>Ga0058704_10000038_pt1 | contig 63160 bp, 67 predicted proteins | sample AgamicMgSfe_FD_71363 | JGI IMG/M metagenome (GOLD analysis project Ga0058704, IMG submission 71363) | Agave microbial communities from Guanajuato, Mexico - Mg.Sf.e | ecosystem: Host-associated > Plants > Phyllosphere > Phylloplane/Leaf | place: Guanajuato, Mexico | collected 2012-05-30
AAACCAAAAAAAAAAAACGCAGCGTCTCACCGAATCATTACCGACGTGATTCGTGGACAGAACATCCCATTTGCTGCCCCCCACCCTTTTGTTTTGAGCCCGCCGTGAAGTAAGCGACTCTGCATGCCCGCCAATGCACGAGGGCATGCACGCCATCTCGTCCAAAAGATGCAGCCGCCCAGAAAACATGCATGCATGCATCACCAGATCCCGGGACGCAAGAAATGGGGGAGGGGAAGAGGGGGGGGGGGCGGCGAAAAGGGCGGCATTGACGGAGTGGGTGGCTTTGAATCCTGCAATCGTAGTAGAGCTTTTGAGGGCATACTCCGTGGTTATACTCCCAACATCTGCCCTTTCCAGTAAATATGCCGGCTTGACCTTTTTGCGCAGAGTTGTTCGTCTGTTGTCTGTTCTCCGTAGCATCTCCAGCAGTTAGATCTCCGCGTCTCTCCAACCTTGATGGTTGGAAAAGATGCAAGCACGCACAGCGGGAGCAGCGAACTCGTCCCGTTTGAGGACGAGGACTCCAGCTGGTGGACGAGTTCACTATATCCTAGCCTGGCCCTCTGCCAACGCGGTGAGAAGAATGACAAGGTGCGGGCAATCGCTTCATCTATTATGGGTATATCGTTCGAGAAGTCAAGAACCACCAAAAGAAAAGGCAATGCGGAGTGGTGGCCCCCAATCCTTGCCTGCACCAGAGACCGCACAGTCAGACAATCCTGGAAACCAACCCAAAACCAATAGAACATCTCCCTTCACGTATCCCTTTGCTCCCCACTCGGCACCTGATCCAACCAGATATCGCCCCCAACCCCATCCACCCACCGCCTCCACGCCTCCTCATACGCGTCCTCCAAATCCCTCACCCACCGCCGCGTATCGAACAACGCGCTCGTCCAGCGCTCCCGGTGCAACAACCTCCTCAACTCCATCAACCTCCCCTCACCCTTTCCCTCGCACCCCGTCGAATACACCAGCGACCGGCCCAACGCAATCGCCTTCTCCTCATACGCCTCCTCGCTCCCCGCGACCAACTCCGCCACGGCGCGCGCGCCCTCCGTGCCCCCCCGCGTCGTCGACAGCGCTCCTTGCAAAATACTCGCCGCCATGCGGCTGCACATCTTGTACGCGTACCGCGGCAGCGTCAGCAGCGGCGTCCCGCTCCACAGCACGTCCGCGGCGGTCGTGTGCGCGTTGCACTCGGCCGTGTCGAGCACGAGGTCGCAGACGCGCGCGCGCGAGATGTGCAGGTGCTTGGGCGCGACGTCGGTGAAGCAGACGCGGGAGGCGACCTCGGCGCCGGCCCAGTGGCGCGCCGTCGCGAGCAGGTGCGATTCGCCGAGGTCCGGGAAGCGGAGGAGCCAGAGGATGGAGTTGGGCACTTCGGCGAGGATGCGGAGCCAGGTGCGGAAGGTGGTGGGGTCGATCTGGGGGGTGAGTGTAAGCGAGGCGTTGAAACGAAGGGCGGGGTGAGAGAGAGAGGGGGGTACCTTGTAAAGTTGGTTGAAGTTCCCAAAGATGACCGTCCCGTCCGAGATCTGCGGGAATAACTCCTTGCGCATCTGCCACCGTCGACGCTGTTCCTCCTCCCAACTCAGCCGCGGGTCCTGCGCGTCCGGGGCGCTCTGGCGGTGATCGCAGCAGAAGAACGTGTTGCGACAGTAGATGATGTTCTCCCCGTACACCCACTCATCGTTCGCCCCGCCGCTGTTCTCGTCGACCATCTGATCCTCCAGGTCCACGTTCCGACGCCAGGGCCGCAGGGTATCGGGCGGGATCGCGATTTCGTCTGCGAGGAGGTAATCACACCATTCGGCGCCCAGGGTGCCGGCGAAGCCCATGAAAGACATCTGGATGGGAGCAGGGCGAGCGGCGAAGACTTCGTTTCTCGCGCCGCGAGTGTAGCCGTTCAAGTTGACCAGGATGTGAATGCCATCCTGCACGATTTGCGTGACCAGCCTTTCGGCCGGCCATCCACTGGCGTCGTGGAACACGGGTGCTTCGGCCTGGATCTGCTGTCTGTGGACCGAGTGGTCGCTTGCCGTTGTCGCATAGCAGTATGCTTTGACGCGTCCGACATCGTGTAGGCCGAAGACAGATTGCATCAGATGCGCGAGCGGATGGTTGTTGAAGTCCGATGACACGTATCCCACTTTGAGATAGGGTGCAGGAGGCTTGGGTGGCGGGTACACCTGTTTTGGGAGCCAGGGTGAGCGGAGCGTCGAGACCGATATCCGCAAGCCGTTCCTCTGCGATATCAGTCGGATCTGCTTGGCCGACATGGGGCAGGTAAACGTGTGGAAAGGTAAGACGGTTGGCGCAGTCGGCACCGTCAGTGCGGCCGGTAGCTGTGGCCTGTTGTAGCTCGATGGCGGGCGTGACTTCTTTGTAACGTAGACGTCACGGTACCACTGCCAGCTGATACGCTTCGTGGCGCGTTCGACGAGCCGAGTGACACGAGCCCCTTCCCACCTGTGGCCCGCCCAATCAGTCAAGGTCTTTCGTAGCCCGCGCTCCCGCTCGTCGGCCTGTTCGCCTGATCGGTCGAGGATGGTCAGCTGCTGCACGAGCTCATTCCGCACGGGTGGCGAGAGAGCGCCGCGGCCCCAACTTTCGCCATCGAGCAGTTGCTTTTCCACAATGTCAACCACCCGTTTGATCCACCCAGAGCTCGAAGCCCCTGGCTGCCTCGCGTCCAAAAGCATACCGTTGGCGTCCACGTGCCACCTATCCCTCTTTCCACCATCTTCCGCAATGCCGCCTCTGGCATGCCACCCGCAAACGGAGTTCAGGGCGTTCGCGAGACCGCAGACAGCTTCGGCAAAATCCGGGCTCACCTCGACGGCGCGCTTGTAATAGACGATGGCATCGCTGACCCTGCCCTTATCTTTGACGGCGTTTGCAAGATTGGCTAGCGCGATATCAAACTTGCCGTCGCACTGGACAGCCCGTTCATACATCTTGATCGCAGCATCGAGCTGTCCGATATCCTTCAGCAGGCTACCCAGGTTGGTGTACAAATGCGCGTGATGTTGATCCAGCTGCAAGCCATAGTTGTAATACTGCAATGCGAGCGCAATGCCGCTGCCGGGTATGACCCCCGGGATGTCCAGCTTGTGACTAGTCGACATTGACTCCGGGCCCGCGGGTTGCTGTACACTCGCCAGTAATATGCCGACATTGTTCGATGTGGAGGGACTGGGCTGAAGCGAGAGGGATAAATAGTAGAGCGCGAGTATGTCTCGGACGCCGCATGCGAGTGGAGTCACGCTTGTCGAGCGACTGGACATGCCATCCTGGAAGATCTTGGCAAGCGAAAGCAGCGAGTTGCTGGTCGTGAAGATCACGGCCTTGCGGGCGATGCTCTGCGGCCCACCCGGCACGTGCTTCAAGCCGGGTAGTTCGCCAAAGGAAGGGAAACATAACCTCGCGGTCGCAAGAGCTTGATCCGGCGCCAGGAGTATAGGTCCTGTTGGTGGTGACTGCTGCGGTCGTTTCTGCCGAGCGTCGGAGGAGACGACGGATAAGATGTGCTTGACCAGATCTTGAATGCTGTGGTACTTCCTCCCAGTAGCGATTAGCACGGCGTCCTCGAACGCACGCGCCGCGCCGCCATTTTCGCCGAGACCGTAGAGCATGTTGCCTTTAGCATGGATGAGTGCTAGTATCCGCCCGTTGTCGCAGCCCGGTATCGCAAAGCCACTGGAGCCAAACCCGAGCTCACCCGAGCCAACGTTGTCTCGCCAGTCTGCAGAGATGCCGTCGCCCTCCACGTCGAAGTCGTACATGATCCTGTCCGACACTTCAGATTGGCACGGAGAACGGCTTTCGGTCGAGGAGCATTCACTTTGCCGGTCAGACACCTTCGCAGGCCCGGAACTCTTTGTTTGCCTCAGAGCGCGCTCGACATATTCGATGACCTGGATGGCGTCTCGACTTCGGTGATCGTGACAAAGTAGACCTACGAGATGCTCCACAGCCTCGAAGTGGTTGGGCGCAGACGTGATGACCTTCCTCCAGTGCTGCTCAGCCTCTTGCCTGCAGCCAAGAGCGAGCAAAGTGGCCGCCATGTTGGATGTAGCCTCAAGATGTTTCGGATCCATCTCCAGTACCTTAGTATACCATCGTAAGGCCTTCTGGTAGTTCCCCAAGCCGTACGCCAAGCAGCCACCCAAGTGCATGCCGTCAGTCCATTGCCAGTCCGTGTCTTGACATAATTTGGTCATATATGAGAGTGCTACAGCTGCACGAGATGGTGGAGAGTCGTCCAGGGGTGGCTGGGATGCAGTGGGAAGGACGGACGAAGCGGGCGAGCGAAATCCTTGAAAGACATCCGCTGGCTGTTGGAGCGGATAAGACAGCTGCCTTGACTGCCTATAAAGATGCCCGTGGTATGGTTGTCGCTGGGACTCTTCGTCTCGAACTTGTACGTTGTTGGGTGACCAGGCTGAGGTAGCGTGATGCTTAGATGGATCCGAGGCACTTCCGGATGCATCACTCTGCACGATGTTTGGATTGGAATCAGAGATCGTTCCTGCTTGACCATTCGAGGGCTTCACGTCGCCCTCGGTGACTCGGCGATCGGTATCTGTTTGCTGGTTCGTCCCCCACATGGAAGCGCCGGAGAACGAAGGCTGTGGGGGTTTGGGATAGAAAGTTGGGCGGTGCTGTACCTGCTGTCCCTGAAGATGCCTGTTCTGCTGTTGCTGTCGTCTGGTATAGTGAATGAAGGTGAGCAGTTCCCTGTATTGCTGCAAAGCCCACGCGAAAGTTTTATCTCGCTGTCTCGCATTCGGCGAGCCAGGACCGTACTCGCCAGTCACACTCATTGCGAGGTGGCTATCAGGGAGCATTGATGTATCGAGATAAGGCGGATAGCCCCCATGACCGCGCTCGGAAGTTATGTGGTCGCGGTAGTGAAGGGGTGGTGCATGATGGGTTGCCGCCGACGAGCCGTCCAGGGGGACCGTCGACGGATGCGGGTGCGAGCTGAACGGCCACAGTGGGCCTTGCGACAATACTTGTTGCCATGACTGGGGGTATAGTGAGTGCTGCGCGCTGGGCAGGTGATGATAGAACCTTGGATCACGCAGCGCAGCGGGCCGGTAAGGGACGAAAGTGCCATCGTGCCAATAGGGCCCGTAACGTCCGGCATGATACCCTTCGGAGGCGGTAGGTCCGAGATGTTGAAAGGACGGTTGTAAGACACTGGGTACGGTCTGGCCGTAGTATTGTTGCGCATCAGGACGATGCAGTGACACTTGATGCAGCATCGAGTCCATCACCGGTAAGGCTTGTGCCTGTGGCTGCGGGTAATGAGAGGCGGGCCCGCCGAGTCCATTTCGCGATCCCCACGGAAGAGTGGCACTGTGCTGCCGCTGTTGATGTTGCCGGAACGTGCGCTTGCCATCCCCGGCGAAAGCCCGCTCGAGTGCCGGGCTTGGACCTTCGCTGATTCGGAGAAGCTGATGCTTCTGCGGAGGCCACTCTTCGGCACCATCGTACCCGGCATTCAAGGTACCATTCGGGGTTTTGCGGCGGAGTGTAGTCTCGGCGCGCGGTGTCTGCTGGCCACTACCAAGTGACCCGCCACTGTCGTTCCTGCGCAAGTTGGACTGGTGGATGGGAGGCGTATATTGCTGGGTCAAGTATGGCATTGATTGAGAGAGAACGGGTATGCCGCCCGCGATCTCGTTCGAAGGCCGGTCGCGCTGTTGATGTACTACATCGGTAGTCATTGTGGCGCGGTCGAGCTGAAAGCCTCGCAAGCCCCAAGAGCCAGTGCTGAGACGACACCGTTCACCGAGGCGGATGCGTCCCGATGCCTTTGCGGTAGCTGTTCACGTCGACAATGCAGGACATCTCGAGGTATATGCGCCGCGCAGTACTCTTGCTGCTTGCTGCACCGCTTTGGGAAAGCTTGCGCAGCTGTTTCCGGGACCGTACTGCAGGCCTTGCCAGAAAGTTGGGACCGCGCTCGCTGGACCTGAAGCGACTAGGATGATATCGATGACACCAAGCCGCCAGCCGTATGGATGGATTGCACCGGTACGGGTAGATTGGCAACGGATATTTGCTGCTGCCCGTGTAGCGAGCGACTCAGGATGGCAAGCGGAGCGGGAACGTACATCGATCGGCGATAGCGAACAGGCCCGTAGGGACACGCTGTTGTGTAGCTCTGTCGGCTGGTTGCAGCGAAGGCGTGCGTTATTATTCTCGTCGATAGCCGCGGCCCTTGCCGTGCCCGACTGGATTGTGTCCCTCTTCTGGCATGAAGCGCAAGTGTGCGGGTGTTTTGTGAGCGCCAGCCGGAGCGGGCGTTGTGCGCAATAACAAGCACTCGGCCTGAGACGTATGCACTCCTCCTGGTCGCACACGCGGACGCCTCGGCGTTGGTGTTGGCGCGGTCAGACGCGCAGCGGCCGTCGTTTCTGCCGCTCTCCGCGCCGCGGCCTCCGGGTCTCGCACGCCTCTTTTGCGTTGAGAGATGAGTTTCGTGTCGCTGTCGCCGTCGCCGTCGCGGACGAGACGGAAGGGAAGAGAGGGTGAAGGGCAGAATCTGCTCCTGGCGGGACGGACAAGTTTACGAGTCGTCCAGCCTGCGCGCCGAATCACGGCACAGAAACAACGTTGAAGGGTGAAGGGTCCAACAAGTGGACGCGGCACAGATGCGATTCCCTGTTGGGCGGTGGACCTGGTGCACTGAAACGGCGTGGGGCGACGCTAAGGCAAGCGAACGGCGTGGAGAACCGACTTCCAACTTCCCTATCTACATACGGACATGCACCTAGACTCACCACACGTCTTACGGGCATACCCAGACAACTGCGTCGACGTCGAAGTCAATCGCACCAACCTCACTAGCACGACCACCACTCCAAGCATCCATGGGCCATGGCGCCCTCAACGCTGACACGACGGCTGTGGCGCATAAGACGGCCTGACAGGCGCATGAGGGTTAGGCAATAAGCTTTGAGCACGCGGAAGTGTTGCTGGCAGCCCCTTTTGCAGCCCTAGTTAACAACGGCTACACCATTCCTGGTCTCGCTCGCTCGCTCGGGCGACCTGCAGCGCGTGGCTGCAGTTGGTGTGACGCATTGGGTGTGAAGCCGAGTACATGTAGAGACCAAGGGCGGCAGCAGCAACACATGACAATGTTGAAGATTCTGTCCCCTTCGTGGATGGGCACCTCATCAGCAACTGTGAACACCAACACGATGACATACCGTCACGTAAGCCTAGGTTTGGACCATTGGGCTCAATGGACTCGCAGGATCACTGCGGCCGGTGCATCTGACTACAGTCTTCCTGGAATCCTGACAAGCACCCGCCCGCGAACGTGAACAAGAGGTGCAAGACTCTTCACGCGTTCACAAGAAGGCAGGTTGCCGAGATCGTCCATGTTCTGTAGCCCGGAATTCAGAGCCTCGCTGCCCTCACGTGTATGTGAAGGACATGTCGACTTCGTACGAGCGCTGAATGGAACCCCTCTGTACGAATTAGTACAACCAGAGCGGATGCAGGTCAGGCGTTGGGAAGGAAAGATACCTGCGAGGGCTGTAGATCGCAATGTGTCGCCAGACGCTCCTTGTGCTCGCAAAAGGTCTGCCTGACGAGAGCAATTGTGCACATACGAGACGACCTGATCCACACCATCACTCTTCATCGCTACAGAAGAGCGTCTCTCGACCGTCCATGTCTTTCCGTCTTCTTATATCAGTGACATAAAGTTTGATGGATGGTGAAAGGTGAGGCACACCGAGCGCTCATGTACAGTACGTACCCTGCAAGAAACCCCCACCACCACCTACCTAGGTACATATGCACCTATATATCTACATATGTAGGTAAACATCTCTCGCGAAAACTCCAAGACCAGAGTCGACTTCCTTCCGACATAAGCTACTAGACAGAACAAAATCTGGCCCACGAGCCTTACATACCGTAGACCACAAAGCGGTAACAAGTACGCCGTACCTTAATAATGTCCAACCCACTCCAGCAAACGGTCCATTTCAACGGCATCTACCACTGCCTCCCCTCGCTCCCGACCTCGCCGGAAGACCAAAACCTCACCGCCCTCGTCACAGGCGCCACAGGGATCTCCGGAGCTCACATGGTAAGCAAGACCCTTCTCCCGCTTTACCGTACACGCTCGCACGGAACGCCACTCGCAAACGCCGCACTTTGCCAACAATCACAGATTCGAGTCCTCTCCCGCTCCTCCCAAACCAAATGGAGCAAAATCTACGCCCTCTCACGCCGACGACCTTCGGCTGCGGCCGACGAGTGGCCGGAGACGGTGAAGCACGTCGCGGTCGATTTCACGCAGCCGCCGGGGGAGATCGCGGGTGTGCTCGAGGAGAGAGGGGTGAGGAGGCCGGATTATGTCTTTTTCTTCTCGTATGTGCTCGTGACGGATGAGAGCGGGGCGTTGCAGTGGGGGGATGAGAGGTTGGTGAGAGAGAATGGTGAGTTTGACCCTCTTGTATGGTCCTTTACGAGTTATGGATGAGATGGTGTCTATGAGCGGGCTGAGCTGCGCAGTTAACAGTGTACACACACGCTGGATCATTCGCTAACCGCCAAACCCAGCTCTCATCCTGAACAATTTCCTCGAAGCCCTCCCGCTCGCCTCCGCCGTGCCCAAACGCGTCTTCATCCAATACGGCCAGAAATGGTACGGCGTGCACCTTGGAGCGACCGCGATCCCGGACGAAGAATCCGATCCCCGCCTCACGCTCGAGCCCAACCTCTACTACACCCTACACGACCTCGTGACCGCGTTCTGCGCCAGGCACGGCATCGGCTGGAACGCGGCGCTGCCGTCGTTCGTCATCGGCGCCGCCCGCGATTCCTCGCAGTCCTTGCTCTTCCCGCTGCTGGCGTACGCGTCGGTGCAGAAGCATCGGGGCAAGGCGCTGGAGTATCCGAGTGACCTGGGCGCGTGGCATGCGCCGCAGTCGCTGTCGAATGCCGTGCTGAATAGTTATATGTATGAGTGGTCGGTCCTGGCGCCGAATACGGCCGATCAGATGTTCAATGCTTCCGACGACTGCGCCTTCACCTGGGGCAAGATGTGGCCGCGGCTGGCGGCGTTTTTCGGTATGTCTTACACGGGCCCCGAGACTTCTCCGAGCGGCGGGTGGCGTGAGAGAGGAATGCCGGCGGAGCCGCCGCCGCATGGTCTAGGCGGCAGGAGCTTGATGAGGTACCGGTTCAGCTTCGTCGAGTGGGCTCAAGATCCTGAGAACCAGACCGCGTGGAGGGAGCTGGCCGCGAAGCATGGGTTGAAAGGGAGCGAATGGAAGGATGTTGGGTCCATTTTCGGAAGGGCGGACTTTTGCCTTCACCGACCTTATGGTAGCATCATGAGGTGAGTTCAGCATTTCCGCCGACCAACACGACATACTGATCGTGTGTCGTAGCTCCACGAAGGCGAAGAAGCACGGATGGCTCGGCTTTGTGGATTCGTATGAGTCGATCCTGTCGGTGGCGAGCGAATTCGTCGCCATGAAGATCATCCCCGATCCCGCGAAAATGTGACGAAAGCGGCGGCGGTTCGAGGATGTGGCACTTTGGAGCATCCAGAGGACGATGCGTCGTGGAGCGTCGTGAGGAGTTCATTTCGAAATGGAAATGAACTGTCGGGTCGGCCGAGGTGGTACGCCCATCGGATCCGAGCGCGTCGATACCTGGTTAGTATCATGGCTATGCGATCTGTAGCCCTTTCCATCATCTGGCGGTGGTGAATTTCGGACCGACTTCGTGTGTGGAAAATTCACGAAGGACGTCGCATGGCCTGGCTCGGCGCTTCCTGCGCCACCGAATACGCTTCATGAGGCGGGTCCATCTATCAGTCCTGACGGACCTTCCGCGGAGCATATACTCACGCAGAGCGTGCGAAACCTACGGTGACCGGATGGGATCCCAGTAATCTCTCCGCCCAGGGCCAACTTGCGGAGATGCGGGTCGAGCTATGCCGTGTCAGTCTCACAATAACTGCACCGCCCCTGCAGAGCATCAGATGAAACCCGCTCAACATACCTTGCAATGGCGAGTCGGACCGCACTTGCTTGTTCGAGGTGGGCGGTGTGACAAACCTTTCCTCTACCACTGGGCTTGGGATGGGGGTGACGCCGGTGTGCGAATGGGTGGGAGTTGGTCGCGGGCCGCTGTTTTCAATGACATGCCACAACATCCACCGGATCACCCAATTATCGACAGCGGACGCGCAGATTTCGTACATGCACCTCGTCGCCGGCGATGCCATGGCGAAGATCTCGCGCTCGACGTCTTCGAAAGCAACGGGCGTGATCTCTCGGCGGCGGTCGCTGAGGAGGTCCGAGCAGCCTCTCTCGCCTTCTTCCTGCGCACTCGGGTTTAGCACGTCGGAGGGGAAACCCAGGAGAATGGATCTTTGACCGCGAGGTTGCGACGGACCTTCATTTGCTCAAAGAGACACTTGTGATATGCGACGCGCTCGTCGAGGCCCAACAGGCGCATGAAGCTGGGCTTCGGCTCCTACAATACAAGAGCTCAGTATGTTGCTCCGAATCAATCGAGCTGTCTACGTTTAGAGCACTTACACCGATCGTAGCGGCTCTGCCTGTCGGACCCGGCCAGAGGAAGTCCAGAAGGGAGAGGCGGGAGCGCAACGGCGTTTCGTCGGGCCTCTCCTCCAAGATTAAGCCTGCGTGCGCTCGCCGGTGGTCATCCTGAAGAGGAGGAGGAGAATCAAGGAAGCTGTGTGAGCTTTCACTCGTGTCGACCCGGAAGCTCATGATTGCTATACAGGGCCGACGGGATATCTCCGTAGGACAAACGCGCGCGCACAACAGATGAGAGGAGCAGGGTACGCGCCTGCATGTAGTAAAGGAAACGGGCAGGGAGCGCGGCCTCCAGTACTGGATGCTTGAGATCAGCAGGGTGAGTGACGGCGTCTGTCTACAGAAGTAAAGAACGGAGCCCCACGAAAGGCGCACAGTCACACGATTGCGCGTGGCCATCATCAATCATCATCATCATCATCATCATGATCATGGAGGGTGTGAGGCGCGTGACAGGTCATTGGTAGGAGGGTACGTATACATCCGTGGGTGCGTAGATAGACGCCAAACCCTCATTCCTTGCCACGCCGCATGCTGCTTTGGGATAAGTATTATTAGGTATTACTGGATTCGATCCCACTCGAACCAATGACCGTGGGCCCTTTGCAGCCACCGGAAAAAGCTCCGGATGAGACCAAGGCAAAGTCTCAAACGGGGTACTTGCGGGAGAGGGGGGATACCAATAATCAAAGATGGGGACACGCGAAGGGGTCTCTCAGAGCAGAGGCCGAAATCCAACTGTAGTTAGTGGAGGAATGCCATCAGCTTCTCGGACCTCACCTCCTCGAGACCCGTAAATACCTCTAGGTAGCGATCAGAAAAACGAATCTTGGTTCGGGTGATCTAAATCCCATCGTCTAGGCTCATCGGGTGACGCCAACGACGGTGCGGCCGATCGCCAGTGGAGGTATCTACGAAGTACTATACGTGGGATGGGAAACCTCATGTAGAGACTGCCCTGCACGATGGTGCACATGAACGATCCGACAACTTTCTTTGCAGTACCATCGTCATCAGAGGTGTTTGCCTACCTTCATAGGTAGGGACCCAGTATGGCGGGTACCAGGATCTACTCATCATCAACAAAAGAAATCAAGAGACTCGGGACCGTAGACGTCAGGCGGAAGCCAAAATGCATCTATAGTACAGTATTCCTTCACTATTCAGGAGCGTAGTCGAGGTTGATCGACGCTAATGTAGGCATCGGTACCTACATAGTACTATTAGCATGGCGAAGCCCATTCATCTACCAACGACTTTCCTCCATCCAACTCATCATCCATCACCCGATCCCCAGGCCGTTCGACGGAGGCGAACGAGCAAGATCAAAGCCCGCTCGCCCACAGTACAAGTTATCGACTACTACTTACCTACCCGAACAACAGATAATAAAACATCTGGTTCCTCGAGCCCTAGTTCCGTACACGACATGAACGAAGCAATAGTGAAATGTCCTTCACGAAAGGGATCGGATGTTTCTCACCGACAAGTGCCTTGTACTCGGCCAATCCACGATGCATATTTCTACTCTCACTCACAAACCGCAGCGTCAACGGCTCGCATACTTCTCCCTCGCATCCATGATGCTCGCCCATCCTCATCTGTCATCCGTTTCTTCTGGCAATGTGAGGGTGAGGGTGATGGCTTACATCAGTCAGCTCAGCCTCCCGTGAGAATGACAAAATTGGGATAGAGGAGTATTCGAAGTTAAGCTCTCACAACGAGACTGACTGGGCAATACAATCGAACTGGAGCATGGGAAAGACAAAGGAAATGGTTCGTATGTATCATCTCCCAAGGATTTCTACAAGAAGGTCTCGTCGTCGTCATCGTCAAATCATCATGTTTGATCTTGCCCTACAGGGACACGAGGAGGAGCAGCAGGAGGAGGAGGAGTATGTACACCAAGAAAACCAAAAACAGTTCGCTCCTGATTCCATCTTAATCCAATTTACCCCAATCCAAAGATTTTGCAATGCACGCAAGCACTGGGTATCGAATCCCCTCACACGGACCGTCCGAGTCGTAGTCGTTTACTATCCAGCGGGTTGTATAGTGATAAACAAGGCGGCGCAACAGGCTCGTTCTACCGATGATGATGATGATGTCGCGCCTCACTCCAAGCCTCGTGCAGACTCCCCTCCGCACTCGAGGCCGGGAGACTACCGTCGCTGCTTTCACTCCGCGCGAAAGCGACCTTGCGGGGTGTCGTGAGTTCCGCCCGGAGCGGGGAGGCCTGCGACGAGCCGGCCTGGCTGGTGGCGTTGGTGTGCCGGGAGACCTGCGAGGCGTGGGGCGAGCCGAGTTGGAAGAGGGCTTGCAGGGCTTCGCGTTCGGCTTCGGCGGTCTGCGTGTCGGTGCGGATGGTCGGGGGTCGACGCGGCTGGCTGTTCATGGGCGTTCGCGGTGGGGACATGGCGTGGCCGTAGTGGCTGCCTTGACTTGATGTAGGCGCGGCGTGATGTCGATGGGAGGTGGTCGTGGGTCGGATGTCTGCGGGCGGCTGTAATTGTGGGGCGGTGTTCGTGGGCGCGTATGCCTGTGGTGTGAACGAAGCGTAGGTGCCAGAATGCCTCTTCGACGGAGGAGAGCGTGTACCATCCATTGAAGGCAGGTGAGGTGGTTCGTACATCGACAGACGAGAAGTGCCATTGGTGAGCCCGCTGCTGGTCGGTCGCTGACCGTAGGGTTGGTGAGAAGTGATGTGTCCGTCGCGTGAAGCCTGTGGAGCAGCGAGTCGTTCGACCTCGTCGAGGGTTTTGTGTTCCCACCCATTCTGGACCTTGACCATTGCGTATCCGAGCCTGGCCTTGAGACTGGCTGCCAGCTCGCCCGCTCTGCTACCCGTCGACGACAATGACTCCGCCCTCGACCGCCGGCCAGCGGACATCGCGTTGTTCGGGGTCATTGGGGCGTTTTTGATGTGGCCGCTTGCCGTTCTTTTCGCGCCGTTCGACGATATCGGCGACGTCACGCTCATCGGGCTGACGAGCGCACAGTCTCCATTCGGAAGTATCCCCTCGGGCGTTCGTTGACGTCGCGGCTCCGACCTCGCCGGCGTGGGCTTTTGCTCATGCTTCTGTGATGCAGCAGTCGCGGGCGAAGTCGGGTCGGTGTAGGTGGTGATCTGAGAGACATTGCTACTGCTGTCATGCAATCGTGGCACGACGCTGCTGCCGTTGCTCTGCACGCTCACGAAAGACTCCTGGGACGCCGGTGCGGACAGCAATGGTTGCTGGGAATCGGCCGCCTGCATGCTACGCGTCGCCTCTTGCGCGACGGCCGGGTTCGTGCGCGCGGCCGAATGTCGGAGGTGCGAGATCTGTGTCTGCGGCGTGACGGGATAGGGAGTCATGGTCTCCATGCTTGAAGATACTTCTGTGTTATAGATATGCTGCGGACCGTCCTGGAGGAGGCTGTCGCTGTCCGCGAATGAGGTTGGGTCGAGTCGAGTCGAGTCTCCAGCGAAGTGGACGTGGCTGGATGACGAGCTTCGGGTGACCTGCAGCAGCCGAGACGCGATCAGCGACGGGCCGAGCGTCAGACGCGACTTGAAGCTTCTGTCTGAAGTTCCGAATATCAACGTTGTGCCAATGGATGCTGGTGCGCACACCGGGATGGCTCTGCGCGTGTCTGCGCGGTCGGTGGACTGATGATAGGAAATGGAGAGTTGGTGGAAGTAGTGGAGAATGGGTGGGCGAGCTCATGTACATATCTCTCGACGCTCGCTGCCACCGAACCCGCTCGTGCCCCGCACTGTCAGTCAGTGCGTCAGTAGTGGTACCAGCACGAGATGCAAGGAACGTTGCTGGGCAAAGATACAGAATCCTTCGAAGCAGGCTATATCATGCAATTCGCGAATTGCCCTCAATTGTCGATGGTGAAGCGCTCTTGTAAGGTCATAAGTCGACTGAAATCACTTGCCTATTGCCTAATGTATGTACATGTATGTGTGGACAAAGTGGATTCATGAGTAAGCGAAGACGCGTGTGCCGCAGACGCGCCCCAACGCGCTGGTCACGCGCTATCGGATCACTCCATGCTCGATCGAGTAGCAGCTAGGCCGAGAACAGTGGAGGACTGAGGGGTGCCCCCACTGTGGAGAGGCACGTGCAGTGTTACCCTTTGCCCGGACAACTACTGCGCTGTAATTATAAGTGTATCAGACATCTACGGATCTTCTCGAGCCACAGCCAGTCTCTACATCGTCGCTCTCCCGTGCAGCTCCCGTTCGAAGGAAAAGTCGTGCCGCTATGCAGCCTGCGCACCGCCACCAGCAATTCGGAAGACCCGTTGAATACAGTAGACTCTTGGAACTCCTCACCCAGGCGGCGGACATGGCGAGTGTACCTTGGAACGGTTGGCGATGGCCCTTATCGTGCGTGGTGCGACACCATTCGCGGCGTGGGTGCTCAACCCCAAATCGTTCCCCGTCTCACGCGTCGACTCTCGTCCCAAACGCTGATCGGACCGGCAGTGCTCTCGACTACACCCAACGCGGAGTGCGCTACCAGGAGGGTGGACTTCGGGAATCGAACAAACCGCTCGAACAAATCCAGGCCCGTCGCACGCATCAGGCACCGTTTTGTGTGTGTAAGTCACCTTGGCCCAGCGCCCCGACTCAGCTGATTTTTCCCACCCCTCGTAGGCTCAGATATACATCCGTACCCCATCCCCACAGACTCTGCACAGCGATCCCACCGCCAAAGTATTCCGCGTATGCCCGTCCGAGCGGCAATCCATACCCAAGTCCCGCAAGACTGCTGCCACCGCCCGCGCCGCCCGAGATCATCTCCAGCGCGCCGGCACCGCCACCGCCCGAGGACGTCTTGTCATTAATCTCGTCCTCGTTGAAAGTCGTGAAGCCGTAATCCCACAGTTTGGCGTAGTTCTCCGGACTGATGCCGCCGCCGCGGTCCCGGATGCGGATCGTGACGCCCGGCGTGCTCTTGTCGAGCGGGCGGATGTTGGCGCTCGCGCTGCTTTCGGGCTTATTCGAGCCGGAAGCGTAGTCGACGCTGCCCTGGTCGTAGTTCGAAATGACGCCCACAGCATCATGGGCCATCTGCTCCGCCTTGTTCTTCAGCGCTTTGGTCTCTTCTTCCGTCGCCGGGGCCGGTGCGATAGTGATCTCGATCGCCTCTCTCTCCATGCCTGCCTCGATCGTGGCCCGGAAGCTGTTCTTGAGTAGCTCCGTCAGGATATACTCAAGATGCATCGGGATGTGCGCGATGGTGGTCTCCGGACTGCCGATGATGTTAACCGTGGGCCGGACGCCGTACTTGAGCTCGCAGATCTCGCCCACGGTGCCCTCGCACGAACGGATGATGGACGCCGGTTTCAGCGAAGTATCAATGACTCCAATGTACGACGCATCGTGCTCGGGAATGTCGCGCTGTTCCGGCCCCGCGAGCTCCATGTGAGGCTTAGAGCTGAAGTGCAGCGCAATATGCTGCTCCGCGATCAATCTGGTGCCAATCCTCGCCCGCAAGTGCTCGTCGAGGAATCTCGTCACCTCCTTCGCCGTGATGTACTTCCTTGCCTCCAAGAACCCCCTTGCTAGGATACCGATGGTGTTGCTGTGCGTCTGCACCAGGTCGGCCATGACTTCCGTGAACTGGACCTCTTCGCGCAGTGTCTCGATCCTCCGCTCGGCCAACGGCAGCAGTGTACTGAGGCTGTGCACATAATTGTGGTGGATCTTGCTCACGTTGGGGTTCGCGACGACGATATAAGGCAGTGCCCTCAGGCTCTGGATCCGATGCGCCAGCCGCGAGGGCAGGATACTGAGGGTGAAATTGGCGCTGCTGAGCAGAGCCTGCTCCGACAGAGGAGGTCGGCCATGCTTGCAGAGATCGGAGAGCGTGAGGGGGTGCAGCGGCGTGGCGGCGAGGCGGGCAATGTCGCTGTCGGTCACCGTGGCTGTCTGGATGTGTCGCGTGCTGGGTTTGAGTACATGTGCGGAGCGTGCGCCATTGTGCCTTGCTGCGGCAAGCAGCGTCAGCATTACCGGCTCTACACTCAAGAGCGACACCTTCTCCGCCCGATTTTGTATATGAACGAAGGTGAGAAGGGCACCAGCAAGAGTAGGTTCCTAGGGGACGATATGGGATAATGGGGCCCGCTGGGCGGTTAGGAAGCCCTTCTCACGTCTCACATCATTGGGCCGTCTACCGCACCACCGAGTATACCCTCCAACTAGGTGCACGTGATAATTTCATGTCGTCCATATACGTGTGCATTTGCATCTCAGGATACTTGACTGCGACAGAACAAGCCTGTATATTGATACAGTCCGTAGCATCATCTCAAACGAAGCCATCCGTAGGGAAAGTATCTATAAAGTACGGTCTCACATGCTAAACGCTCGCACGCCACTCAAACTCCATATACCTGCAGCGCATTCATATCATTATATAGCAGCCTTCACCCTCGCCTTCCGCACCGACTTCGCCTTGTCTCCATTCGCGACACTAGGCTTTTCAGAAGGCTGTACACCAATGACACCAGCTCTCGCCGCTTCCTTCTGCTTCTTGAGAGCCGCCTTTCTCGCCTCTTTTTCTGCCTTATCGGCAGCCTTTTCTTCGTCCTCCTCGGCAGGAGCCTTCTTGGATTTCTTTGCCGGTTTCGGCACGGGCTCCACGCCATCTACGCTTTTTCGTTTGTTGCTCGGATTCTCCAGTTTCCTCATCTGACCGTCCGGCCCAGGCACCTCGATAAACTCTGGCACCTCGGCCGCGTCTGCCAGCACGCCACGCTTCCTCTTCTTCGACTTTTCCTGCACCGGTGGCGCTTGGTCAAGAACGTCCTTCTCGTGTTCCCACAACTCCTCAGCCATCCAGATCGGCAGCGCAGCAGTATTCGGACCTTTGATGTGTATGGCGCGCACATTACTCCACTTCTGCGGGACATATTTCTCGATCAGCCCTTGGGCCGTAGTTTCGACATTCTCCTGCAATTGTGCCGGCTGCATAGCGGCTTTGCCAACCTTGACCGCAGTCGTCGTCGAAGGCGCGAGATGGACCAGCGCACTCCCGAGCGCCCTCTCGATTTCTCTCGCAACATCGGCAGGTTTGACCTCGGCTTTGTTTACCTTTGCACCGCCTTCTGAGAGCTTTCGCCTCTTGTTGCCTTTTTCATCCATGCTCTGCCGCTTGCCCTCTAAAGTGACGGGTACGGGTCTCTTGCTGCCGCTCTTGTAAAAGACCTTTCCGAGCACCTGTGGCAGATATGTGATGATGCGATCATCCGCCAAGAACACATCGTACTCGCCCAGCAGCTGGCGTCGCGACTCGTAGGACTTGTATTTCGTCTTGAGCTTCGTGACGCCAATGACACGCTGTATTCTCTTCGCAAGCTCCAAAGGGAATGACGGATGTGCGATGAGGTCTTTGTACGTTCGCTGTGGATCCGCAGTGATCATGCATATCCGCAGTTTGTCATCTTTCGCGTCTATGTATGGATGCGGTAAGAGCAGCTTGCCAGGCTTCAGGCGCTTCTTGTCGACGATGTGCTTCTTGGTGGTCAGGACGAGCCAGACAGGCACTTCATCATCGATGTCCTCTTCGTCGGCGTCAGCGAGCAAGCTGGGCTTTTCGGCGTTCGCCTTGCGGGTGAGCTCGTCGGTCTGGATTTTGCGCAGGAGGGCGGTGGCTGCGCGAAGTGTCTGATCTGGGTTGAGCGCAGAAGGCGATGGAGATGTGGCGGGCGCTGCTAATGCGCGCTCTTGGACCGCCATGTCGTGCTGCCGACTTTGTGATGATGCGTCTCCGCAAAGCGAGCGGGATGAGAGGTTGGAAAATTCACGAGAACTCGCTCTTGACGCCAAGATTTCGCGGAGTCTCCAAGCGCCGACTAACCCTACCTTTAACCACAACGCCCGCTACACATGTAGGTACTATGTACCTTAGGGTATACAACACAATAGAAAATCCAATAGATACCTCCTCGTTTCTATCTCTGGCACGCTCTAACCCGCGCACTCCCGATGTTGTCCAAGCCTTTCCTAATCGACGAGCCTAGCTTCCCAATCTCATCGCTCGACATTGCGCGCCGAGCGCGCCCTGCTGCCGCCCAGTTGCCCCTGTCCAAGCCTGCCGTGATGAGCCCAAACATGACCGTCTGCAGAGCGCTGCTAGGATCCTGCACGATGCTGTAGATGGACAGGCCGACGTTGCCGGCAGCGTCGACGAGGCCGAGCACTGTTCGTGCAGCAGTCAATCCGGCCGCGCCGGCCGCATCGCCGACAAAGGGGATGAAGAACAGGATGGCGGTGACGAAGCTGATGATTTCATCCCGCTTCTGCTCCTCTTGGAGCTCCTCGCCTGCCGCCGCCACGGTAGCCATAGCCTGGACGGCCGTGACGACGGACAAGCTCGGCAGTGATCCGGCGTCCACGAGGTCGGTGATCTGGCTGAACGCGTCATATTTGCTCGCAAACTCCATCGTCCTCAGCCGGCCGATCATGTTCTGCGCCGCGCCCATACTCTGGCTGACGATGTCCTTGGGGTTGACGACGTCCACCGAACCCGCTTCGGGGTAGTTCCAGAACCAAATGCCGTTTTCCTTCTCGCAGGTCTTGACGTTCGCGCCGGCATTTTGGCATGCCTGCGAGATTACTACCTGGGTGTCGCCGGAGTTGATCCAGCTTTTCTGCACGCTATAGTCGTTGTCAATAGCAGAGTAGAATTTGTCGCTCTCGCGCAGGGTGTACGTCGTGTTGGGCACAGTGTTCTGATTGTTGCTGTTGATCCCCGCCGGCCCTTTCGCGTACTGAGTCGGACACGTGATCTTCTGCGAACCTGGACCCGACTTGCAATTGGACGCTTTTGAGCAGCCTTCACAAGGGCCAAAGCGGCAGTCCTTGCAACAAAGTATGGTGCCATGCTTCACACAGTCGAAGTAATCGTCGGCATGACCGTTGCCCATGAAGGCATTGATTTGGCTCGGCACTTGCTGTTTGACGAAGTCGGAGTACGTCTTGAACTTAGAATCATAGCCGCCGTTGTTGAGATCTTGGTAATGCTTCATGGCCGCGTCCCATGAGCTGACCAGAGTATCCACGATGTACTGGTTCATGCAAGTGGGCGGTACAAAGATCGTCATGCTGTTCAGGATGTCCAGGCTGCTGAACGTCGCAAGACATTTGGGATAGTGGTCAGAATCGAAAGGTGGTTGGTAGTTATCGGGATAGTCGTCATCGCCATCTTCAAGACTGCCGCCGCTGCTGCCGCTGCCACCGCCTGATCCGACCGTTCCATCGCAGCCGTTGGCCCAGAGGAACGCAGCAGCGCTTCCCGCATTGATCGTAATGTAGTCCGCCCGGCGTGAAGAGACTGCGCCGAAGACGACGCTCTGGCCAGTCACGCCCACGCCATCAGCTATTTGGCCTCGGTTGATCCAGATCCAGCGGCCGTTGGCCCCCGAGTTGGGACCGCCGTTCCTATACTCTGTGAGCGCACCAGTGCTTTTGTCCAAAATTAGGTAGTCCGCCAAACCATCGCCATCGATGTCGGCGAAACGGACCTCGACTCCAGGCCCGACACCACTGGCGATGCGGCCAGCAGAGATCCATACCCAGCCCAGGTTGGCTTGTGAATTGGGTCCTCCATTCAGATACGCTGTGACTCCGCCGGCACCATCGACGCTCAAGTAATCTGCCTTTCCGTCGCCGTCGATATCGGCGAAGTGGATGGTCCTGCCCGGCGCGATGCCCGAGGCGATTATTCCGGTCGACACCCAGTTCCACCCAAGATTTGCGCCCGGATTCTGACCGCGGTTGAGGTACGCGGAGATAGCACCTGTTTTGTCATCAACGATGATGTAGTCAGCCTTGCCATCGCCGTTTAAATCTGCCATTCTGTTGGAAGAATCTGGTCAGTCCCAAGCGATATCGGTTACCATCACGCCATGGGCACGCCGTGACATACCTGATCTGCTCTCGTTTCCCGGCGCCAGAAGCGATTGTACCCCAGTCAATCCAATTCCATCCATTGTTAGCCCCGGTATTCACTCCACCATTTTGGTATGCGAGCAGGGAGCCTTCCGGTCCGATGGAGATATAGTCGTCCTGTCCGTCCCCATCCAAGTCCGCGAAGACAATCTGGTCTCCCGCCTGGTAGGCTCCTCCCTTGCCATTGTTAAGGTACATGTCGAGGCCACCGGTGTCATTATGCACGATAAGGAAGTCTGCCTTGCCGTCGCCTGTCAGGTCTCCGAACGTGATATTTCCTCGGCCAGTGCCGACGCCGGTTCCCAGCTGCCCAACGTCGATCCATTTCGGCGCAAGGTTGTTATCTCGTCGCAGGTTTATGTATCCATATGATGCACTCGCGTTGTTGACCCACACATAATCGGCACGGCCGTCGCCATTCAGGTCTACAAGGTGCACGCCCGCAGCGTCGCCGATTCCGCTGGCAACGTGCCCGAGTGGCAACCATTGCGGTTCAAGGCTTGTACCCGTGGCGATCCAAGACTTGAGCGAGCCTCCGTCCCCCACTATGCTGAAGTCCGCACGCCCGTCGCCATCGAGGTCGGCGAAGATGATGCTGTCGCGAGATCCAGTATCCAGCCCGACTGCCACATTATTGAGAGGCGCCCAATTCCAGCCTCCTCCTGATGCTGGTCCGTTGTTCACATAAGCTGTAAGCTCGCCTGTCGTAGAGATCCAGATGTAGTCGGCGCGCCCGTCACCGGTGATATCGGCGAATCGAACACCGGCGCCATCACCGACGCCGCTAGCGATCTGGCCTTTGCCAATCCAGTTGACCTTGCCGTCCGAATAGCCGCCGTTAGTGTACAAGTGGGCTGCACCCGACTTTGGATCCACCCAGACATAGTCGTCGTAGCCGTCGCCATCTAGATCAGCGATCCTCACGCCAGGTCCGGCACCAGTTCCGCTCGCCACAGTGCCTTTGGGAATCCAAGATGATGAGAATGGACCATCAGACGCCCCGACACCGCTGGCGATGGTGCCGTGATTGTTGTACCAGAAAAGGTTGCCATTACAGACTGCCGAGCCGGTAGAGGAAGCGGAAGTTCCTGCTTCAGGAGCGCTAATCAGGCCCTGATTCGATGCTATGGTCAGTCCGTCCCACCAGACATTTGCCATCTTTGCGTAGCCCGCGTCAGTCGGGTGGAGTCCATCGATCAGGTCGCCGGCGGTGAGGCCATCCTGGGTGTTCTGCATGTCGACTACGACAATCTTGTGCCCGGCATTCATGCGAGACTGAGCAACACCGGGGATCGCGGCGTTGTAGATCTGTGCCCGATTCTCTGCACCATCATCCGCAATGGGCGTGATCTTGGCAAGGATGATGACGGCATTAGGGGAACCAGCGATGATCTGATCTAGCAGGGAACCGAGTCTAGCAGGCGCATCACCAGGATCATGATCGTTGTTGACGTCGTTGGTGCCTGCCATCAAGAGCACCACGTTCGGCTTCTGTGCAAGTCCAGAACCAATCTTAGCAGCAATCTGATTGATCTCGAAGCCTGAGTAGCCATCGTTCTGGTTGTTGCTCATGCTTCCGGCTCGTCGACTGCCTATGAAGCGGACGTTGTTGCCGGAAAACTTCTGAAGGAGGTCATTGCGGTAACCATTGCCGTCACTGCTTTGATATCCATAAGTGATGGAATCCCCAATCGGCTGTATTCGCAGATCAACGCCATTGGCCAGGCTCGCCGTCGATCGCACAATGAAGACAGCAAGCGAAGACAACAATAGAGTGATGCAGTGCCGCGTTGTACCCCAAGAACTGACGAGCATCATGGCGACTTTGAGTATGGCCTGAGATGATGTGCAGCCACAGCTTTGCGGGCGTGCGTGAAGGACTCAGAAGACGAAGCACGCCGCCGGGTGAACAACTTAAGTCCATAACGAAGACCGCGCCACGGATGACTATGTATGACCTGGGGAGAAGCGTGAGTTCAGCCTGATGGGGTTCGCGTGGGAAGCTGACCACAACCTACCTAGGTATTCTATCAATGGCTGACTGCAGGTGCACATGTCGGGTGTGTTTGTGAGTATTACATGATACAGTAATAATGGGTGGGCTGCGGCCACGTGTAGAAGCAGCGGAGATCTCCGTTGATACAGTATCCGAATTCGAGCATCAGATCTCACACGACTTTCGAACGACATCTGTCTACTGTACATACGCACCTACTGTAGACTTCCCGCGGACCTTTGAGATCTAGTAAGCTTACGAGCCCAAGGCGGGAACGGCTGAACTGACTTGGACATGCAGGAGCCGGGCTTACATGTAAGCGAGCTGAACTCGGCATTCGCCTTGGTCGTCGTTACGAGGGAGGAGGGACTATCGCGTGAGAGCCTGCGCGGAGGCTTAGACGATGGCGGATGACTGTTGTCAGACGCTATCAGGCGAGCAGGCGGTGGTAAGATGACTTGATGATGTGGTGACCTGGCCGAGCAATGGCCGAGGGCAGGCTGTGGCCCAGCTCCTTCAAAAGAGGCATGTCCGTGGGTGCGGCCCCAATGTTTATTTCTTTGACAGCGATGATTATTTTCGTCCTTTGCCATCGCTGGACGTGGCTCGCCCTTATCTGGAAGTCCACGACCAGTCGACCAGGCAGTGCTCAATCCGATCATGAGGACGATCTTGCTGCTCGAGCTCTTGATCCTGATCACCCGCGCGTCGGCTGGCGGTTACCAAGGAGCACTGGAGCGGGTTTGGATCTATTATGCCTACGTGATAGATGGCCTCAATGATCCGTCCCAGCGCACTCTGGGCTTCAAGTGCGTCAAGGAGGGCACGAACAAGTCTGCATGGGACGGCAAACAGTGCAAAGGCGTATGGCAAGCTTGCGAAGACCGATTCAAGGCCGGAAGATGCAATTTCAATCAGCTTATGGTGTCACTCGGAAAGGTGCGGCCGAACGAGAACTTTGTGCCGGGAAGCGATCCGAATACGCAGTCGCCAGACGTCAAGCAAACAGCCGTGAACTATTACAACACGCTGACTAGCTCAAACGTCAAACAAGTACCCAATTATCCACCAGAATGTTTCTTGAAGAGCACGAATGGCGAATACATGGATTTCATCGACGGTATCACAAAAGTCGTCACTAAGGCCCGCCCGACGCATGCATCGGCGAATGCAGCTCTCTTCAACAGCTTCGCGGATGCCACTGACCGGATCGTGGAAGCCAGAGTCGGCGATCATGGCCCTTTTCTCATCTCTTCTGCCCAAGCTGAGCTCGATCCTAAAGGCGTCACCATCCATACCATGAAAGTTGGAGATGGCCTGAGTCCTGTGAAGGACAGCAAAGGCGACCAGGCACAATGGAACACCATCGACTGGCAAGCCACCATACAAGATTCGAAATTGTCGGAGCTAGAAACCTTGAGTGTTGTTACCGATTTCAACGACAAGTTCTACTCGGGCAAGAGCGCGAACCAACACATAACAGTCATCGAGGGGTTCAAGAGCACCGTCGACAAGATGAGAACCTGTTAGGATTTTGCCTCTTTATCCGGCGCTCGCGTGGAGAAAGGCGGTTTTCCGACTCGAAAGAGCGCTGATGTAGTGTGAAAGATCTGAACTGAGCTGCTTTGCAGGGACCCAGATCAAAGGTACAATTGGAGTTATGGATCTCAATCTTTGGTACATATCATTGAAAAGTCGCATCATGTATTTCGACGAGATCTTCTCGCTATGAGAGCTGAAACTGTTCGTCAATTCGATCGCACACGTGTTGAAGACCGTGGCGATTAGCATCGTGTCAATCTACCTCCGCCAACTCGCGCAGTGAGAGATGGGACCCGTCCTCCAGCTCCTCGACCTGACCATCCGCACCATTCGCAGCCCGCCCGCCCCCATCCCACGAGTGAAACACGCCAAAATCGCAGGCCATAGAGAGCTGACGACCGCTCAGCATCAAGCCAGACTGCGGGTCAATGAAACGGATATTGTTCATCGGGCAAGAGCCCCATCTCAGATCTTCAAAAGCCGTCGCCCACACTTGAAGGTCGCCGTCCACGACAAGATGCACCTCGTGCAGCTGCGAAAACCGTGCCAAGTCCTTGACTCCGAAGTAGTAAAAACTATCATATGACTCTACGCTGCCGTCGGACCTGAACCTCAGGCGACAGATCTGGGCCCGATGTGGCTCGAGCTCGCGCCTGGTCAGATCGTCGTCCGGCAAGCTGAGCATGTCGACTTCGAAGTTGATCCACGTGTATCGCGGAGTGGATCCGCTGGTGATGAAAGCGCGCACGTAGGGCGCGTAGCGACGAGACTCGCGGCAAGCGTGCATAACGGCTGGTGGATAGGTAGTGAAGCGGAGCGCAGAAACCTGCTCTTGAGGCCGGTCCAGTGTTGCAACAGCATGCACAAGTCGTGGGCGTGCGGACGATTCCCAGATGCGAATGCGTATCTCCGGCGGCAGCCGAGCGAAGCAATGGAATTGGGACATCCTATAACCGAGCGCAGAGCAAGGAAGTCAGTTGTTGTCTTGAGGTGCAGACAAGAGACGGACGTTCCATTCGTTGAGTAGGTCGATCGTTTAAGTAATGCGCAGCGACTGTACATGTACCTTAGTCACCAAAGGAAGGGTGTGGAGCAAATGTGGTCCGTGCACGGGGCTACGGAAGGAGCGAGGATCCTGTTCAATGAGCTCTGCTGTTCGACCGAGCAAGCTCTCCACGCTTACACATATACCTAGGTACTTGTTCTTGTCATCGATGAGGTGCAATCTGTCTTACAATGCACGTGAATACACATCGTCCGGCATATGTACAACAAACACGCCGGTCCGTCTGGTTAACCTCTCTTGCCGACCCCATCAAACTCGACATATTCACCTCTGCGTAACCCCTAACTGCAAGTTCTCACCCAGATACGTGAGAACTTTCATACTGATCGCGCCCTGGTTATAGAGGTGCTTCGCCAGTCCTTTCACCACCTCGGCCTGCTCCTCGGGCGTGAGACCGGTGATAGCGGTCTCGATGACGGAGCCGACGGAGGCCTTGTAAACGGCGATGAAGCTTTGGTAGTACATGAAGGCGAAGAAGCCCATGATGAACTGGCAGTCCATGCGGTCGGTCATGCCGCCGTGGCCCGGGATGGAGTCGCCGAAATCCTTGATATTGAAGGTGCGCTTGAGACCGGAGGCGAAGAAGCCACCGAAGGGCGCGATGAGGGAGGCAAAGGTCGACATGAGCAGGATGTGGAATTGCATAGGGCTGACGGTGAGAGTGGTGGGGAGAAAGGACCAATTGTGAGGGACGAAGGGGAGACGGTAGGTGTGTGGAATGAAAACCGGGTTAGGTACGCATTCGAGGCCGGTGAAGATGTTGGCACCCAGGTCGTTAACCGGGCAGATGAAGTATTTGTAGCGCATGAGGAGGTTGGTGAGGGCGAAGCCGAGGAAGATGGTGCATATCCATGCGCCGACGAAGCCTAGAGATCGGTATTAGATGAACCAGCAACTTTCGATGCGGTATAATGGGCAGACGTACCTTCAACAGTCTTCTTCGGACTGATCTTGATCAGCTGGGTTCGACCGAAGGTGATGCCGCAGATATAGGCGAATATGTCGTTCGTGATGACCAAGCTGACGGGTAGGAAAAACCATATCATGCCCTCAAAAATGTTGTTCATGATGAAATGCGCTTGCACAACGATTAGATAGAGAGCCATGTGGGTCCAAGCGAATTGCGTGAACTGAAACTTGTAGTGGCCCTTCTGCAATGAAGCAACGAAGAAGACGAAGCCTGCGTAGGGTTTCCGTCAGTAACCGTCCGACGTCGATGCTTGTAGTGCACATACCCATCACATAGAGCATGAAGCTGATGAAGCGATGATGCGTCGCAAAAGGCAACAGCACGCGGTCAATGAGCACAATGTGCTTGAAGTAGTAGATGACGCTCTCGCCGTAGAGGAAGTACATGGTCGTGCCCAGGAAATACCAATTCAGCGTCTTGGTGAATCGTAATGACCTAGCACGCGAGGGCACGTTTGAGATGGCGATCACCTCCTTGAAGCTGATGATCTGGACAGCGGTGACGATGATGATCACGTAGATGTGACCGGCGAACATCGACCCGAAGAAAATGGCAATCATGACGAAAGTCCAGATTGCGCGGGTAATGAAGGTCTGCTTCTTCTTTTCGAATTCGGACTGCTTGAGCTGTGCTTCTGATGGCTGTGACACGTCGTTAGTGGAACTCTCCGGAAAGACACAACGCATTGAGCGCCGCTGAACGCACCTTGTCATCTTCTTCATTGTCGGTCGCCCAGCCGCTGGCCGCGGTATCGGTCCTATCGTACCCCGGCCGCTCTTGCTTCTCCGCCCTGGTTATGGTACCATTTCGCGTTGGACCGTTGCTGCGACTACGGACAGGCGACATGTCTTGACTGGGTCTCCGCTCGCGGTAGTGATTGTGATTGAAGGACACAGAGCCTTTGGGCTTCGTCATACTCCGTATGGGGACTCTTGTACTCTCAGCCAAGGTGTGCAGACGTGTCCCGAGTACCTCAAACGAGCGTGCGCTGTCACGATTCTTGGTGGTGACCCTGAGGCTCCGTTTGCTGATAACCGGTCTAGGCACGTGTCTGTCGCGAGTGCGAGCGGGAGTCCAGGATGGCCGTTGTTACTGCTCGGTCGAATGTTCACCGCGTCGCCGTGTGCATTGTGGTCTCGAGGAGTGACCGGGGCTACAAGTACAAGTAGTCTCACAGGAGTGAGACAGCAAAAGAGAGAGTCAGTAGTTGCGCGAAAGTTGCCCGGAAAGCTTGACGGACTGGAACTTCGCATGTGTTTGCTGCAAGATGACGTTGGGCTTTGGGCGCCCAGCCAGTCCACATGCAGTAACTTTAAAGTCACGAGACTCACGACGCGCTCTCCCACACACGCCGCGTCTCCGATCATTAAAATCAATTTTCCCAAGTTGACTCTCCTATACCTTTACGAACGGTCATCACTGCAGAGCACACATCGGTGGAGTAAGTCACGACGGCAATGGAGACTAGGGAAAGATATGGCGGGAGACGACTACTTCTCCGACGATGAGCTAGATATTCCAGACAACACGCTGCAAGAACTTGAGCGGAATGCCATCTCATCCACCCAGCGATCCAAGCCCATCGACTCACGTGCGCCGGCGGTCGTTCGAAAGCAAATCAGGGGCATCGCCCCGCTGAACCGTGCCGGCAGCGCCAACAGAAACCTGCCATGGCGTCCGCCGCAGCCTCGTTCGCAAGCCAAAGCCGCACCACGGGCATCGATCCAGTGTCAGAATGCTCCGCCCCCAAGCGCACCGGAACCGCCGTCTTCTGACTATGGCCTCGACGATGGAGATGTCATTGACCTCCGCGAGCCGTCGGCTATTGTCGAGCCTGCTTCAAAGCCTTACACCCGCCCACCTACTCAGCTCAGACCATCCGCGGCAGCAGCAGCGATCTATGGGTCGAGAGCCGGCCCGAACCCCGAGACCGAGGCAGCGTATGCTCTAGCAGATGCAGAGCTAGGCATCCCTCATAATGCCGGGCAATGGTCAAGAGCACCTTCCGTGCAACCGCAGGTGAACAATGGCGCCGATGTTTCGTCGCTCCACGCGCGCGTTGCCGAACTAGAGGCCCAGCAACTGCGATTACAGCAGCTAGAACAAGAAGCTCGCAATGCAGCATTGGCGAAGCAGGGCGAGATCGCCATCGTGCGGGCTAACCAGGAGAAGTGGGCGAAAGAGTATGAGCGCAAGATTGCTGTCATGCAAAAGGTACACGCGAATGACACGGCCAAGCACAAGGCTGAGCTAGAGGCTGCTAGGAAGGAGCGCGAAAAGGTGGAGACGAACAACCACTTCCTGCAGCATGATCTGGCGCAAGAAGCCGACCGAGCGAAGAGGCTGAACGGGCCGGGTAGAACGAGAGCTGCCCCTGCTGCAGCCAAGCAGAACGAGACGCCGCGGAAAGCAAACCGCACAAACCTGGGCGACGGGTTCAACGATGATGAAGCGCTCGTCCCTAGTCCCAGCAAGTCCAAAGAACGGTCCAGAGATCAGACACCGAAGGCTGGGGTGAAGCGGAAGCGGACTGCTCAGGATAGCCCGATCGCGGCACTCTCGTTCACCCAACCCCAGCAGCCTGTACGACAAGCGCCTGCCGAGCATCTGCAGCCTTCTATGACGTGCCCAATATCAGCGAGCGTGCGTGCAGACCATAGGTTCGAGTTTATGCAGCGTCTTCTGAACCACCGCCCACATGAGGGTCATGACCGGAGCATTGAAACGCTCGCGAAGCACTTCTTTCCCTCAAAGCCTAGCGAATCGCTGTCATCAATCTTGATGAACGAGATCGCGTCCTCACCAATCTCAGCTGACGCCGATCGGCTCCCTCTGAAGCTGTCGCGCGTATCGCTCAGACTCTGGGCGCGCTGCCTCGCTGAGCAACACTTTGCACCTTTGTATCTGATTCTCGACACGTTACGTTTCGCGCTCTACTTCGAGCTATCATCTGTCGTGTCAGCGTTCATCGAAGAGGCAATGCCGCTTTGTATTCGCACCGCCGAGCTCGTCGCTACGCCACGGGCATCGACAACGGCAACCTTCACCGCCAACATCGACTGGCATCGTCATCAGCAATTGGTCGAGCAGATCGACGTTGACGAGATCATGGATTTTCTCCAGCGATTGTGTGAAGCTTCTAGTCTCACTGACGATCGATTGAACGTGTTCTGGCAGCGCATGGAGCCAACGTTCACCCTACTCATGCTCAACAAGGCACAGCCAATCAATCAGATTACCACGAACCTGCATATCCTGGCTACTTCAGCTCTACCGACTAGTTTCGCTACGATCGCTGTCAATGCGGTAACACATGTCAAGCAGGAAGGAGACATGATCGATCGGCTGACCAGCCTGTTGAACGAAATGCCAGAAGTCCCCGAGGACGAACCTCCATACACGGAGAAAGAGATCGCTGCACTCCGCTTAGAGATTTTAGAAGTCTTCAAAGCGATGTGTCTCACCGATCACGGTGGCCTGCTGCTCGCCCAGCATCGCAGTGCCATGGGCAGGCTTGTGCGCTTCCTGGATGGCCAGATTAATAAGCTCTATCTGCTACCTCTCAACATGACTTCTGCGTCAGCTGGAGATGATAAAGGAGTGTCAGCACACGAACTCGTCAGCAACACCGTCAACCAGACCACGCGTTTAATCCACCATCTCCTCCACACCCACGAAGACAGCATTGACATCTCCCAGAAACTCCAGGTCATCTACGGAGGGTACCATAAGTTCCTGATCAGTATGACCAGACTGGCGTTCAGCGAACAGCTCGTCTTCGAGCGAGGCATCGAAGATGATGTTGTCACGGCGGCGCACGCGATTCTGGATAATGTGCTTTCGCCTGAAGAAGGGGAGGCCATTGTCATGGCGGTGGAGACGCCGAGGGGGACGAAAGGTACGGGGGTGAACGTGAGAATGGAGGAGGAGGATGGGGATGTCACCATGAGTGAGCCTGGATGACATCGCCCATCGGCAAGACTTCACAGCTGGCATAAGGTGTTGGTCTGATGAAAATGTTGTTCTTATGATATGACCATGAGCTCGGTTGTCGTGCGGCTTGCAATCGACGTGCATGACGACCCTAGTAGCCTCTGCGAAAGAGCCACAGGTCTCTATGGCTTTCATCGCTGCGAAGATCATTGGGCCAGCAATGCGTCGAGGATCACATGCCACGCTGTACAGTTTGGGTCGGACCTTCGCCTACTCAACCAGATGTCATGGACCGAAGTCGCTTTGCCCCGCGTCAACCTCGACACCACACGCGCGCCGTGCTATATCCGCGGCAATTGCTTCACATCTCACATGGGGTGGTAGTCTTCGACGGCAATCATTCGAGTGATCCAACACATTTCTACTGACAACGATGGCTGCACGACCGAACAAGATTGGCTGGGTTGGGCTCGGCCTCATGGGCTACCCAATGGCCGCCAATCTACTCAAGAAGATGCCGGATGCCGACTTCTACGTCTACGATGTTGTCCAAGAGTCCATTGACAAATTTGTCAAGGACGGCAATGGCAGAGTGCAGGCTTGCGCCAGCTCGAAGGACGTCGCTGACAAGTCCGTATGCCACGCTTGCGACACGCTCCTCCACCCTGGTGTTGGACCGACGTAGACTGACTAACTTCGTCTCTTCGATAGGATCTAATCCTTTCGATGGTGCCTGAAGGCAGTCACGTTCGAGCTGTATACCTCACACCCGAGACCGGCGCGCTCGCGAGCGACCTCCAATCTAAATTCCTCATCGACTGCTCGACAATCGACACCGGTACATCTTTGGCCGTCCGCGACGCTTGCGCGGCACAACACCCTCAAGCGCGCTTCTACGACGCACCCGTCTCCGGCGGCGTCATCGGCGCCGAGAAAGGCAGCTTGACTTTCATGCTCGGCTGCGCGCAAGACGACGCGAACATCGACCTTTTGACGAAACTGCTGGGCCTCATGGGTGGCAACATCTTCCCTTGCGGCGGGGCTTCGCTCGGTCTGACGGCGAAGTTGTGCAACAACTACTGCAGCGGCCTGATCGCCATCGCGACTGGCGAGGCGCTCGACATCGGCATGAAGTCGGGCATGGATCCACGCGTCCTGGCCAATGTCTTCCACACTTCCACCGCACAGTCGTCAATCCTGGACGACTGGTGTCCCGTCCCGGGCCTGTGTCCGGACGCGCCGGCGTCAAAGGGCTATGCGGGCGGATTCCGGGTGCAGTTGATGAAGAAGGACTTCGGACTCGCGGTCGATACGGCGGAGAGGGTCGGGGCGCGGTTGGCGTTGGGGGCAGAGGGCTTGAAGGTGTACCAGGGTGCGAGCGAGGATGAGAGGTGTCGGGATTTGGATTCGAGGGTGGTGTATAGGTACCTTGGCGGTCGGGAGGACTGGCGCGAGGACTTTCCCGAAGAAGTGGAGATGAAGAAGTCGGAGAAGAGGCGGCTGTTGCAGAAGGCGAGGGAATTGGGGGTGTAGTTTGGGGAGCACGATGGGTGGAGGGGTCAAGGCTGGTGGACTAGGAGGTAGAATTGAGAGCTCTCTGCGCTCTGTATACGAGTCCACCATATATCACGATCTGATGCACAAGCTAAAGAGAAGCGCTCACTTTACCACATAGAGCAAGAGAAGAGTCGAGAGGATGGCAGACCTGACAGAAGTAAAGCGAAACGTACAGCAACGGGGTTTGCACGTGATCATTCACTACACGTCCCTCGGTCTAATCTGCCGCTTCGCAGCTTGAGAGGAAACATGAGTCCTTTTTCTCTGCGTCCTATAGCCGTATACAGTACGTGTATGTCAAAATCTGCTCCCTCTACTCTGGTGCACGCAACATGGGTGCCCGGAGTGTGACGAGAAAATCACTTACTTATCGCTTTCGGTCGAATAAGTTATCCGTTCCTCCATCTCCGCCCCTCTCTTTCCTATCTCTTCGAATCGCAGCAATATTGTAGAGGTCCGGACACCTCGAGACCTGTGAGGCGCATCACAGTCTTCGATCACATGTCACCCAAAGGCAAGGATTACGACACCGACTGGATCTGGTCCAGCACCAGCAACACCCACGTCGCCAAACACCGGGACTGGTTCACCACCTTCACTCCCCTCTCCTCGACCATCACCAGCGAAAGCGACAGCAAAGCATACGCCGTCGAAGGCGTCGGCGACGTTACCCTCGAAGTCCGCCGAATGGTGGGCGCGGCCGCCAAAGCAGCGAAGAACAAGGCCATGGTGAACTCCACCATCCTCCTCCGGAACGTCCTCTACGTCCCGACTTTCACGTGCAATGTGCTTGGAGAGCCGGTGAGGCAAGAGTATGACGTCTCGATTGGGGTCGACAAGTTGTTGATGGACAGGAACACTGGCCGGGGCGTGGGATTGCTGGAGAGGAATGAGGCTGGGTTGACGAAGGTGATACTGAAGGGTCAGGCGAAGGGGCAGAGCAGCTTCAAGAAAGATGAGGCTGGTGATGTTGGTGCGACGTGGTCCGATGGGGAGAGGAAGAAGTGGGCGGAGCAGAGTAAGACATGAATTTCCGCATGGGAGCTATGCGCGTCTGAAGAGCCATCCACATGAGCAGGCGCTTTTACACTGGCACGCAATCATCCAGCAGCATACGAACCAGCATGGCCCTCTCGGATGTATCTCTCCTGGTCAAAAGCTCTGGCGCGTCCCGAACGGCGTACAGCGTACTTTCCGCCAAAGGGGTGAGGCGACTTGGACACATAAATGTGCCGAAAGCTCGTCTGGAAACCGGGGTTTTCTCCACATCCACGTGCTCGAAACAGTATTGTTTTATGTTTCATCCTCGCTTTCAATACCGTTGTCGGCGTTCAGCCCCATGGCGATGACGCCTGGCTGCACATTTAACAGCCCTCAAAGCCGGACCTCCTTGCGAACACCTCGATCACTGCCGCTTTGATGGTGGCTCACATGCCGTGCATGGGCTTCATGTACGCGATATCTCCTACTGATCGAGACGTTGATCGCCGGCGCGTCATGGAGCGGAAGAGCAGTGTGGACGGGATTGTAGGCTCCGATCACATTCACGTCCGAACCGCGATGGGATTTTTCAAACGTGTATGTAGCCGGAGAGTGATGCGGTTCTTAAGGAAGATGCAAGCGCAGAATTTGGACATATCAATATTGCCGCCGATTTGGGGCTGCACCGCTTTTCAATTCTGCTTTAGCAGGCTCGCGGTGCGTGAAGCGTGCTGCTTCATACTCGCGACCGTGTGCATGAAAAAGACTCACCTCTGTAAGAGAGCCAAGGACCTCGATGAGAGAGCATGATGAGACAACAGCAAAACGTACAGCCGCGGGGTTCAAGATACACTAGAGCGAACGAGATGGTCTCTTCTCTGCGACCTGTGGCTATGTAACGTACGTAGCAGCTGTTTGTTATACCGCTGATGTGAACCAAACAGATCTGAACAATGTCGTCCTACAACACTAACACCGACTCCGTGTTCACCAACAGCCTTATTTGCCTGCACGCATACTTATAAGACCGCCAGACTTGTCGGATTGCACAGCGCACCTCCTGCAGAGCTACATGTGTATCATGACACATGTATACGCGGTCTAGACTGCTCAGCCGCACGCGCTGCATGCCTGGTACTCTTACCAACACACACACTGGGGGCCAAGTCAGGATTCAGCCACGCTCAGCTGCACCCACTCCGCCTTGGACCCTCAAATATAGGAATTGGACTGCGCAGACACGCATGCGATCATGGCCTGGCCGTTTAGTAATAAGTGCGCACTGCTCGTGAGAGGATCGGTCAGCATTGTGTGCATTTCTGGTCGGTTTGATTCTGTTTCGGCAAGATGCCCAATCAACCTACTAGAGATGGACGAGACGAAGCGACAGAATTGGCAGACGTCTACTCATTCAAGTATGGCAGCAGGACGAACCCAAGCGAAGACTTGCTGACCCCTTCCTTAGAGCGCCCAGCAATACATTCGCCGAGAATTCCGATATCCATGACCACAAAGTACATACACCCTGGATCAAGTACGGCAATCCCGCGACCTACTCTCCGCTGTTCAACGGTGAGATCACGGCCGCGGTAAATGCTTCGACTAAGAAGCTAGAGAGTTGGCGAAAGGGCCTGTCGGTCTGCGTATACGCAGCGCTCGCTGTGCTTGCCGTGAACCTCATCTTAACGATATGGGCCGCCGTGCACTTTAGCACCAGCGACGGGATCGGTACGGCGTACGAAGGGGACTGTGACGTGGCCAGCAACACGACCCTCTGGCTCCATGCTGGAATCAACATCCTCAGTACTATTTTGCTGACTGCCTCCACCACCACCATGCAAATCCTCAATGCACCAACCCGGAGAGAACTCGACCAGGCCCACGCTAGAGGACGCTGGATGGACATTGGTGTGCTCAGTATGAGGAATCTGCTCAAAATTCCACGACTGAACATGTTACTTTTCTTGCTCCTGGCCGCCAGCAGTACACCCATCCACTTCCTTTACAACTCGACGGTGTTTCAAACGTATGACAGCAACGACTATTGGGCGCTGGTCGTCGATCCGGCTTTCTTGTTACCGGGGGCCAACTTCTCTGGTGACTACGACAGCCCAGAAGAAAGCGCAGGCTCGTATCAACACATCAAGAGCATACAGACCACCTTCGCGGATCGCTCGGCGTATCTTGATCAAACGCGTTTCCAGAACCTGAGTAATCATGACTGTATTGCCGCCTACAAGACATCGTTTGTCTCTGGTCGCAGCAACGTCCTCGCTATTACCCACGACAGCGACAGCAGCTCCAACAACACGCTCTTCTTTGCGGAGTCCGTATCCGTGTCTGAGCATGACGGCATGACACCATGGAGCTGGATCTGCTCGAAATACTCTTATTGGAACGATCTATGCGTTACAACCACCCCACGGAACAATGGTACGGATTGGAGCGTCGGCTTCAAATCCATTGACTATTGCATTAGCGAGACAACGACGAAAGCGTGCAGGGTTCAGTTCAGTCTCTACATGCTGGTGGCCGTCATCGCGTGCAATGCAATCAAAACCGCTTGCATCTTCGTTACCATGTGGTGTCGAAAGGCCCACAAAGATGAGTCGGACCGTCCGATCCTCACGGTGGGCGATGCCGTGGCAAGTTATCTGGAGATACCGGATGAATTGACGAGAGGTCGTTGCTTGATGTGTAAGTGCGCACCCTGGCGTGATAGTCTACGTGCGGGAAGCTGACGTGGATTGTTCTGGTAGCCAGGATGGACACGCACAAGGGACCTTTGAGGTGGGAAGACGGTAAGCAACAGAAACCGAACACCACCCCCGTCGCGAAAGAGTACCGCGGCCCCCTGCGACGACGTTGGTTCGCGGCCGCGAGTAGGACCCGATGGTGGGTCACGATCGGACTCGGCGCCTTCGCCCTGATAGCCTGCATCGGCCTCCTCGTCCCCGCCAGCGTCCGCGCCCTCTCCTACGACTACAACAGCAACGCCTCCTCCTTCACCGTCCTCTGGAACAAAGGCTTCGGCATCGCCGACCTGACCACCCTCCTGAACCTCGACCTGTCCACCACCACCGACGCCAACATGATGGGCGCCGTCCTCCTTGCCAACTTGCCCCAAGTCGCCGTCTCCTACCTCTACGTCCTGTACACTCAACTCATCACCTGCATGCTCCTGTCCCACGAATGGAGCACCTACGCCGTCCGCCACAAGGGCCTCCGCGTCACGGCGCCCCGACCCTACTCGCAGCAGCGCGACACTTACTTCCTCAGCCTGCCGTACAAGTACAAGATCCCGCTCACCCTCGCCTCCGTGCTCACCCACTGGCTCGTCTCGTCCGCCTTCTTCTACGTGCACGTCTTCGTCTACCGGGATGGCGTCTTGGTGCCCGAGAACGAAATCTCCGACGTGGGCTTCAGCTGTGCGCCCATGATCTGCATCCTCTTCTTCGGCTTCGCTTTCATCCTCGCGGTGGTGGGGTTGGGCTTTCGGAAGTTCGCCTCGTCCATGCCGGTCGCCAGCTACTGCAGCGTAAGTCCTCACCTTCCCTCCCAACAACAAAACTTCACCGACAAATGGACTCGCTGACGTGTGAGACTTTGATCAGGTCGCAATCGCCGCGGCGTGCCATCCGCCGTCTGGCGATAGAGCAGCTGCGTACGAGAAGGTGCAATGGGGGGATGTCAGTGGCGAAAGCAGGGATTTCGAGAATGATGCCCTTGTTCGACATTGCACTTTTACGAGCCAGGACGTCCAACCACTGATCCCAACAAGGATGTATGCCGGTAGTTAGCTTTTCGAGTTTCAATAAGCCTATACTTGCTACATCCCTCATCTTCAGCCTCTTCACGAAAGACAAAAAGCACTGCATACGGATAAGTCTAATGCAAATGCGCCAAGCCAATGCCCGAGTACGCCCCATCCGTCTCATAAATTTTCTTCTTGTCCGACCCATCCATGTTAAACCGATAGACCGTCCCGCCGAGATCCGTAATATAAATATGATGATTGACCCCATCAATCTTCAACCCAATCGCCTCATGGAAGTGTCGCGCGAGCGTCTTGACTTCCCCCTTGCCGTGCGCTCCCACCCGAGCGGAATTCAACGTGTTGCCCAGAGGGTATTCGCCGCGATCCGTCCAGTACAGCGTATGGCTTTCGGGCTCGAATTCGAGGTCGATGGGTTCTGGGAGTTTGTCGAAAAGAAGTTCGATGTCGGAGCGAGAGGCGGCCGACTCGCCGGCCGGCATCTGGATGTTGGCGGAGAAGATGCGGCCCTGGCCCGCTTTCGAGGGTCCCTTTTGCGTCCAGAAGAATTTGTTCGCTTGGGGGTCGACGGCGATGCCGACGCACCAGTTCGTCTGGTCCGCGACGTCGGTGGAGGAGGCGCTGTCGCCCGTCTGCACGATGACTTCGTGGTTGCCGCCGTCGAAGTCGCAGCGGTGCACGCCGAGGCCCTCGCGGTCGCAGAAGTAGACTTTCTTGTTCGCGTGGTCGAGCTTGATTTGCTTGGGCGTGTGGACTTGTCCTTCGGGGACGATGGCGCGGACGTCGCTGCCGTCGAGGTTCGCGGACATGACGCTGCCGCTGTTGGTGGAGGGGGAGGAGCCCATGTTGGTCCAGAAGATGCGGTTGGCGGCGATGGAGACGTCGATGCCGTCGGGCATGGCTTGGCCTTGGACCAGCTCCCGGACGTTGCTGCCGTCGGCTGACGCTGTCATCACCTTGCCGGATGTGGCGACTTTTTGCAAGTCGACCACGTTGCTGCCGATGCCGATGTCGAGGAAGTAGAGTCGAGGCGCTGCGAGGTTGTCGTGATGGCCCGTCTCGTCCTTGGAGCTACGCGTCGTCTCGCCGGGCGGGTAGAGACCACCCTTCCCAGACTTCGCTCCGAGCTTACCCTGGTCGACAAAGTTTCTCCGGAGATAATCTCTAGCCGTCGAGTCCAGGTGCCTTTCGTTGACGTAGTTGTCCTCGATGAAGGCGACGGTATCCAGGCCCACCGCGTCCATCATCCCGCACGGTCCGGCCGGGTTGTTCTTGAACATGTGCAGGAACAACTTGTCGATTTCCTGCGGCTCCGACACGCCTTCCGCGAGGATCTGGAGCGTTTCGCGCTTGATGGCCGCCCACAGGCGGTTGAAGATGAACCCAGTGGACTCTTTGCGGGCCACGGCTGGCAACAAACCCACGTCCTCGAGCGTCGTCTTCAGGAAGGGCAGAATGTCTTTGTGGGTTTCGCCGCAAGTCATCAGCTCGACGGCTCGATTGGTCGGCGGCATCATGTAGTGGATGTTGAAGACACGATGCCGTCTGCTCGGGTCCACCTTGTCCAGCATGAAGCGAGACCGGTAGGACGACGAGTTGGAGCCGAGCAAGCAATCGGCAGGCGCTTTCTGATCCAGCTCGCCAAAGATCTCGATCTTCAAGGGCAGCTTCTCCGGCAGTGCTTCGATGATCAGCCACGGGTTTTCCTTCACCACCGAGTCGATGTCCGAGACGGTGGAGAAGTGACCGACTGTGCGCTCCGAGCCGCGAGGGAATTCGGACCGGTTGTGTTCGACGTACTCGGCCGCCGCGTTCCTCTGCGCTTCGGCGAGATCGTTCAGGATCACATTATAGCCTGCAGCGATCCACGAGCAGGCGATGCGGCGTCCGAGGACGCCTCCTCCAAGGATAGCCACCGGTCGTGACGTGATATCGGGCTGCGTCCACTGTTGAGTGGCGCTGCTCGATGCCAGGCGATTCCTCTGAGCGGAAGTGGCAAGCGTTATCGTTGTCGAGACCGGGCTCCTGGTTGCATTCTGGCCGCGCGTGCTTGCGAGTCTGCTCACTGCGCGTTGCTGACACACTACTCCCGAACGGGAGGCGTATTGCGTGAGAGGCGCAAGCGGACTATTGTGGCGTCTTGCCAGCCCACTGACAGACCTCCTACAGAGAGACATTTTGCACGACGCTCAAGCACAACAGGAGTTAAGTGTAAGGACGAGGCACACGGTAAGTAGATGCAGCACCACCACATACAATTCCTGGATGAGATGCAGAGTTGAGTGAGAAACAGCACTTACCTGGCAACAAACGTCACCCAGGGCCGACAGCATCCGAGTCCGCATCCGCACCGTCCCGCCGTCGCCGGGATCTGTGGGAGTTTGATACATGGAAGTTGTTTAATGTGCCATGTTGTGGTGATATGATGAATGTTCATCGATCAACCGATTCCACGTCGTCGGCAGACTCGGCACGCAGCTCTTACGTCACACATGGGATTCCTCGGTCCGCAGTTCCGGTAGATCTCGGCACTTAGCCCCGGCCCCATGTCCTCGGTAGATCTCGGTACTGGCGCCGGCCGCGGTTACACTAGCTAGACGAAGGGATGAGGAAAAAGAATGTTCTCGGCCACCGCCATCCGATCGGATAGCGCTGAGCGATACACGTGGTGTTAGGCCTGGTGGCAGCAGCTGCTAGCGAACCATCATGGAAACTGTCAAACGACGCTGATTGACGAGAGCCATTTTTTCAGTGACTTCAGGACAGCAAGACGACAAACACCCACATCTTTTAACGATAGCTCTATCCAGTGTCTATGGTACACGATCTACCAGAATAGCTATTGGCGATTTCGGGCACGAAGTCGTTCTACCAGTGACACGTGCGAGACGATAAATCTTCACCCAACGCACCACATCCACCCCCCTACTACTGAAACGTGAAAATCTCATCCTGCGGCTTCGAAATCTTTCCTGATAGAGGAGTCAGCATAGAGTATCAAGATACCGTGCATGAATGAACATACCTGGTGCCTTGAAGCCGCGGTCTTCCAGAGCGTTCACCATAGCCTTCATCATCGGATCGGGTCCGCACACCAACACCTTCGTGTCGTCCCCCGCGGGAGCGGGCAGGTGCTGGTCGATCATCTGCTTGTTGACGCGACCCGTGCCACCCTGCCAGCCGTCGGGCGGGCTGCTGAGGACGTAATGCACGCGGAACTGCTCGTACTTGGCCGCGAACTCGTCCAGTTCTTTCCGCATCAGGATGTCTGCCTCGGTCTTGTTCGCGTAGAGTAAGGTGGTCTTGGTGTCATCGCGCGGGTCCTCGCAGATCCGGCGCACGATCTGGAACATGGGTGTGATCCCCGTGCCGCCCGCGATCATGCCCATTTCCTTGACCAGGTTCTTGTGGTACTTCATCTCGCCCTTTGGACCTCGGATCTCGACCGTGTCACCAATGTTTAAACTCTTCAGCCATGGGGTGAGCTTCCCATCCGGGTAAACCTTGATGGTCAATTCCAGCCGGCCTCGATCCTTGTTGCTGGAGGTTGGGGTGTATGAGCGTGCGATCTGCTTGTTGTCGACTTCGTGGCGGATCGCGATATGCTGTCCCGTGGGCAGCCCGAGCACCGAGTTCTCATGGGGCAACTTGAACACGAATCGGATCGTATCGTGGGATAGGTCAAGCTTCTCCGCGAGCGGGAATGGTTGATAGACTCGCGCATTCAGGACGCCTAGGTTGATATCCTTCTTGACAGTTCGTCTCGGCGACTTGGCCTTGAAGTGTGCGGGATAAGACTGAAAGTCGCGGTGCGCAATGTTCAGGCTCTTGGCGGCCCATTGACTGACCGCCCCCGCGATCCCCAAACTCGCCAAAGTCGAAAGCGCGAAACCTTGCCAGAAGCCACCGCTCTGGAAGCGATGCAGGAACGTCGAGTACCTCCTTCCGAGGACAATGGACAGGACGAGCGCCACCAGCCCGACCGACATGCTCGAGACATGGTGGTGCGCCTGTTTCGGAGGCGGCAGGTTGTTCACAATGTGCACGCGCGAAGGGTGGACCTCGGGCATTTTCTTGGTGTCATGGTCGGTCCAGTCCTCGTCCGACACCCTGCCGATGCGAAAAGTCTCCAAGATCTCCCGCGCGTCGGTCGAGTGGCCAATGTCCTCGTAGGCTTCGGTGGCATCCGTGCCTGCGTTCTCGAGCAGAAATTCTTTGCCGCCGGGGTGGTCCTCCTGGTAGGCTGTCACGTCGTAGACGTGATTCCACATGACCTGAATGCGCCAAGTCAGCTTTCTGCATCTGGCGGACCAGCGTAGATCAGGGATGGCTTACCACCCACAGGTCCTGCCTGCCGTTGTGCTTCGCGACCTCATCGAGGCCGTAGACTCCATCACTCATTGTCGCGGTAGGGTATGTACGGAGGTTGGGAGAGATAAGATGAAAAGAGTTCAGAAGCTGCGTTCCTCCAGGCGAAATGATTCAGGCCGAAACGACGTTCAACAGCCCACGGACAAAAGACAGATTGGCCTTTTCTTGAAAAGAGAGTGATGCCAACGGATGGGAACGGAAGGCTAGGCCTTCACTCGTGTATGTGGACGTCGAAGGGGAAGAGGACTTTGGAAACCCGATCAACCCGATCGGCGGCGACGGTGAATCGACGGATGGGCGCTCTCTTTCAATCACTGCCAGGGTTGTACATTGTTATTGGGTTGTTCCGCAGCTGCTCCGGTGCGTACAGGTACTGCTGTATGATGATGCAACAGGTACGATAATGTACGTGTGGATGCGCCGAGGCAAACATCAAACGCATTCAGGTTGCGTTCCTGCCGGCAGCCGAGGGGTGGCGCCGATGGGTACATGTACGGAAAGCCACGGATCGGATACGCACTGCCCAGCGACGGCCGCTGTGACTTCACCTGCTCAAAGTTTCTCCCTCCACGTGTGTAGGTGGTGCGTGTTGTTGTAAGTCGCGCTCGCTTCGATCAACAACATCGAGTACGCCACAGCGATTTTTCTTCTTGTCATCCTTTCTTCTCATCACGCAGTAGCGACCAGCAATTTTCCACCCCGTCGACCGTGTCAACATGACGATCAAAGGCTTCTACCTCGTCGGTCAATCCAAGGATCTATATCACCAGGAAATACACATCGACCAATATCACGACTTCGAGGCGTTACAACATGCGGTCGCGGAGCAGTACAACATCGTCGAGCCTGCAGGTCAGTGGTAGAGGTCTCATCTCTCAAGATGGCAACCCGACTGACACCGTCTCAGGAGTTGGGATGCAAGATCCCAAGGGAAACGGATTAGCAGACCTTGATGCCGTGCTCGACTGCGACGAGGATATAGGTGTGGTAGTGGACGGTCATCCAATCCGAGACCCTGCCGGACCACAAGGCTTGCCGCTGGTCGGAAGCTACTACGAGGTGTTTCCGGATCATCTGGTGGGTGAGCCTGGCAAGTATCTTGACCTTGTCCGTAGCTAATCGCACGACAGGGTAATCACGCTAGGCTATTCCAAACCTATGGCCCGGTCATCGAGTATGAGACAATGGGAAAGCGCAATTTCTTGACCAATGACCCGGCCGTTGCGACAGTCGCCTTCCAGGAGTCCGCTTTCTTCAGCAAGCAGATCACGCCCGAGCATCCATTGGTAAGCGCCGAGATGATGGTAACATCCGCCGGTTCTAACTGTTGGTGTAGGCTGGGATCAAGGACAACCGAGCCCTGTTCATCGGAGATACGGAAACCGAGGCTTGGAGACAAGCACACAAGTTCATCCCTCCCGCGATGTCGCCCAAAGCTGTGAGGTAAGCATGCATGAGGCGAGCGGGTCTGAATTCGCGTTAGGTCGCAGTCGGACACTGCCTGCTTTGGATGAGAGGTGCTAATGTTATTCCCTTGGCAGGCATTATACGCCACTCATGGAGGCTTCAGTCAAGGACTCGTTCAAGGTCTTCGACAAGCTTGACGAGGACGGTGAGGCATGGAATGTGTATCAGTACATGCTCAAGCTCGCTTCCCAGACGGTGTTCAAGTTCGCGTTGGGCTACGATGCTCACCACTTCGACAGCCCTGACTCGTCGTTGAATGAGCTTGTGGTACTGATCGCACAGTCGCTGTCCCTGAACAAGAAGGTCACGTCCCGCGGGTCGTGGTATGCGAAGCTCGGGGCCGTTCCGTACACGGCGGCAAATGAGTTGAGAAATATCACCGGAAGGCTCTGGACCATATTGAACAAAGGTGCGCGTGTCGAAAAGCTCGGTTGCGGATTGGACGACTGACTCAATCTGTTCTTCAGCCATCGATGAAGCGCCAAAGGGTGACACTGATGAGGACTTGCCGTTGAACTCGGCAGCACTCGGTGCAAGCTGTGTGGTCGACTATCTGAAGCGAGCAACCGACGACCACGGCAACAAGCTCCCAAAAGATCTCGTCATCCCGAACATGCTCCCGATCTCTGGAGCCGGGTTCACCACGACTTCTTCGCTTTTGTCATGGCTCATCTACTCGTAAGTCTTTTCGTGTCGGGACTGCTAGTCATTTCACCGTCAGCTCGGGATGCGCTAATACGCGTATCGCAGTTTGTGTCAGTACGAAGGCAACCAAGATCGTATGGTGCAGGAGCTAGTAGATGCCGGTACGTGCCGACAGACCTAAGTCGCAGCATCGGTGTCTGTGTCTGACCAGCGTTTAGGAGTGAACGAGAACACCAAGTGGACCCCGGAGCTGTCCGACGGGCTGACCTTCCTCGACAAGTTCGTGAAGGAGACCCAAAGACTCCACAACCCATCTTTCCAGCCCGGCCGGACAGCCAAGGTCGATTGCATTGTGCCCGGTGGCTACAAGCTGTCGGCAGGCTCGGTCGTCATCTGCGCCCTACATGCGATCCACAACAACCCCAAGATCTGGTCTGACCCGGATCGCTTCAACCCGGATCGTTGGGGTACAGAGGAGACAGCCAACCGACCGAAGAACTCATACATGCCGTTCGCGACCGGCCCGCGGTCATGCATCGGGTTCAACTTCGCCCTGGGCGAGGTCAAAGTACTGCTGCCGGAGCTGGTGTACCGATATGAGTTCACGAAAGAAGGCGAGGAAGCCGTTACATACGACGTAAGTGAACACCGAGTCGGGTGAACGTTATCTTGATCGTGATGGTCCCACTGACACCTGATGCGCAGCCCGAGTTCCAGCTCATCCGGCCCATGAACTTCTACGTTCGAGCGAAGAGGCGGACAACCTGGCCAGAGCCCAGTAAGGATGCAAAGAAGATTGCGGTGGAGTATGGTCCGGATGAGAAGAAACCTCATGTGCCAAAGTAATCGGAAGCGCCATACTTGTATGATGCAATGAGATCTGTGAAGGAGTAGGATTATTATGCAGTCTTCATGACATGCGAAGTCCGTACCCCGACTAGGAGGCGTCGTGTAGCGTTTGCAAGTCGATCTTTGAAAACTGACTACCAGAGTAATCCTCTCCCGAGTCGCTTCTCAGTGTGCCTGTCAGGAAGCATTGTAGAACACGACGCACGACTTTTGGTAGGAGTTGCTCCACGATGTAGACAAGGAGGCCTTGACGTTGGAGTTGAGCCGGAAATGCAAAGAAAGCTCGGACCAGGTCGGTGAACGGAGCCTCCGATGCCAAATGCGCTCATGTTGGGGGCTGTTAAAACAAAAGACCGTCAGATATCTGTGTGTGTACAACATCTTCCATACTCGCTATTACACTCTCTTCTTTCCCTGAAGTCGCTCTTAAAGATCCACGAGAGTACGCTTCACGCTTCGTCCGCTTGATTACCAATACGCGTGCGCTCGACAGTCTCACGGGTGGCCACCGTCCTTTTCACCTCCGAAGCCCTGCGCATGCGATAGCCAGGCACCGACTCTCCCTTCATGGTACTAGCCCGCGTGGCTGACTACTTCTTCCCACCCACTCAGCCCGCGCAACCGGTCCTCAACTACGTCGACGATGGCCGCCAGAGCCCCGCGGTCAGCCGCTGGCAGGATTCCGAGCGACGGCCGAAAGAAGAGCTTCGGCCGGATATGACGGCGCAGTCGCAACCTGAAGATTCGGAAGCTTACCGCCCGCCGTATCTGCACGCCATGCTGGCCGGTGGGATTGGGGGGACGGCGGGCGATATGCTCATGCATAGTTTGGACACGGTGAAGACGAGGCAGCAGGGCGACCCGCACATGCCGCCGAAGTATACGAGTATGAGTAATACGTACTACACCATTCTGCGACAAGAGGGTATTCAGCGAGGACTCTACGGGGGCGTCGCGCCCGCGTTCCTAGGCAGCTTTGGAGGGACGTTGATTTTCTTCGGCTGCTATGAGTGGAGCAAGCGGTGCATGCTTGACTTTGGCCTCACGCCTTCTCTCGCATATCTCAGCGCTGGGTTCTTCTCCGACCTGGCCGCGAGTCCGCTATACGTGCCGACGGAGGTGTTGAAGACGAGACTGCAATTGCAAGGGCGCTACAATAACCCCTTCTTCACGAGTGGGTACAACTACCGCTCGACTTTCCACGCTTTGCGCACCATCTATCGCACCGAAGGCTTCGCCGAGCTCTTCTCGGGTTACAAGGCTACGCTGTTCCGCGACCTGCCGTTCTCGGCGCTGCAGTTCACGTTTTACGAGCAGGAGCAGACCATCGCGAAACAATGGGTTGGTCCAGGCAAGGACATCGGCTTGACGCTCGAGATCTTGACGGGAGCAAGTGCGGGCGGTATGGCGGGCGTACTGACATGCCCGATGGATGTCGTCAAGACACGGATACAGACCGAGCTCGACCCGGAAGTAGCGGCACAGGCGAAGCAATTGAAGAAGTCCAAGAAAGCTCCTCGCCCGCCCATGACCTCTACGACGTCGGCGTCGACGCCAGCACAATCTCCAACCCATTCGACACATAGACCATCACCAGCCTCCCCATTCCCGCCAGCTTCCGCACCCAAGACACACAAGAACCCCATCTCCACCTCCGGCCCTAGCACCGCGCTGAAACACCATGGCCAAGTCTCTCTCGATACCGAGAGTGTGGTGAAAGCGCTTCGCATCATCTACAAAACCGAGGGTTTCGCGGGATGGTTTCGAGGCGTGGGTCCGCGGTTCGTGTGGACGAGCGTGCAGAGTGGGACGATGCTGTTGGTGTATCAGAAGCTGTTGCGGTGGTTCGATGCACGTCCGCTTGGCGAAAGGGATGACGATGAGGGGTTGAGAGGGGCGAGTCTGAGCTCATAAACATCATCCTGAGTGGCATTGCTTTAGGTGCACGGGCGGCTCATGTTGTAAGAGATGTAAAAAGCATTGCCTGGCGCGTTGTGTGATCACGGAGTCCAGTCTTGGATGGGACTTGTACATGTACGCTGCTTGATCTTCGATGTACGTATCGACTTATTCTGAAACCATTGACGTTTGTTGTAGTCTCGAGGCTGGCGATAAAAGTCTACTCTGAAGTGCGACCTGCACCTACCTACCTCAGGTACCCATATTTCCTGAAGGGCTACGCTATGGCAACCACCGTCCATCTCGTCAGCAACAGCCTCATCATAACAGAGGAAGCCGCTGAGCGATATGATTGCGCGTCTCGGGACTCGGAATCAAGTGCCGATGCGTCTGTTGCAGAGGGAAGTACTCACTCGCAAGTCACCTGTTAGTTTATCATATACACATCCATTAGGACGTGTCGTCCAGACAATCGACACTTACATCTAGCCACACATTACTAAACCACCATAACCACGCACCTACGAAACATCTCATCACAACCTCTACCCATATAAACCCACATACGCACCCCGCCAAACACCAACCTACCTCGCCACCCATGCCGTCCCCTTCAATCGACGTCACCACCGGCCCCGTCTTCTACCCCAGCAAACCGACCAAGATCCTCGTCTCGCCAGGCTACGGCGCCGGCTGGGTCAGCTAGGCGCCGCGCTCCGCCAGCGACGCCTTCCTCGTCTGGATGCTCACGTACGAGCCGCTCGTCACGGGGCTGGAGAAGTCGGCGTTGGAGAGAGGTTCGTTCCACTACGCTTCCAGCTTCTTTCTCGGCATTCTCTTTCTTCTTTTGTGTTGGTCTTTTCTTTTTTGTGTTCGGTTCTTTCTATTGACAGAGAGGAAGAGAGAGAGAGGGGAGAGCTGACCATTCGTCGCCCGCAGACGAACTCGAAGACCTGCACGCCCAGTTCCATCGCGAGGCCAAAGCGAAGTTCGGCATCGATCGGATGGTGTCGAGCCGGGTGAGCAACTTGGTCGTGAGGGAGGTGGGGTTCGCGTTTGAGATCCGGGATAAGGAGGGGGAGGAGAGGGTGTGGGACGTGAGCCGGAGGAAGACGATTCGGATGTGAGAGGTGGGCAGCTTGCTTGGGATGTGTGTTTGTGCGCGACCTAGGTATCTGGGCATGTCCTGGTGGACTTCCTCATAGGTGATATGGGTTTCCTGAATTGGCTCCAAAATCGCAAGACTGCCGGGTCGATTGACTTTGTTGTATGTACTATAGGTGATGGCAGCATTATTACTACAGTTTTCCAAACAGTAGTGAATGAGGATGAAATCCCAATATCAACATTGCCTTTACAACCCTTCTTGAACTCGCGAGCGCCTCTAGATGTATCGATATCGACTTGACGTTGCCATCACCACCACCTCAGCGATACACCGCCTATCTCTGCCCTTGATGAGTAGCACCACTCTGCACAATCGCCGGTTGCGTGTCCGCGGACGTCGTGCTGCCAGCTTTCACCGCAGGCTCCGTCCCTGCCGTCGACTCCGATCCCATGCCCGCTTCCACTTTGTTCTGGATCCAGGACTTGTCTTCGGCTTGATATCCCCCAACCTCTGTCAGCACATTCCATCGTGATGTAGAGGTTTGATCCTTCACCAAGAAGACTCACCGTGACCGTCGTTCGCACCAACGCCCGTCCCAGCCGTAGGGTTTGTGCCCGGGTCGGCGTTCACGTTTGGGTGGTCACCCAGCTTCTGCTCGACCTTTTTCAGGATGCCGGACATCTTTTTTCGTTTGGGGCGATGTTCGAGATTGGATATGGATGAGTTGGAGTAGTGTAAAATGGATTTTGCCTACCTTGACCTACTGTATGTGCTGTCGGTGGTCCATATATCGGTGCGGCTGGCGGCTCATGACGGATGAATGTGTGTTCTGCGCCACTTTGACACGACGATGGAACTACGTAGAGGTGGTGCAGCGCGTCGACGCACGTGGACATGTCGTACGTCGAGGCTTGTCCTCTGGAACCTCGACTGGCGAGAGTACAGTACATGTATCCTCAACTGTCCCTTTCTGGATGAGATCATTCTGCTTTGCATGATTTCGCCACGGAAGTACGAAATTCATGTCACGTCTGCTGTTTTACGTAATCAGGCATCGGCAGCCCGGGAGTCACGAGACCTCGCATTCCATCAAGGTCTCGGTTCGCCCTCCTACAGCATACTGTATTATGTACTGTATATACTACTCTACATCAACATCACGTCTGAATTAACCGTCACGAAACCTCCATCTGCTCCGCGCCCTCAACAGCCGCGCACCACTTCGGTCGGTCCTTGCAGAAAATCTCCTGCACCGGCTTGCTCGCATCCAAGACGCCGCCGTCGTCCAGCGTGCCCGGCTTCAAAATCTTCATGCCCTCCATGGCGTCGGCGTCGACCATCATGAGCGTCGAGCAAGTGCCACAGAACGTGTACGTGACCGTCTTGCCGGAAACGCCCTGCCGCTGCCAGGTTTTGTCTGTCCCAGAAAGCTTCGTGAACTGGCGGGAATTTGGTTAGTCCTGGTGGGGACATAGTATTTGTGGATTGGTGAAGACCTTATCAGTTGAGACCATACTGTTGATGCTTCCGTTCATGCCTGCGTTTTTCCGGCAAGGGACGCCTGAGGACAGAAGATTGAGAGGGTTAGCACCAGGTGTCTGCTGAGACGTCTCGAAAGCGTTGTGTCCGTTTGGCGAACGTACAATGGCAGCCAACCTGGGCGGTCAGTAGGTGTTTCCTCATCACCCTCAGGTCTCGATGTGACGACTCACCACCGCTACTGGATCGCCTTGATATTCATACGTCCACTTTCCGCACATGCAACTTCCTTTCGGCATTCTGGTGGCCTTGCAACTCCCCTTTCAGAGGTCCTGTGGTTTTCTCGTAGCGGTAATTCGAAGGGCTGGACTTGCAAGCCTGATGATCAGATATTGAATTGAACAGGGACAGGAAACTTGTGAGGTTACGGAAGCTGGATCTCGTCCACTTCGGCGGTTATCATCACATTCGAAGCCCGAATCGACCTTCGACAAACGCCGCGTCCACCTACAGTCTACAGAATGGACACCCCACTATGTATGACGTATCTATGTCCCTGAAGACCTGGAGGATGCAGGTAGGAATCGGGGCGCGACTCAATCAGATCTACTACATACCGCTGATTTCAGCTCTCACGATAGACCGCCGTCAGCTCTGTGTGGGTCACGCTCGTATATGTGACCACCTCTAGCTTGTCCGGATTATCTGTCGAGAGCGGTGTTGTTAGTATGTTGATGGGGAGGATCGGTTCAAAGGGCACGAAAAGTATATATCAAAGGGTCAGCTTTGCATGTGATAGTCGTTGGAATCGCTGGACTTCATCCATGTACCGGTCGTCGAAAAGGTCGCGTGTAAAAAGGCACAATGCAATCAAGACATGTACATACAGCGGAGATCACGTCAGACACTTGCTCTCCAGGATGCACCAAAGGACATGTACAGGGCGTGATACGCAAGCTCCGAGTCTTGAATGGAACCTCGATGTCAACTTCGGGTGGGTACGGTCGAGGCTGCGTTGTTCTCTTATCGGTGGCGACATCAAATCGGATGTCTCAATCAAGGCGAGAGATTGCGCATAACCATTTCCCGAGTTCCCGGTGATTCGCATCGTTGAAAAGCAATCTTTTTCGACGAGCGCCAGAACCTCTCCCCAATCTCGCCAAGAAAACCAGAGCAAGAAGGTTCTCCTTACCCAACTCGAACCATTACCTCACTTACCAACGATTGGTATGCCAAGACGAAACACCTCAACAAGCCCACGGAAGAGGGGGGGATTTCTGCCCGTCCTTCAAAATGCCATGCGATAACTTGCGCCGGGCATCACTGGATGTGGCTTCTTTCGCGTATGTTTTGCTGTTACCTCCACGAGCAAAATCGAGATGGATCGCGAACAACACGTCCTTCATCTCGGTCCGTTCCAGATCCCCTTCCCACTGATACTGGGTAAGAAAGTTGCGCCGTCTGCAAAGTCGATCCTTGAAGCGACCATGCGCGCCGACGAGTGGGCGAGAGAACGGGCACCCGCGGCGGAGAGCGACCAAACGGTGCCAGCGACCGTGATGATCGACGGCGGCAAAATCGTCCAGCCGCCGCCGCAGGTGAAGAGGATGTCGTATCCTCCCGGGATCATCCCGAGCGTCCTCAAAGCGCTGGGGATACCTCCACCGCGTCTCTACGACTGCAGCTACTGCTGCAAGGAGAAGACCGTCAGTCATTTCCCACACATCCATAAGGTCCCAAAAGCGTGCCGGAAGCACCTCGTCACCTACTGGGATGACACGGACCCGCACCCATGCAATCGATGTCTGAAGAAGGCGCTCTGCGCACAGCTGGTGAGCAACAGATCCAGCAGGGTCGTGCAAGGCTCGATCGAGAACGGCGCTGACTCCGTGTAGGACCTGAGAGAGGGCGATCGGATCGGCTGCCCCGAGTGCAGAGCCCCGTGGGAGAAGAAGTGGCTGAAAATGCACATGTGGGAGCCGGATTACCTTCGTCTGCAGCAGAAGTTGAACGCGCGCGAGGCGGCGCGCACCGTCGTGATCCCGTCGATGGATATCAACACGCTGGTTAAGATGGCCATGTTGGACGTGCGGTCGTGCCCGCAGTGCGCGATCGGTGTGATCAAGGTTGGCGGGTGCTCTTACGTTCTTTGTTCGTTGGCCCTTGCGGACCAGGTCGTGTGACTCGGCTGATGAGCTTCTTTTAGGTACCGGGTGCGGGTATGAGTTCAACTGGCACGTGGCATTGACCGTGTGTGATGTCTTTGAGGAAAGCCTGGAGGCGATATCCTAAACGTGATGCACAGATGAGCTGGAGAGCGAGTCCTGGCAGCCGGTGCCGTTCTAGGTCAGACGTTGTGCGAATAGATGGTGGGCAGTGCTTGATGAGGGAAGCGTTGGAAGGACACTCCGAAGAGGCTTTGAGGTACACGGCTCAGCACTTCGATGTCGAGCAGCTGTCTAGAGCGATCATACCTAGGTATTGTAATGAGTGTATCTGGGAATGTGAGCAGCACCATCACTATCACTTCGGGTGATGGACTACTACCGTATGAAGCTGCATCTTCCACTGGCTTCGTTGTGGTAATCGTGGTGAACGAACTGCCACGCGTGACGCAAATCCACCCCACCAACCAGCCTGTGCATGTCCGTTGCCATCCTTGGCCTGTCCTGGAGACGACAGACTGCTGGCGTACGATTGGCCTCCTCGGTATGTACATGTCGACGTGGCCCAGTAGATACTTGGACTTTTCGAGAGATTCTCCCACACGCGATGACATGCCGAATCTCGGCATGACGCTGCGGAAAATCCAAGCCGAGGCGGCCACTGTCCCAGTGACATCCGTCCTCCTCCCAAAATGCCATGGGCGAGGAATTGTGGTAACCGCCTTATTTCATTCATTCAGTGGGAATACCTGCAAAAACCGATGGCGACACCCACTCCGAGGACTGACGACCGAAATGCGCTCCAGGCACTCGACACCAGCAAATGTGGTCCTACCGTCGCACACCTCCAGCCCTTCGATCTCTGAGCCGCTCCGCATCGCGCGTGCGGACTGCACCCCATCCCAGACGAATGGCGGGCTCATGGGCGACGCCCGTCAATGGAAGTCATGCCGACAACCACAACAATGGCGACCTCAACAACGACACCGTGATGCGCCAGGTCGTGCACCGCGGACCCGATGAAGCCTTTTCTTACAAAACCCTCGCGATCCGGGAAGCGGACGACGAACCCAGCGTCCGCACCCAATACCGTCCCTTCCTCCTGGGCTCAGACGTCTCTACCTCTGACTGGATCGCGCAGCTCGAGCTCAGCACCGCCGTGCAAATGGCCGAAGCCGACCTCCAGCGCACCGGCGAGCGGCTCCGGATCATGGTGCTCTACGGCAGTCTGCGACACCGCTCGTACTCCCAACTCCTGGCGTACGAGGCCTCGAGGATCCTTTTCCGCCTGGGCTGCGACGTCCGTGTCTTCGACCCAGCTGGTTTGCCGGTCAAGGACGACACCAATCACGACCATCCCAAAGTGCAGGAGCTGCGCTCCCTGAGCCGTTGGAGCGACGGGCACGTTTGGGTTTCCCCCGAACAGCACGGGAACTTGGTATGATTCAACCCCCCTTTCCACGAAACCCCTATTACCCTAGTCGCTAACGAGAAACTCCCAAAAACAGACCGCCGTCTTCAAAAACCAAATCGACTGGATCCCCCTGAGCACCGGCAGCGTGCGCCCGACCCAAGGCCGCACCCTCGCCCTCGCCCAAGTCTCCGGCGGCTCGCAGTCCTTCAACACGGTCAACGCGCTGCGCCTGCTCGGCCGCTGGATGCGCATGTTCGCCATCCCCAACCAGAGCTCCGTGCCGCAGGCCTACACCCAGTTCACCGACCCGGACGCGGCCGAGGGCGGCAGCCGCATGCGGCCGAGTGGGAACCGGGACCGCCTGGTGGATTGCATGGAGGAGCTGGTCAAGTATACGATCGTCGTGCGGCCGCATTTCGACCTGTTCAGTGATCGGTTCAGCGAGCGGAGGGAGAGGTTGGCTAAGGAGGCTCGACGGGGCTGAAGCCTTGGTCGTGAACGCCGAGGATGATTAAATCGCAATGCGTTAGATATTCTGTATCAGTACATGCTTGTATGCCTTGCGGTCTGCATGAGGGGTTCTAGTGAGCTCACCATGACCATATGGAGATTTGACATATGCAATCACATTTCTCATTTGGAAGGCTGAACGATGGAGACAAAACATGCACTTTTTAGTATTGCTGGAAACAGCTCTACATCTATCATGACATTAGGGGTTCATGAATGCAGGAGAAAAAGAAGCCTTGAACCTAACGCCTTCCCAAAGCCACCACGCTTCTCGACCGACCGCTTGCGGCGCCGGTCAGGTGCTCGTGCAGACTGGTCGAGCGTTTCCTCTAGTCGTCCTCATCGCTGAAGACCTCCTCACCCCTCTTGCGACGAGCCATGCGGTCCTTCTTCTTCTTGCGGAGCTCGGCCGACGTGAGCTTGGCCTTCTTCTTCGTGCTCTCGATCTTGTTGCCCATGGCGTCGAACTTCTCCTCCTCCTCGTCGTCCTGCTTGAGACGCGGGCCGGCACCCTGACCCTGCACCCAGTTGTGGCCGGACGGGGTCATGCGACCGTCCATGACGGCCCAGACTTCCTCGGTCAAGTCCTTGGTGAACTCGGCCGAGTGGGTGATAATGATGACACCACCCTCGAACGCCTTGATGGCCTTGGACAGGGCGCCGAGGGAGTCGCGGTCCAGGTAGTTGGTCGGCTCGTCCAGGACGATCAAGTGGGGGCGCTGCCACGAGCAAGCGGCAAGCACGACCTTCACGCGCTGACCACCAGACAGACCACGCATACGCGAGTGCGACACCAACTCGGCGTCGAGACCGAAGTTGGCGCAGTGGGCCTCGATTTCTTTGCGGACCAGAGGTCTGAACTGACCGCTGGCCAGAGCCTCCTTCTGGTCGACTTCGGCAACCAGCTTCTGGTGGGACTGGATGAGCTCGTTACGTGGGATCCATGCGTTGTCGGCGGTCATCATCGGCGTCCACTTCTCGTTCTTCAGACCGATGTTGTCACCGAGAGCGAACGAACACTCATACTCGTACGAGTTCTTGAACTTTCTCCGGGCGTGCACGCCGATGACACGACGCATGGTCGACTCGATCTTGTAGATCTTGTCCATGGCCTTCTCATCCTCCTCGGTGACGATCTTGTTGGCACGGTCCATGGTCTCACGGTCCTCACCAGTCTGGAATCGCCACTGGATGTACTCAGAGGGAGTGCTGTCAAGGTGGTGGTCGATGTGTGCAAAGGCGTGTTGCTTGATGTACGCGATACGGATGTTCTCGTGCTGGTAAACGTCACCAGACGTGGGGATGAGCTCACCAGTCAGGACGTTGACCAGGGTTGACTTGCCGGCACCGTTGGGGCCAATGACGGCAATACGGGAGCCAAGCGAGCACTGGAAAGTGATGTCCTGGATCTGAGGCTTTGACGTGCCGGGGTACTGGAAAGTCATGTTGCTGACACGCACAATGGCCTTCGCCTTGGTCTTCACGCCCTCAAGGAAACCAGGCTCGGGGAACCTGAACTCCATCTCGGAGGCGCCAAGCTCGTAGTATGACTTGGCAGACGGCACTCGCTTGACGAACTCGCTGAGCTTGCCGCGGTAGCGCTTAAGCTTGAAGCGCTCGTAGTGGATGACGTGCTGAACAACGTTGTCCAGGAACTTGCTGTCGTGGGAGATGATGATGGATGTGCATGGAGAGTTGGTCAGGTAGTCCTCAAGCCACTTCACGTTCTTCACGTCCAAGTGGTTGGTCGGCTCGTCCAACAGAAGAATGTCTGGCTTCACGAACACGGCACGGGCGAGAGCCAACTTCATCTTCCATCCACCCGACAGAGCCGTGATGGGCCCGTCAAGCTGCTCGGGAACAAAGCCAAACTCGGTCAATGTGTCTCGGACCTCGGTGTCCGACAGGCCCAGTTCAGCCTGCTTGAGCTTCATGATAGTCCATTCCATGACAGTCATCTCAGTGTCGGCAGAGTCAAGATCGTGCTCAATGTATGCAGTCTTGACCTCGCTCTGCTTGGGGAATCCCTCGACCTGCTCGTTGTTGATGGCGCGCATGAGCGTGGTCTTGCCGGAGCCGTTGGGACCAAGGAGGCCGTAGCGCTGGCCACGCTTGAGGCGAAGGTGAGTCTGGTTGAGTAGGATCTTGGCACCATAGGCAAGGTTGAAGGTGCAGTTGCACAGATCTTCGCCCTCTTCCTCATCGGGCTCGACTTCATTTTCGGCAGCGGCACCGGGGGCGGAGCGCTTACGGAGGGTCTCGACAATGGCAGCGGCGTCGTCGTCACCAACGATCGCAGTAATGTACGGCAGGCAGTTCATTGTCCACGTCACCGCCTCGTGGTCCTTCTCATCGATAAGCTGACCTCCAATAGCAGCGACGTACTGAAGGACCGGGGCGAATTTCGTCACCGCATCCTTGTGCTTGTCGCCAAGGATGTCCTTGAGCTTTCCAAGCACGGTCTCGACATCACCGACATGAGATACCTCAGGAATCTTGCCGTCTACGACATTACCAACACGGGTAAGCGTGTCGAGACCTTGTTTGGTCTTCTCACGGGCCTCCGGGTCGGCGATGTTGTCGTTGTTGTGGTTGAGCTGGGGCATCAGCTTTGGCAGGAAAGAGGCCACGATGTTGGGGTCCTCGACGAGCTTGCACATATTGTCGATAATGACGGCAGATTTACGCTTGATGGCGGTCTCGCGCTCCTTGAGACCACGCTCAAGCAGGGGGACCATGATAGCGAGAGTTGGCTCGTGAACGTCCGTGACGAAGGTAGTGGCTCCAAGCAAGTGAATCGTCTCTGGGACATTCTCTGGCTTAGCAACACACTTAATGAGTTCCGGGATGAAGCGATCAATGTCCTTGTTGACGATGAGCTGGCAAACCTTCTCCATCGTGCCGTAAGCCTTCTTCTTGACTTCCGGCTTGGTATCCCACATAGCCTCGGAAACGATGGGGATGAGTTCTGGCACGCGGTAGGCGGTCTGTGCTGGGGCGCTCTCGCAAAGCGCTTCTATGCACTCGAGGTCGGTCATCTTCTCCGGCCACTTCTGGGCGGTGCGGATCGACGTGATGTAGTGAGGGATCAGGCACTTGACCGAGTTTGCGTTGACGGCCTTGGTGATGGAAAGGGCGGCGTCTTGAGCGGCGACCTTAACCGGGACCATCTTGTCGCCGACCGCGGCGATGACGGCCGGCAGGAGCTGGACGAGGTATGGCTGCACGATGGGTGAGACGTCGGCGTGCTTGGCGATGGCCGAGATGGCCTCACAAGCATTTTGTCTCTGGTTGGCGTCCTTCTTGTGGCTCAGCATCTTCTGCAGGCTGTCGACAGCCTTCGTGGGCGCGGCATGCTCCTCGATGTCGCCGTTGATGAAGACGGCGATCTCTTGCGACGTGCCTTTGGCGTCGTCGCCTGGTTTGCTGACGGACAGCTTCTTCATCAACTCCTCCAGCACCTGAGTGCTCTGCTTGTTCTCCTTCCGGATCTGACCTTCGGAGTGCGACATGGCTGCTGTTGGTGCCACGACCTTGACTGATGGGTTGGGGGGAGGAGAGAGGTGGGGAGGAAGTCGAAGGGAGGTGGCGGTCAGGAGGAATTCGTGAAATAAAAGCGCGCCTTCGCCGCCGCAGAAATTTTAGTGGGGCGGCTATCGATAGCCCGCTGGAGGTGAGGTGGCGACTACTATACAGCAGCCAAAAGGTCTCGTCGCAATACGGTGCTTGAGGAACAAATTGGGCAGTGGAAAGTGGTTGAAGCTGTACGATGAGAGAGTGAGCGGAGCAGTGGGTGCGTGTAGGGAGTAGATATATCATTTGTTCTGGCCCTCCTCAATGTTTTCCGAGAAGCCAACCTGGAAAATGCGCTGGGGCTTAGGTAAGCCTGTAGCTGCTAGCGTGGGCCAACGAAGACGAACCTTGGACCCTGGAGACGGCTGCCAGCGGGCGACGGCAACGGCGGCCCTCCAAAGACTCCAGTCCTTCACATGAAGTCTACCGCAAACCACTGAGGCGTGTTCAACGTCGGGCAGATCAAAAGCGCCAAGCTGAAGATGATCTACGACAAACTCACGGTGCCGGCGCATCTTCTACTGAGCGAGCCAGACGACGACCAGTGAAGGCTGCAAGTACCCAAGTACCTTCAGCTTGCGAGTTACTACCACCTCGATGCCGTAGAACCAAGCCGACCAACTACATTAATCAACACCATGGAGAGATCCAGGCTGATCACATATGTTCATTGGATAATCTTGACAGCGAGCCGAGCATCGTGCTGGTTTCAGGCGTTTGCTCTTGCTCGAATCGTTTACGCCTTGGTCAACCCGTACCCCATTCATCATCCTTATGGACGTAGTGAATGCACTACCTGAGTACCTATGTAGGTGTCAGCAGCATATACCATCGTCAATAGACGTGATGTACATGATCAGTACGTGGTAGCTGTCACATGCTTTGGTTTGTTCGGAGACGCGCACGGCTCCGGTGCTGCAGCCTTGTGACAGCTGCTACATGTACATGTGATGGATGTCGCCAAAGCACACATATAACATGCAGTCATGTAACAAGACCCGAGAATTTCTTATTCACAACAGCAGCGCAATGTAATACTCAAGCGGTATCCAGCAAGTATGCGCTTTCGTAGTCTATCAGTTCTACTCCTCCATCGACCGCAAAGGAACCACAACGAGCAACGATCTCGATTCACCAGAGTACTTTCAACCCTGAAGCGCTCCCCCAAACCTCGTTACGAATGCACATATTGCAAAGAACAGAAGCTAGCGAAGGACCTCGTCATCGGGGCTCTGCTGCCCTGGGCCTGTCAAGCCCACCTGACCGCACCGAACCAAGTATGCGCGCTCTGCCTCGAGGCGGCCTTGAGCGCCCAACTCGACTGCAAACCTCTCCTCGCCGTCGGCTGCCCACACTGCGGCACGGCGTGGGAGCCCGAAGAAGTCAAAACGTTCGTCGGCGCGAAAGACAGGAAGCGGCTGCGTGAACTCGACGCCGTCGCTCAAACGCAGGTCTACGTCCCCGCCGAACTACCCGACCAACCCACGCTCGACGACATGCTCGCGAGAGGCGTCAGGCTGTGCCCCTTTTGTCGTTTCCCGTTCGTCAAATTAGGGGGTTGTGACAGCATGTTATGTGAGTTCTTCACAGCGTTCGTTGGCAGCGACAATTCGCACGCAAAGCTGATTGTGGAGGAAAGGCGGCAAATGTGGCCGATACTTCAACGTTGCGTATGCACCTGTCTTGGACGACGGTAAAGGCCATCGAGCGGTCAAGGTAGACGAAGACTCGAATGGAGATCTTTTGTGAGAGACCACGCGACTGCGATATGTGATCAATATCTGGGTAGCAAGGCGCTGTGGCATTTGTCCTCGTTACAAGTAATCGTTGATCGGAGTATCGTACCAGGCCGGGTAAGCTGTCTGGCGTGCTAAGACTGGCGTGCTGAGTGTTGTGCGGCTCGAAGTGTCAATTCGAGTGAGGTCGGACGACCCATATCCCCTGGTCCAGCGCTCAAACTTTACTCAGTCTGAGTGGAGAGATGGGATGGGTTCCATGTCCTTATGCTTCGCTAAAAGCAAAGCTGACTTTGACCAGCCAGGGGGTTATCGAGTTCCGCGACCACAGGCCATGGGTGAATGAAAACTGCAGACTTCAAGGCTCATATCGTTAACTCCTAAAGCTTGCTAGCTTCGCTATCCTTGACGAGCTCGACGACAAGCTTGCCGAATTGGCTACCTGCCTTCATGTCCTCGAACAGACTATCGATGCCCTCGATGTTGTCCAGACCGCTCACGGTCCGCGAAACAACCGGCTTCAGGCGCTTGCTCTCCACGAACCTCACCATATCTGCGAACTCTTTCCTCGAGCCCATGGTCGAGCCGCGCAGCTCGATATTCTTGAGTACTGCGCCCATCAGGAAGGGCATTTTCGGACTGATGGTCATGCCATAAGATACGATGACACCGCCAGGCTACGTGCACCATTAGCAAGCCCATCTACTAGTCCGTTCAAAATGCGGTAACTCACTCTGAGCATCCTCGTCCCCTCCTCGACAACATCGCCTCCTGCGCCGTCAATAATGGCATCCAGCACCTTCCGCTCAGCCGGCAATTGCGCCATCAGCTTCTTGTCCCACCCTGTCTCCTTATAGTTGATACCACCCGCCGCACCAAGCGCCTTCGCCTTCTCCAACTTCTCTTCGCTGCCACTGCTAACGAAAACATTCGCCCCCGCCGCAGAAGCGAAAAGCAGCGCCATGAGCGCCACACCGCCGCCAATACCCGTGATCAGTATATTCCGTCCGGGCCTCGCATTCCCAGACTTGGTCATGACCGCCCGCCACGCCGTCAAACCCGTGAGCGGCAGCGCGGCCGCTTCCACGCTGGACAGATGCCGCGGCGCCTCTTCCAGCTCGTCGACCCCGATCGTCACCGTCTCGCCCAACGTCCCCAGCGGGTTCATCTTTGTCCCACCTAAGATGGCATAACCTTTCGGCGACTCCGGGCCTTCCGGATCATCCTTCCAGCCATTGCCGGGGTTCAGCACGACCTTCTTGCCCTTCCACTTCCGAGCTTCGGATCCCGAACCCGTCGCGACCACCACGCCCGCGCCGTCGGCGAGCAGAGGGACGCCGAACGTGGTACCGGGGTAGAGATGCTGTCTGAGGAAAAGATCGCGATGGTTGAGGGCCGCGGCGGAAATTCTCACCACGACCTCATTGTCCTTGGGGTGGGGCTCGGGGAGCTGGATGTGCTCGAGCGGGTAGTACACTTGGCCGGGCTTACCGTCGACCTTACGGATGGAGATGGCTTTGGGCATGGTGGAGGACGTTGGCTGTTATGAATGTGTGTATCAAGGAGGATGGCACCTACGAGTCTCAGTAAGTTATGTGATGTCGAAGACCTGTTGTCTTGCTCTCCGGGTTACGTCGGTTTCGGAGCTTTCCCCACAGCATGAAATAAGCCGAGGCACACGCAGCTGGTGATAAATCCGAGCTCCGCATCTTGCTGACACCAAGGCTGTCATTGGAGCGTTTTGTGGGGACATCACAAGACAATACCGTAATCATCAGGAGGTAATCTAGTAACAATACATAATGTAGTAGTTGCTCGCGTATTAGTGAAACATCATCTCCATGTTTGCGAGCTTATTTAAAATAATACTAATACTAGTATCTTAAAGAGTCTCTCTACTTCGCCTCTTGAACTCCACTCTATTTAGTAGTATATACTCTATATTAGCTAGGTAGTATATATATATCCATACATAATTATAGTTCTAGTTATAGCTACCCTAAGAATAAGTAGTAAAGAATACTAGAAAACAACTATATATAATAAGCCTTTAACTAGGTACATGTAGGTGACCTAGTAGTAGTATAACCCTAGCTAAGTGACTTCTTTTACACGATAGTAATGCTAAAAGTCAACCGGCGAGCCGGCTCAGCCCTAGGGCCTAGATGCACTTCAAAGTCCCTCCGCCTCGGCTTGGTTCCCATACCTGGGGGAAGCCCTACATTCAAGTCACACACCGAGGTGTCGACAGATACATGTATGTCAGCTAGGTCTTTGGCGTGCGACGGAGTACGTTCGAGGAAGAGATGGGATAACAAGGATGGCGTCGGAGTACAGGTCAGGCTCGCCGGCATCGGACCTGCTGAGTGCAGGCATGACATCTGCCTTCGGCGGGGGAAATCAAGCAGGCAACGAGTACGGCTTCGGCACGCCGACAAGCTTCGACATCGAAAACGTGCCCCAAGCAGGAGCCGGACGTCAATCGGGAGGGAGCTATCAGTCGGCCCCGGCAGCGGTCCCGGACAACCTACAGCCATATGGCAGCGCTTACAATGCGATGCGAAGCGGGACCGCGCAGCGCCATCACCGAGGGTCAATGACAAGCTTTAACGATGGCTCCTCGCCCGTACTTGGCCATCACCATCGCCTCAGCTTCGGGAGTAATGGTGTATTTGCACCCGTGGAAATGCCGACCAGTCTGGCTGACTCGGATACGACGAGTCCTGATATCCTTGGGCATGCTAGCATGGGAGAAGACCCGATGGCTGTGGATAGCAGTGACCTCGCCATGGCGCAAGCTCAGGAAGGAGAGGATACTGGTAGCACCAACGTCAACGAGCAGAGCGACCCTCCACCGTCCTGGAGCGAACTGAAGACCAAAGCAGGCAAGGAACGTAAGCGTCTGCCGTTGGCTTGCATCGCATGTCGCAGGAAGAAGATCCGTTGCTCGGGTGAAAAACCAGCTTGCAAGCACTGCCTTCGATCGCGGATCCCATGCGTCTACAAGGTCACCACGCGCAAAGCGGCCCCACGCACAGACTACATGGCTATGCTAGATAAGAGACTGAAAAGGATGGAGGAGCGGGTGATCAAGATCTTGCCCAAGGAAGAGCAAGGAATCGTCGCTAGCACCGGACGAGCTGTTGTCAGACCTCCACTTCCACCGCCACCACCCAAGTCGGCTGGTTCCAAAAAGCGCGGGGCTGATCAGGCATTTGGAGATGAGTTGAATGAATGGGCCAAGACCCAGTCGACGGCCCCCGAGAGCCGATTGGACGTGCAAGTAAACGCAAACACCGCGATCGTCAAGGAGCACAACTCCGAGGAGCGCAACCTGCTACTCGAAGGCGTGGACAAACTCCCTGCGAAGGAGTTGCAAGAGCATCTGTCTGAGGTCTTCTTCGACTATGTATACGGTCAAAGTTACCATTTACTACACAAGCCCAGTTTCATGCGCAAGCTCGCTCAGGGCACCGTACCGCCAGTGCTCATGCTATCCGTGTGCGCCATGGCAGCGCGCTTCTCGGATCACCCAGCCGTTCGCACTGAGCCCGCTTTCTTACGAGGAGAAATTTGGGCGAGCGCCGCACGCGAAATAGCCTTGAGAAGGTTCGACAAGCCAAACATCACTATCCTCATCTGCTACCTGATACTAGGTCTGCATGAGTTTGGGACTTGCCAGGGCGGACGTAGCTGGATGTTTGGGGGCATGGCACAACGTATGGCGTACGCGCTGCAGTTACACAGGGATTTAGATCACGACCCGAAGCTCCGCCGAGACGCGGAAGGAAGGAACGGCGAAGGCAACCTGACGTTCACGGACCGAGAAATCAGGCGCCGGACGATGTGGAGTTGCTTCCTCATGGATCGTTTCATCTCGTCCGGTACGGAGCGGCCAGCTTTTGTGGCGGAGGCGGCCATTCGCGCGCAGCTGCCGGTGAAAGAGAACTACTTCCAGATGGAGATCACGGGGCCGACGGAAGACTTGGATGGTTCTGTACCAAACCCTGTAGAGCCGGACACCGGACAGTTGGCCGATGCGCGGGAGAACATGGGCGTTGCGGCCTACCTCGTCCGCGTGGTTGCTGTCTGGGGTCGACTGATCAACTACCTCAACCTCGGCGGTAAGGAGAGAGACGCGCACCCCATGTGGGCCGATGGAGCCGTCTTCCAGCGCATCAAGCAGGACGCTGAGCGATGGAAGGAGGTTTTGCCTTCTAGCATGCAATATACGCCGGAGAATCTGCAAAATTACGCGAGTGAGAAACTCGCCAATCAGTTCATATTCCTGCACATTGTCTATAACCAAGTGATACTCTTCATGCACCGCTTCGCCTTACCAATTCCAGGTGCAAAGATGGACTTTCCGAATGATATGCCATCGGAATTTGTCCAAAGCTCACAACGTGCCGCGCTGGAGGCCGCAAATCAGATCTCGGCCCTGGTTCATGAGGGGATGAATCATTCGGTCGTTGCTCCCTTCGCCGGCTACAGCGCTTTCTTTAGCAGCACCGTCCACATCCATGGCGCCTTCTCGAGGAATCTGCAGCTGGAAGCGAGCAGCAAACAGAATTTGGCTTGGAACGTCAAGTACCTGACTAGGATGAAGAAGTACTGGGGTATGTTCCATTTCGTCACGGAAAACCTGCGAGAACTGTACCGACGGCACGCAGACGCTGCCAGGTCAGGCGCTGTTCGGGCGGTCGAGGGCAAAGATTCCGACAGGAGCGTGAGGATAATCCAATATGGGGACTGGTTTGACCGCTATCCACACGGTGTCAGTGAAACGGATTACGAGGAGCCGTCGGTCGAGGCTAAGAAGGAGCCAGGCAGTGATGCGGTGTTGAGCCAGAAGAGCGATTTGCAGACGGTCGAGGAGTTCTTCTCCAACTTACCCCGCCGAGGACAGACGCAGCCTCAGAAGCAACCGCACAAGCAGCAACGGAAGGCAGTGAAACGGCGGCAGTCGTCTAGAGCCGAGAGCAAGCAGGCCACCATTCCCGCGGATAGTCAACAACAGCGGAGATCTGGGCCGCCAATCAATCAATCTCACCTGCCAGGAAGTCAGCGGCAATTACCGGATGAAGTGCTGGCATCGCAGCGCCCCAACTTCCCGGACAGTGGCGTCAGCGAGATGCGCCAACACTCCATCGCATTTCCTCCCGGTTTCCAGCAACCGCCCAAGCCACTTCTGATGGATCCGCCTCAATCCATCAGCTTGTTAGAAACTGACCACCAGCTCGTCATGGACTCCTACGCCGGTCTCGACCCAACTGACACCATCGCCTTCCCGCCCAACATCGCCGACTCGTTACTAGGACAGCACGGAACAGCCCAACATCTCGACCCGTTCAATCTCGACGGTTTCGCCGGACCGTCGAATGTCAGCGCCGGAAATGCTGAGGAGAATGTCTACTGGGGGGAACCCGACGCTGCGTGGTACATGCCATTCAATGTTGATCCGCCCGTCATCGGAGACGATAACAACTTGTTTGGCGAAGGGCTTCAGTGGGCGAATTTCGGTGGCGCGGGCTTTGGTGGGTTGGGGGATATAGGGGC
>Ga0058704_10000039_pt1 | contig 60443 bp, 59 predicted proteins | sample AgamicMgSfe_FD_71363 | JGI IMG/M metagenome (GOLD analysis project Ga0058704, IMG submission 71363) | Agave microbial communities from Guanajuato, Mexico - Mg.Sf.e | ecosystem: Host-associated > Plants > Phyllosphere > Phylloplane/Leaf | place: Guanajuato, Mexico | collected 2012-05-30
CCGCGCGGGCTGTACTTGACGGGCTCCTCGCGTAGCTCCTCCGGGCCAAGCTCGCCAACGCCGTCGTGCTCATGGTCGAAAACCCGAGTCGGCATCTCCGGGATGTCTCCATCCTGCATTTTGTAGTGGCTCGAGAGGCTGTGCCTGTGCGGAGTGGCCGCGGTGCTCTCCGTGCCGGCGCTCATGCTGGTCGAGCTCCGGTCGTGAACCAGGTCTGGCGTCGACGGCATGTTCGATGCGCGCTTCGGGTGGAGAAAGCTGCGCTCGCTGTGTGCGTCGCCGAACTCGGATTCAGAACCGTTCGACTGTCGCTCCTGAGACTCTCCATCCTCGGAGTGGGCTGACAGGCTCTTGACTGCGCGCTTGCCTCTCCTCTTCCTGCTCGTCTCCGACCGGTCGTCGTCGTTGATGCCTTCGGTGCTGACGCTCTCCGCGCGGCGCGCAAGGTCGAGGCCCTCCACAGCCGCAGCACACTGCTCGGAGATGTTGCGGATGATGTACGAGATAGCGTCGGTCCTGTCACGCAGGTGGCGATCTGCGACGTCGTTCATGCTGAGCTCGGACAAACGCTTGCGAGCAGCAGCGTTGTTCAGGCGAGCCTCCGTGACAGTAGAGGTCCGCTCGCTGTCGACGCGTGATGACTGCCTCGTACTGGATCTGGAAGAGTGGCCCGAGCTCAAGCCTCGAGGACCACGGACGGTGCCAGCTTCCAACTCGCCTTTTGATTCCTTGCGGCAATTCTGCGACGACTCTGGCATTGCATCCTCCTCACCCTCCACGAACGATGCGGTCTCGGGGGCCTCGCTGAGCGACTTGACGATGTGCTCCATGTGGTGAGCTTGACCATCGATAAGCGCACGCAGGTGTAGCACGACGCGCTGAGCCTCGTCGCGCTGACGAAGCAGAGTAGTGTTGGTGTGTTGGAGAGCCGAGAGATCCTTCTTGTTCCTCTTTCGCTCTCTTTCCAGCTCTTCGGCAATCTCCTGTTGGAGCACCAAAGCCTCGAGCGCATCATCCCTTTGCTTCTCGGTGCCGGACAGGCGCACGCCAAGTCTCGAGGAGTCGTCCTTGTGCTGGTCGATCAGGCCAACGAGACGACGGTTCTCCCGCTTGTGGCCTTCAATCTTGACCTTCAACTCACTAGTCTCCTTTGTCAGTTGCTCAGCGAACGCCTGGAACTTCAAGAACTGCTGCTTCCAGCTTTCAAGCTCATCGACGAGGAAGTTGTTGCGCTTGGTGACTTTCGTGAGTTCCGTATCCATGCGGCCTTTCAGATTGATGAAGTCCTGCCAGGCCTCCATCGCATCTCGAGAGTACTGGTTGCGCTCACGCACGATCTCGTTGAGGTGTCGCACCGAGACCTTGGTCATGAGCGGCTTTTTCTGAGCCCCGCCAAAAACGGCTTTGACGCCTGTATTTTTACCCTGGACACACGTCAGCACACCTTCAGGTCCACTCAATCAGGATTGCATCATACCAACTTCTCGCAAGCGTGGTCCATCACCTTCATCACCGACTCCTGGTTCCACCAACCCGGGTCTTGCACGCTTTCAACCTCACCACGCATGACAATGATCTGCCCGGCCGGGATCAGCTTGCCACCGCCATAAGCCGAACGAAGATGTTGCGGCACGCCAGACGGCGCAACCTCGCCGTTCAGAGCGGCAGTCATGCGGCTGATGAGCTTCTGGCGCTGTTTGGCCGACCAAGCGGTCGGCGGGCTAGACGTCAGGACGAAGTTGCGGTCGAGATCGACCACCAAGGCGTCCGACGGCGCGGTGAACAAGGTCCGACATTCAGCTGTCATGCCGAGGATGTAAGGACCCGGTTCCTGGGCCAGGTCGCGCGCATGCCGAGCGTGCACGACAGGCACGTAGAGACCGCTCCACTCATACACCCGCGCCATGTAACGGACCGTCTCGGCGGCGACCGTGAGCATAGCGGTGTAGTGCGAGAGGAAGATGATGCGACGGGTGGGCGAGACTGCTGCTTCGAGCACACCTATGATGTTGGGGATGGAAAGGCAGCAAAAAAACGGCCACATGGCGAAGTTCTGGAAACCGGTGGGCGCTGATGGGAACTGGTAGCAGAGAGCGTAGTCCTTCATGTCGATGCGGACCAGGTCGTTCAATCTGGGTGCTGGGAAGCTGAGGATACGCGACACTTCTTCGGCGTGGAACAGATTGGTCGCCTTGTTCCAATGGATCCACATGCCACGGAGGTAGTCACCTAGCAAGTTGTACAGGGGATAGCGCGAGAGGAAGCTGAGGCAGTACGGGATCCAGTAAGTTTCGCCAGGTGTGTCATAGTAGTCGGCCTCGGTGCGTTTCCGGAGTTCACGAATCGTCTCGGCGCGTTTCTCGTCGGCACGGGACCAGACACGAAGTGCGATACCGTAGAGGGTGTGGGAGGAGTCTTGCTGGAGGACGTAGGCGTGGTGCACACAGTGCGGCTGGCTAGCACCAGTACAGATCTCCACATCGTGTGGGAAGCAAGCCTGTGCAAGTCAGTACGCTGAAGATACTGGATCGATCGATGGCCAGAACGCACCCTCATCGCCGAGTGAAGCGAACGTGCGATCTCATTGTCCTGCTCGAGCCTTGGACTGCTACCAAGGATCTCCGGCAGCCAGAACTGACCGACAGCCCCCTTCATGTGCCCAATCTTGCCCTGGCTCGGGGCGGACGCCTTCACCCACTGCGAGGGCTCCCGGCCGACACCGCAGACCATGTACGCATGGGTCAGTGTCTTCGGCGCCCGCTGTCCGGCGGGCTTCGGCTGGTTCATGTTGGAGTTGACGGGTTGCGCGATCCGCGAGTGCAGCGACGACGTCCGGTTTGGGATGACCAGGTTGTCATCTTGCTGGCTCGGCGGACGAGATCCGCCCGAGCGAGGCCGTGAAGTGATCGAAGGTGCCATAGCGGTAATCCTGTGTTGGCGACGACTCTCTTGATGTGCTCAGCTTTGTCGGGCTAGATGGCTGTGCCGACCTGCACGCGTGCAATAGCCCTCGAGGACGATGGAGGTTATCAGACTGACAACGACAGGATATCAACAGTTCCGCATGGAGAGCGACGACGACAGACGACGCAACTGGCGAGCAGATGAGCTGGAGAATATGATGAAAAGTAGAGCTGCGAGCGGACGTTGAGTTCGCGCAGGCAAAACGCAGACGATTGCATTGACTGCGCATGGACTCCTTGCCGCCCCTTGTTACATTCGCCGGCAAGGATAGATGATGACTACAGTATAGTGCGCGATCTAGCAGCGTGGGACGAACACGACGAAGGGCGTTCCAGGCTTCGGCTCTCTGGGCGTCGTCCGAATGGCCAGGCGTCAAATCGTACAAAAATGCACTTTGCGAACCCTATTTCCGCTCGACTCGAGCACTCTTCGGACGTGGCGGCGATGCTAACTGAATGGCTCTGTGAATGCGTTGGGCATTTCTTAACCTTCTAGGCTCTGGGACGATACGTTATCTCATCTTTGTCACATGTGTTTGACATTGTGTAGTGTAGGTGGGGTGAGTGACAAAGATCGGAAGTGATGGGCCTCCACGTCCGGTACGGTAAAACCAACGCATCGATCGGTCGGAGGTTCTTTCGAGCAGGATCCGTCCGATCGAATCAAATCAATCATCTCAATATCGGGAAAAGGGGACGCCACGGTCCCACGGACCACAGTCCACCGAGGCGACGCCGCAATGGTCGCCGCTTGCGAGTTCAAGTCCTCCAGGGACCAGGATCATCTCGTCGTGGAGAAAGGGTTGTGGATGGGGTCGTCTGGAGTTTCTGGACTCTGCCTCATCATCACCATCATCACCAAAGTGATGCACTCACGACATTATTCTTAAGACCCATAACGACCGCACGGAAATCTCGTGGTCAGCGGAGATTTCAGGCCACGCTGCCCACGGGTCGACGCTGCCACGTGTGACGTACCTCATTCTGTTGACCTCGAGGGGAAACCTGGTTGAGCGTGTGTGTTGCGTGGTTCGTCCGACAAACGAGTTCATTCAGTGGGCTGTGGAACCAAAGAACGGAAGGTCGGCTCCAAGGCCGGAGCCCCCGTTTGTAGGAGTCTCACAAAGCAACCTTGCTTCCGCGAAATCCTGGGGTGCATGCAGACTTGCTCGGTATTTTCATCTGTAGGTTTGTTGAGACTGTACACGAGGTCGAGGTCCGGCTTCTCGTTCTCGAGGCTGCTATAGTTGCTCCCTTCACTCACCCAGCCTGCAGTCGTACACGAATCGCAGCACATTCCATGACGATACATGCACCTACGGAGGTCATTTTCTTGGAGTTCGTTTTTCCTCTGCATTCACCGGACACATGGTCATGCTGATTCATAGTGCATTCCCGGCGACGCTTCCTTCGGCTCTCCATCCAATTCTCCAGATCTTCGCTCCGCCCCTGGTCGCTTGGCCCTCGCCGGAAGTCGGCGACGGTCACAAAACGAAGCGATGTCGTGTCCGTTTGCTGAAGAGTCCCAGAGACAATTCTGTCGTTGTGTTTCGGCGCCTTCCCAAGCGATGTGCGAGCGCGAGAGGCTGTGTCACTATGTATTGGTGAGGGTAGGGTCTGGGGTTTGGCCTGACTTCCGACACGACAAATCCCCCTTCCCTTGCCAAGCTTTTCACAAAAACCTCACCTCATGTCGTGTAGTATCTGTAGACCTCGTTGAAGTCATCCATAAGAACACTACATGCCATCGCGGCATTTGGCTTGTCACCATGGCGACTAGCACAACATTATCAGATCTATGTAGCATATGGTAGGTCGTGTCTCGATGTAGTCCCTTTTGCAGAATCCCCTGTTCAACCAACAGCACTCGCTCGGAGCAGGGGTTTATAACGCCTTGGCTGACCGCTGTAGCTACACGGAAACCCCTAAGTATCGTTGTCCGAGATGTAGGACGCAGACATGCTCCCTGCCATGCTACAAGAAACACCAGCAGCGAGCATCATGTAGTGGCAAACGGGACCCGGCGGCATACCTGAAGAAGAACCAACTGGCGACCCCTTCTGGACTCGATCAAGACTACAACTACCTAAAAGGCATCGAGCGCACCATCGAGCGTGCGAGCCAGCAGTCTGGCGTTCACAATCCAAACAAGAAATACGCCTCCTCCCGCAATGCCGCGCGAGCATGGCAGCCCGACAGCAGCTTGCAAAAGTATCTCATCGAGAACCGGATCTCCGTCGACCGCGCGCCGAGGGGAATGAGCAGACAGCAAACGAACACCACGCGGTCTACTAAGAGTAAACGGGTTGTGTGGACGGTGGAGTGGGTCGATCAGGCCGGCAAGCGCGGAACCCAGCACAACTGTCTGGAAAGCGAAACCCTCACCGCTCTGAGGCGAATGTTCGAGATCGAGAGAAGCAACGCTGCGAAGCGGCAAGCTCACGTCGTTGGTGATTTAGCAACTCAGCCGCGGCCTCTGAAACGGAAGAGGAACGACGCACCGCAGGATTCACCGCAACCGCACCCGCAACCCAAGGGACCCTCTCAGTCGCACGAAACCGAAGCACGGGGAAACGGCAACGACAACCCAGAGCCCGACATAATAATCTCAACAACGGACCAATACCAACCGCTCGCGGCAGCCTCAACAACTGACTATCCCCCTACCCTACCAACAACAAACGCGAGCACCTCTCCCGAAACCCCACACCATTTTTACCTCCTCCGACCCGCAACAACAACATCCTCCCAAGTCCTAATCCCACTGGACCCCACCTCCTCACTGACGCAATCCCTTCGCGATCGAACGGTGCAAGAGTACCCGACAATCTTCACCCTGGACGCGCCGCCCGCCTCCCTGCCATCAGGGTACACGCTGGAGGAAGACTACCTGCGCACGCGGCGGGACCAAGACGCCAGAGACTTCCCACAAGCATTCGAACGCGATACGGCGGGGGCACCGGACGTCGCGCGAGAGGAGCCGCTCGATGCTAGAGGCATTCTGGACATGTTGAGACGTGATGTACGGAGTCGATAGCATTGAGTGAACAGACTTGGTGTATGAATGAGAAAGAATCGTGTCGTTCCTTCTCCCACCGAAGACCAATGGCTACGAAAATTGATCACAGAAGCAATGATGTCTTCGGGTGGTCGGGGAATTACATACAGAAAAGCTAGCTTCTTTATACATGCTCTCGTGCGCGCAAAGGGGTATTTGGAAGGAGATAGGAGTGAATCACCTGCCAGCCGCCCTGCATGTAACCCACCCACCACATCGAAAGCGCCGTTATATCCTCAGTCCCATCTCGAGTGCCCAAATTCTTATGCCAGCGAGAAACTCAACCCTTTGCTGAGATTCAATCGCCAGTTATGCACATGACCCCCTGAACCATAAATACATCCGTGAACAGAAGCCAACCCAACGCAATGAACCCCCCTCTTCACCATGAAGCAAGGACGACTGTAGATGAATACCCACGGAATGTCAGGGTGGAAAAGATGCCCTAGAAGCACATCAACCCACCCTTCTTCTTCTTCTTCGTCGCATTGAGCTCCGTCATCCGCTGCTCGAGCGCCTGCCTCGCCCTCTCCGCCCGTACCCTCATCTCCCGCTCCTCTTCGACGGCCTGCAAACTCGCGCGCGAGCTGTTGTGTTCCCGGCGCAACCCGACGAGCTCGTCCTCAAGCCCGACGCACCGTTTCCGCCAGCCGTCCATCTCGGCCTTGGTGCGGTTCGACGTCGTCTCGAGGTCCACGAGCGCCTCCTCCAGCGTGGCCGTGAGCTGCTTCTCTGCGAAGAGGTGCTTCTCGATCGTGCGGATGCGGGCTTCTTGCTCTTCGACGAGCTGCGACAGGGCCGGGTCGACGTCCTTGGATGCGTGTTGAGAACCGGGGGGAGAGGGGCCCAGCCCGGGAGAAGTGGCGCGCTGCAGCGGAGACCTCGCCCGCTCCAGCCCGTTGGGCATCGAGGGCGTTGCGGTTATCGGGTCGGACGAGCCGGGTAGTCGTGGGAGCGGGATCGAGGGTGGTGGTGTGGGGAGCACGTTGGGTGCAGGAGGCAAGCGCGGTGAGCCGGACCGGTTCAGTACGATAGCCTCAGGCCACAGCGACTCGGAGTTGTTGTTCGAGGAGTTGGATGCCATGGATTGGCGCTTGAGTATGACGAGTTGTTGCTGGCGGAAGTCAGTACGTGATCGGAAGAAGCTAGGGATGTTCGGAGCAATCACCTCGAGCGTGCTGGTCTTCGTCCTTTGCTCCTCAAGCTCTCTCTCCATCTCCTTACGCGCGGAAACACTTTCCGTCTGGATGGTCGAGAATCTGTTGTGAGCCAGCTGGTGCGAGTCGAAGCTCGAATTGAGCTGCTCTTCCAGCTCCTCTACAAGCCTTGCGCTCTTACTCTCTCTCTCTGTTACCGTTCGCAGACTCAAACGAGCCTCTTCGTTGGCCCTCGTGAGCTCGCTAAGCTTGTTCTCAAGCTGCACTGTATTGTTCAGTGCATTCTGCAGCTCACCCTGCACTTGGCTGAAATCCTCCGTCGTCTTGAGGTGTCGATTTCGCAATCCCTTGCCTTCTTCCACCAGGCCCCTAATCTGGGAGTGGAGCTGTGCGGGCGATGTCTCATGGCCAAGTGCAGAAGACGCACTTCGCAGAAGATCGGTGACTTGCCGCTGTGCTACCACGAGATCGGCCTCCATGTTCTGCACAACGAGACTATGATGCTCTTCGAGCTCAGCGTGACGTTGTCTGGAGTCCTCTTCGGCAGCGTTCATGGAAGCTTTTAACTCCTCCATCTGTTGGACGTGAGAGGTTTGCAAAGACTCCAAACTGTCTTGATGGGTTGTGATGGCTGACTTATGCACCTGCAGTTGGTTCTCGAGGTTGGCCACCAAGTCTTTATGCGTCTTGAGCTCTGTCTGTGTCATATCTCGCGAGTCCGAATGGTCCTGGACCTGTCGCAAGAGGTTCGCATGAGATTGCTCCAATCGCTCGAGCTTGGTCACATGCTCGCTTGCCGTAGCCTTGTGATCGTCAATCTCCTTTTGCATGGCATCAACCACTTCTCGGTGCTTCACACGTTCTTCATGCATCGCCGTAGCCGCAACATCCGCGGACTGCTGCGTGTTCCGGCTTGCGGTGCTGGTACCGTGCTCGGCGTTGCGTAAAGAATCCTCCAGATCAGCAATAGTGGTGAGCAGTTTCGTCTCCGATGCCTTCATCGACTCCATTGCCCCTTGGTGTTTCGTCTCCCACGTCGCAAGCTCGCTTCTTAAGCGTGCAATGTCCTCAACGCGCTGACCGTCGGTGAATGCTGCTGCGCCCCCGACAGCCTGCTCATCGCCTAGTTGGCGAGCAATCGCCACTGCCGGGGTTTCCGGGAAGTCACTAGGCATTGAATATTCCTCACCTGGCGTAGTCAGCTGGCTAGAGCTTGCCGCAGCCGTTTGTTGGTGCTCGGCAAGAGTTGCCTTGAGGCTGGCAATCTGGCCTTGGAAATCTTCTTCTCGCGCGGTATGCTGCTCGTGCAGAGCGCGAATCTGGTTCTCGCTCTCGAGAAGCTGGTCGCGCATCTGGCCAACGACCGAGAAGTCCAAGCCGGAAGAGGCCCCCTTCATGCTCGACCGCTCTCGAGTCAGGCCAGCAATGATCGCCTGCTTACTCTCCAGTTCCTTTCTGACAGTTGCTAGTTCGGCTTCAGCAGAGTGCACTCGCTCCGATCTACCATGCAGCTCGGTCATGACTACATCGAGGTTCGCTTCGAAGCTTTGCCGCGTGTCGGGCTCTGTATCGAAGTGGTCCAGGGCGATGTTCTTCAACGAAGCGAAAGACCTGGAAGCGCGATCCGATGCATACCCTGAGAAATCGTCCGCCTTTCTCCACACAAGCGGTTTGGTGAAGTTTGGAGACGTGGGACTGAGGTCACGGGCCTTCTGCAGGTCTTGCCGTAACGCTTCAACCTGCTGCAGTGTCGTTTCGTGCCTTTGTGCTAGGCTCATGTAGGTGTTCCTCAATTCTGCGATCGAGACCTCTTTCTCAGCGTGCAGCTCCTCGAGCAGCTCCATCTCTTTCTGTGTGCCTCCTCTGGCAGCCGTCACATGTTCCGCGTCAACGCCGTTTTGGAAGGCACTGTCGTCGTCGTACAAGTCACGTTCCGCGCTCAGACGGTCCGACGCCTCCACCTTCTCTTCTTGATCTCCACTCGACAAACCATGCGAGGACAACTCCGCCAATAACGACCGCGAGGATGAAGGCTGCCCTTGCATAGCCTGCTCCGCTCCCTCCACCCCCGCGTCCGCTAAAAAAGCTGTCTCTCCACCTTGCTTGGGCGTTTGCGACGTTTCAGATGTCTCTTCGTCGTACTGTAGCTTCGCCAGGGTCTCGAGAGCCGTCTGATACTTTTGCTGGAGGTGACTGTGATCGATGAGGTGGGACTCGTGTTCGGAACGTAGGTCGAAAAGCTCTTGGGTTAGATTCTCGACCTTGTCTGCCATGATTTCGTTCTGGGCAGGACTGTGTGCTTCGCGGGTACCAAACGGAGTAGGAACGCTCGGATCCGGGGCAAAGTGGTCCTGCTCTGCCTGGTGAGCCCGAGAAGATTCGGGGCCGGCATCTTCAAGACTTCCATGTCGAGCATCTGCGTCACTACCGGACGTGAGCGACTGTGGCTTGAAAGGGTCATACGATTCGCTATGACCATTGAACTTTGGCCTGTTCGCTTGCGCAGGCTGTAGATTGATCGACGCCTGGTTCTCGCTTGGGTGTAACCCGTCCAATTCGCCGAGCAAGTTGTCGAGTCTGCCAATGCTCCTCTGCCTCTCGACTACATGCTCCAGGCGGTCAATCTCATGTTGCATGCTCTCCTGATCCTGTTCAGCCTCGGTCAATCTCTCTTCCAACGTAGATATGTAGTCTTCGGCACCGCTTTCGCTCTCACGTACGCGAGCAAGCTCCTTACGCAACTCAGCAATGAGAGAAGCGTTGTGCTCCTCGCCTGATGTCGTGCCTTCCACCTGCTCTTCGAGATCTCGCATGTACGACTCATTGTTTTGCTCACGATTGATGGCCTTTTGAATCCGGGATTGCAGCTGTTGTTGAACAGTCTCCATATAGGCGATCCGCGTCTCTTTCTCGAACAGGGTGCTCTCCGAATTGGACAAAGACGATCGAGCGTTTGATAAGGACGACTCGAGGGTCTGAATAGTCTTCTCGTACTCCATAACCATTGCCTCAACGGCTTGAGCGAACGAGTTAGATCGCTTGACTCTCTCTGTTGCACTTTCGCCTAGCGCTTCATTGAGTAATGGTGTGTCCGTGGGATCGCTATCACGAGCCTTGCCAAGCTCTGCAATGAGCTTGGCATGTCGGCCGGTCAACGCATTGTAGTTCTCTTGCATGTCGATGAGCTGCATGTGAAGCTCGGCCTCCCGGCTTTTACCTTGATCGGACTTGGCGCCGTCCACGCCCTTCAACTCCGAGGATTCCGAGCGCTGCATTTGGTCACGAAGGAATGATACTTCCGCCCGGAGCCTGTCAAGGGCGGCCTGCTTATCGCTGTCCTCGTAACTCTGCTGGATCTCAGGCTTGCTCTGTATCGCGCGGGCTCGTTGTGCGTATGTGACCGTATTCAGCGTCTCGCTCAAGTGGAATACGGCCGGAGTGACGCATGCAACCATGAAAGTAATTGCATTGCCTCCGAGCGAGTCTTGCAGCAACCGCGTCAGTCGTGAGTCGCGGTACGAGATGTGCGAGCTGGCCTGCTTCGATGACAATTGCGAGATCACCTTCCCCAAGCTTGCCAAACCTGCATTGATCGAGATGCCTTCTCTGGCACGATCTCCAGTGGCACCCGTGTTCTTCAGACGCTCGCTTCCAGCCAAGTCGACGAAATGCAATTTGCTGTCGGTCGTGACGGTACTCTCTGCACCTGAATTAATGTCGTTTTGTGTGGACGTATGTCTGTCATGCTTTGTCGTAGGCGAGCCCACAGTTTCGGCCCTCTTCTGCACCAGGTTTAAACTGAACACAGCGTGTGACCGCGATGAGCGTGCATTGATGACAGTGGCATCTGTCTGGCGTATGGACGAGCCAAACTTCAGGGCAGCAAGCAGGTCGTCGACGGAGTTGATGGCGACTTGCGTCAAACCCGGGACAAGTATGCGACCCTTGGGATCTTCCCTGATGGTAAGGGCCGCACGATCGGCCTGCGACACGTTCTCCGGTACGAGCAGGTCGCGAAGCTGCTCGTTGTAGATCTCCACGTACGTCGCCCGTAGCTCCCAACCTTTGCTAGCACCTCCGTTCATCTTACCAAGGCTTGCCAGAGTCGGCAATACTTGCGTCGAGTACCGCTTAGGCGTCTGAATACCGGACTGTCGCGGCGCATTCGCATTGAGCCTGTCGAAGAGTTCTTGTGCCGCGCGCGGGACAATCCCCATGACCTCTGAGTCGTGCTGCTCTCCCGTCCCTGAAGTGCCCATAGTGTAGGACTTCCCGGCGCCCGATTGGCCGTACGCTAGGACAGAAACATTGTAACCGTTGACAAACGACGATACGCTGTCGCTGAGGTAGTCCCAAATCTTGTCTTGCGTTGCCGACTCCTCGAAGACCTGGTCGAATACGAAGAGTTTCTTGCCCTGTGGAGACTGCACGCACAAGCTAGTCGGTGTCGGCACCTCGCACGTGCTCTCGCGGAATCGTGGCGGAATCAGGTCGAAGCCGGGATCGGAAGGCTGGAGGGGAGGTCGTACACGGACAGCTAGATGCCTGGTCAGTGAGAGCGAACGCGGGATGCTGCGCGCCAACGGCTGGACGATGCGCACCGACTTTGACCGCCGTCTTCGCCTCCTCGTCGCCATGTCTGCTCGCGACGCTGTCGACGAGGTGCCTCGAGCTGCGCTTGGCGCGCTGCATAGTGATCGGCCGTGGCCGTGGCCGTGGTTGCGGTCGGAAAATGCTGGCCAGTGTCGGTCGGTGGGTAGGGGTAAGGTGAACTGGAAAAGTGAGGTTGGCGGAGTAGATGCAGCGAATCGCGGCGCGCGCTCCACGCGGCTGTACCCCTGCATGCCATTAGCTGTGGGTCTCTATTGCGACTCAAATGATGGATTTGCCGCTTACTTAATGTAGGTACTACAGTATGACTCTAGCAAGGTCACTACATACGGTATATCCAGGGTGACTGTGTAAGTAATGCACGTAACTACATATATGCGCAATATAGATAACTACTTACTAATCTTCTTAATTGATTTATACTTACTAGTAGACCCTAGTATGTCAAACCTCCCTTGACCATCTACATAGTGTAATACTTGACTTTAGCTCTTACTGCTAGTACAATTCCTCTTTATCTTTCCTTAGTAAATCTAGTGGTATCAGTAGGCTTCTACTAGTGTATTTCATTATTAGATCTAGTACTCTATTGTGGTGCTGTGAGATCGAATCTTTACTGCAACAGGTCAATGCAGCTCCGCGCGTCACTGGTGAAAGAGGCGCGGTCCACTTTACGAAAGTGATGCTCCAAAGCTCACGTCCTCGACGTGCTCCTAAATAGGATGTATTAGTGTGATAAGCACTTTCGGTACGAGATAGGACTCAAGTATGCGAGTGATGTCTATATTCTGTGCAGATGTTACAAACAATTACGAAAAGTACCTATCATACACATCACATACGAAACGAACGTCTTCCTGCCACCCAATGAATCAGACATCCATAGTCTATACACATGATAACCAAATCCCACTCATATACAACATTAGCACATCCCCGTGCGCCCTTGCGCACCAGGCTTATCAGTTCGTGCAAGCAGGCGCTCCCTTGGAAGACTTGGTGGCATATGAGATCACCGTAGAAGTGGAGACCGCAGTGACTCTCTTCGTTGCCGCAACCGGCGTGATGGTCGAAGTCGTGGTGCTTCCGGGCGCAGTGACCGTCTTGAAGATGGTCAAAGTCGATTGAGGCAACGTCGTGGTCGAAGTGACGGTGGAGTCGGCGCTGTTGATGACGGTCACGGTCTGCTGGGGCAGAACGGTGGTGGAAGTGCTCGTGATCACCTTGTATGAGGTGGACGTCGACTGCGGTCCGGCCACGGAGCTGATGCTGGTCTGAGTCGCGAGGCTGGTGACGGTGACGCCGGCGACCGACGTGGTCACAATCGAAGTCGCGGATTTGGTGATGGTAGCGACGCTTCCAGGTTGGGTCTCAGTCACGAGCGACGTTGCGATGACGGAAGATGTCGCGGTGGACGCCGCGCCGGTCACTGTAACGGCTTGCGATTTGGTGACGGTGTTGTAGACGGTGCTTCCCGGTTGAGTGACCGTCACATCTGCTTCCTTCGTCACCACACTGGTGATGGTGGTCTTGGCTACCGACTGAGTGATCACCGAAGTAGCATACGCGTAGCTCGTGCTTGACACGGTGCTCGTGACTGCCTTCAGGGTGGTCGTAGGGTAGACGCTCGCGGTGCTTGTCACGGTGGTGTAATAAGTCGAGCCGGACTGAGTGATAGTAGACGTCTTGGTGAATAAAGTAACCGTGGCATTGTAGGTCACCGTTGTCGTTCCTGCAGCCCGTGCCTCGAGGCCCCGGCGGAAGCGGCGAGCGGCGGCCGTGGGGCTGCAAGTCACGGTTGACTTCTTGGTCGTAGTCTTCACGGAGGTGACAGAGACGGTGGTCGTCGTGGCCTTGAGAGTGGTTCGGGCCACAACGTCAGCTCCCGAAAGAGACACGGTGCTGGTTGTTGACAACGCTTTAGGTGTGGAGGTCACATAGGCAGTTTCGACAGTCCCCTCATTGTCGGTGACGGAAGTTGCTTTGGGCGTGGAAGTTGCCACAACGTAGACTGTCGTCGTAGCCGAGACCACGCTGGGAGCTGGGGTGTAGGTGCTAGTGACCAGGATCGTCGTGGTGCTCTTTACAGTCGTGCTCTTTCCTGCGACGGTTGTAGTGTCGACCTCGGTGACGGACGCTGTGACAGTGCTGGCCTTGCCAGTGACGGTGGTTGTCTCCACATCCATGGACGTGACTTTGATAGTTGTGGTGGCGCCTGCGACTGATGTCGTGTACGCCTGAGTGACCGTAGTCGCCAATGTCGTGTCCTTGCCGGCGACGGTGGCTGTCGCAACATCGGTCTCTGTCGACTGTACAGTCGCTGTCTGAGCAGCTTGGGTGAATGTACTCGTGGTGAGACTCGTCACCTTGACCACGGCCGTTTTCAGGACCGGCGACGGAGTGACGGTAGTACCATCGTTCTCAGTGACGACGACCACGGAGGTGCTGGTGGTGGCTCCATTGCTGATGGTGATGGTGGAGACTTCCTTGTCGGTGATAGTCTTGGTGACATACACAGTGGCGGAAGCAGTCACCGAGGCAGTGCTCATGGTGGAAGAAACCGTCGTGGGCGAGACTGTGCTGGAGCTGGCAACAGCGCAGACCGGCGCAGATCTGATGCCCGCGGTGAACGGCTGAACATCAACGACGGAGAAGTCGATCCAAGAAGTGGTTGGGAAGAGATTTGCAAGCTGGAACGAGACGACCTGGGCATCCGTGAGCTGTTCCGAGAAGCTGGCCCTGGAGCATGTGCTTGAGCCTGGCCCGTAGTTGTGGTACTCGCCATAGGTGACTCCGTCTGTCTGCGGCGCGGATTTGCTCCATTGGTCCCATCCAGCTGCGCCGATCACGGAACTCAGGTAGCTGTCCACATAGACCACTCGTGAGTTGTTGTTCCAGGGACGTCCCAGGCTGACGTTCTTCCAGGAGGAAGAGTCTACGTCGGGGGCGGGCACAATTTGGCACTGGTCGAACACGAACCCGGCTTGCGTCGTGTTGGTTGTTCGCTTCTGGGCAGTGATCGAGTTGCCGTCTTCGTTGGGGGAAATGGTGCTGTTCAGGAAGTAGCCCGAACCACTCCCGAAGATGAAGTCAATGTTACCCTCAATGTACCTGCGCGTGGTTAGCGAAGTGTTACGCTTCACGCGAACAGCAAGAAGAACTTACGTCTTGAAGGTGAACATGTAACCGCTGATGTAGAGCGTGTCTTGGTTACCATAAACTTGGCAGCCGTGCATGAAGGCGTACTTGCTGCTCTTGACGGCAAAACCAAGCGAGGCAATGTCTTGCTGCGTGCCGTTGTTGTTGCGGAAGTTGATATTGTAGGCATAGAAGTAGTTGCCGGTGGCGTAGACCGTCGCAGCGTCGACATCACTGCCATCACCTTGAGTATCAACACCATGAGACTGTTGGATCGTGACCTGGTTTTGAGAGTAGTCATCGGTGGCGTCGGAGTAGCCCATGAAGATAGTCGTGCCAGACTTGTTGACGATGAGCTGTTCCTCGTAGACACCCGAATAGCTGAAAATGGTCGCGTTCGTCTTGCTTGCCGTCGGCGCAGCGTTGAGAGCATCTTGAATGGTACCGTAGACAGTCTGTCCAGCGATCGCGCTCTTCGAAACGATAAGCGCGCCGCTTGGCGGAACCGTGCCGTTGTAGTTCGAGGTGCCAGAGATCGTGATGTTTGGCGAAGTTTTGGTCACGACCACTGGTTGCGGCGTCACGATTGAGGTCCAGTAGGTCATGTCAATCCAGGCTGTGGAGTCCATGACAGAGGTCAAGGGGTAAGTATCTGACGTGAGGAGGGTGGCGTTTCCAAAGGCCTCACGGGCGGCGACATTGTTCTCCCAGTTCGATGGACCGCTGTTGTTGTACTCTGCGAAGGTAATGTGATCCGTCCGGGGATCACTGGCAGACCACACCTTTCACCCGCTTGGGTTGATCACACTATCGATATACGAGTTCTTGACGACGACGAGCGCGTAGGCGGAGTAAGGTCTGCCGAGGTAGACACGATTGGTGAGGTCCGAAGTCGCATTCGGAGCGGCGGTCATCAGGCATTGATCGAAGATGTAGCCACCAATGGCAGCACTGGAAGCTCTGCTCTGAGCCGTGATGGCAGACGCAGCCGCTTAGCGCCGATGGTGCAGCCCTTGAAGTAAGCCTTAGAGTAACCCCAGATGAAGTCGATGGCGCCGCCAATGTAGCAAGATTCGTAGTACTGGTAGCCGGTCGTGGCGCCGTTGAGCAGAGTATCTTGCCATCCCTGGAAGTAGCAAGCGTAGGAGCCAATGTCATTGCCGTAAATGCTAGCAGCAAGGGTGACATAGCTCGCCTCCGACCCATCGAGGTTGTCCGAGTTGACGATGTTGATGTTATAGAAGGAGACACGGTTAGAGGCAGTAGAAACAGTGGCGGTCTCGGCATCGGAATGACCAGTTGGAAGCGGGCTGACGGAAAGGCCGCGGGAGAACGTGATGGTGACCTGGTTGTCGCTGTACGACTGACCTGGGCTGCCAGTGGTGTACCCGATGATCCTAACAGCGCCAGGGCGGTTAATTGACGGAACTTGCTCGGTGTATGTACCCGCGTAGATGAAAATGGTCTGGTTGGTGCTGTCGCCGGGAAGCGATGCAAGCGCAGCGGTCACGTTAGGGTAGGACCCGTTCACACTTCCGTTTGGCGAGACGAGGACGGCGTACTGCGGCGGCTCGGTCCCACTGTCGGGATGGGCATTGATCGAAGCCGTCGTGGTCGGCCCTGAGGAAGTGGTCGACGATCCACTGCTGGTCGTGGTAGTAGCGGTCCAGTTGTAGGATGGCACGTAGTTGTAAGCCGTCATGTCCAGCCAGGTCGTGTCACCGATCCAGCTGGATAGTGTGTAGCTGGCGGCCTGTGAGTCGGAGAGGTTAGTCGCGAACGAGGCACGAGCAGTGCCTTGCTGCCAGCTTCCCGGACCCGTGTTGTTGTACTCTCCGAACGTGACGTTCGACGTCTGAGGGTTGCTGGTCTGCCACACGTTCCACCCTGCAGCATTGATGTGCTTGTCAATGTACGAGTTCTGGTAGATCACGGTGGAGAAGTTGTTGTACGGGCGACCGAGGTAGCTCGAGCCGAAGGAGCTGCCGTAAGTCGAAGTGTACGTCACGTAGCAGCCGTCGAAGACGTAGCCGGAAACGGTTCCTGCAGTGCGCGACTGTGCCGCAACGCAAGCGCCCTTGGTGTTGGTAGCAACGTAGCACTGGTGAAAGTACGCTGTGCTGAAACCCCAGATGAAGTCGATGCTACCCTCGATGTAGCAGTTGCTGAACACCTGCGTACCTTTGTTGGCGAGGAGAGTATCCTGGAAACCGATGAAGGAACAGCCGTAAGCAGCGATGTTCTTGCCGTAGAAGTCTGCGGCGAGAGCAGCCGTGTTCGCGGTCTGTGGGTACGTGTTGACGAAGTCAATGTTGTAGACGGCCATACCAGAGTTGTCGTTAGACTTCTGAGCAGAGATGATCGGGGTGCTCTCGTCCTTGCCGGCGCTGGTAAGCTGTCCGTTGGAGAACTGTATGGTCACTTCGTTCTGCGTGTAATCATTGACGAAAGACGTCTCGCCGATCAAGGTCACTTTGCCGTTGCGAGTAACGCTGAGTTGCTCGTTGTAAGGTTCCGGGCTTGATCAGGATCGTGTAAGCCTGGCTGTCGTTCGGCAAGGCGTGGATTGCGGACGAGACATTCGAATACTGGCAGCTTGTCGCGTTCAGAGATACGACAAGCGTCGCACCCGGAGTCGGCGTTGCGCAAGTCGCAGATGCGGTGCTCGTAGTAGAGGAGGCAGATACCGTCCCGGTGCTGGCTATCGACGAGCTTGAAGAGGTCGACGAAGGTGCGGCAGCGACTTGGGCCGAGTCGTAGCTTTGGATCGCTGCCAGAACACCCGAGTCAACCCATGTAGTGTCGCTGTTGCCGTAGGGCGAGAAAGCTTTGGAGTAGACTTGATCGATGGTGTACGCGGATACTTGCGACGCACTCAGGGCGTAGTCGCAGGAAGTAGAGCCGCGGCTGGCTGCATTGTTGGCATATGAGCCAGCGCCAGTGGTCTCAAACTCGCCGAAGTTGGTAGCGACGGAGCAGGCGGTTGAGTAGACACCACTCGTAGCGATCAAGCTTCCCAGAGAGCTGTTGCGGTAGATGGCAGTGACGTATCCAGTAGCGCCATTCGGCGTTGCTAGGTACACATTGTTTGTGGCGAGCCCAGACTTCGCAGCCACGGAGCTGGAATCTACAACGATACTGGAATTGTAGGTCACGCCGCTGATGGTCGCGCCCTTGGAGTAGAGGATGCTAGCGCCTGACATCGTCGGTACGATCGTCGACCGGAAGATGTAGGCCGTTGGGTAGTTGTAGAAGAGCTTATCAGTTCCCTCGATGTAAGAGTCTGCGATGAGCGCAGTACCGTACGACGCGCTGTAGACGCCTTGCGCGCTGGACACGAGAGCGCAGCCGTAAAAGGCGATGTTGCTACCTCGCACGGCAACAGCGGGCCCAACGCCGGAGGCGGCGGTGTTGGTGAAGTTGAGGTTGCGGAACGTGGCACCCTTGATGCTGTTGGAGCCAATGACGAGCGACCCTACGGTGCCCGACGAGGCGATGACGACTGAGTTGTCAGAAACGGCGGTGGCTGTTGGGCCAACAATGGTGACGGTCTGCGTGCCTGCGACGGTGAGCGTAGAGTATGTGCCCGCCGCAACCACGACGCTCGGTACGCCAGAGTTTTGGGCATACGACACGGCCGAGTTGATATCGGTGAATTGGGCGGATGGCGCGACCGTGACGGCGGTAATGGTGACACTTGAAAAAAACCGACGCTATGGAGTTAGCTGGAGACGATGTCGAGGCACTCGAAGTGCCATTGACGGTCGAGGAGGAAGCAGAGCCGTCAGACGACGAAGACGTCGTGGCGGGGACAGAACTCGACGTCCCGGACAAGTTGCTAGCCGAAGAGCTGCTCGCGGACGAGGTCAAGGCAGACGAGGTGCTGACGGCTGAGGCAGTCGACGAAGGACCTCCGAGACTCGCAGTCTTCGCAGCATCCGAGCTCTGGATCGCAGAGAGGACTACGGAGTGGTCAGTCGATCACCTCCATTGAACCACCAAACGGACACGACTTACCTGAGCCGTCAATCCACGTAGTATCGTAGCTCGAGTATCCAGAGAAGGCATGGCCGAACAGCTGGTCAATTGTGTAGCTCGTCACCTGGCTCGTAGTGAGACTGAGGTCGCACGCAGCGTTTCTGCTGGCGGCATTCGCGGACGTCATCGCACCGGCGCCGCTGTTGTCGTATTCACCGTAAACGGTGACGTAGTTGCACACAGTCGTGCGAACACCGGTCGGTGCCACGAGGCTGCCGAGGTTGGTGTTGCGGTAGATGGCCTATGTGTAGTTCCCGTTCGGCTGCGCAAGGTAAACGTACGTGTTCGTGAGTCCAGCCTTTTGCTGAACGCTGCTGGAGTCGGCGACAAGCGAGGCGTTGTACCAGACGCCACTGGTTTGGTAGCCTTGTCCGAAGAAGATGCTAGCGCTCGAGGCAGTCGGGACGATCGTTGAAGCATAGACATAGGCGGTCAAGTAGTTGTAGAACAGCTTGTCGGTACCCTCGATGTACGAATTGGCGATGCTGTAGGAAGACGTCAGAATGTTCCCAGTAGTCGAATGCAGCAGACAACACTTACATTGTCGTACCGAACGATGCCGTATAGACACCGACACCGGTTGAGATCAGCGCGCAGTTGTAGAAGCCCATGTTCATGCCGTACATGTTGACGGCCGGGGCTTTGCTCCCAGCAGGGGACAGCGTGTTCGTGATATTCACATTCTTGAACGTGATGCCGGTGGACTTTTGCATATTGAAGCTGACGACACCAGTGCTGGCGGCGGCGGCGGCGATGACGACTTGGTTGCCGGCATAGCTGCTGGCGGAAGGTCCAGCAATGGTCAGTGTCTGGGTGCCCTGGATCGTGATAGCCTCCGTGTACGTGCCGGCCTGAAGGACGACGGACGGGATGCCACTGTTCTGCGCAGCCACAATGGCGGAGTTCAGGCCGGTGAATTGCGCGGAGCCATCGGTGGCAACCGTAAGCGCCGTAGGCTTGGGCGTGGTCGTCGATGCAACGACAAGGATTGACGATGAGGTCGGAATGGTAGCCGAGACTTGCGAGCTTGAGCTCACGGAAGCCGCTGGGCTTGATCTGCTTGTAGAAATCGTGGTGCCATTCAGGGTGGACGAGTCCTGTGCATTAGCAGACGATAGTAGGCAGATAAGGCCTGCAAGCAGGAACGGACGCATAGCGAAGGTGACGACCGAAGTCTAAGCGAATGACACGAACGAATGAATGGATGAATGAAAGGAAACAATACCGTTGCAATAGGGCACAGATCGACGTCCTAGGTGATCCTGCGACCATCATATATATGTGTAGTCGCCTGTCGACAAGCCCGCATAAAAGTTGCACTCGAATAGCCAAAGTTGACTAGTAGAAAGACCGTCTTCCGTGCAAGCGACAACCCACATTGACAGACGATTCGGGTGGAGGCGCGTGGCGTCCCAACAAAGCTCACGCTATCGCCACGCGAGGAAGCGAGCACAGATTGGCTCATCATCATAAGAGAACGCTGTGTCCAAACCTAGAAGTGCGGAATGCAGCAGTCTTCGCCGGTGGGTACAAGGTTCATGTTGCCGTACGCGATCCGGGCGAAGTGTGCCAGCATTGGCGCATGCAGCCCACTGGACGTCCACGGTACAGCACATTCCTCGCATGGCTGTGTATCTTGTCTGCAAAGGCGGTGTTGAAGATGGGAGTTGCAAGGCAGTTGGTATAGAGACATACTAGCTGAAGTCGTTCCGCGAGGCACGGTCCGCACAGATGCCCCACATACTACAGCCATGTGCAGATCTGGAGATGTCCCAGACTCCCAGCTTCCCGGACTCATATAGGGCTACCACCAGGGCCCGTGTCGATGCCGTGTGTATCGTTCTTGACGGGGACTCGGGGAGCCTATCTATGCTGGCGACGCGCCATGTCATCCGGACAGCCCTCCTGCTGCGATCACAATGGTTCTGCGAAAAATCTCCGACTACGTAGTAGGGAGCGAACCCGCCTTGGCGGTCTAATAATACATAAAAATGGTGGCTGCCCCTTTATGCTGCAGGAATGGAGAAAAGTGGTAGCTGTGGAGCGTCTGCATCCATACCTCGGCCGAAACAGCAAAGCATCGGAGGTATTCTTTCCGTACCCCTGCGTGCCCTGATCCAGGCTCTCGAAGGTTCAAGGCCGTCGAAGGTCGCCACATCCGGGGAGCAGAGCCTCATCGACCAGCTACGTGGTTCGGATACGGCGGTAGATATGGTGTAATGACTGCTTCACGCGACCGAGCATCATGGCCCATGGGGCTCGTATCCTACGTACACGTACCGTTCAGCGAACACCGTTCACGATGTTCGGGAGGGGTGGTAAGATGGTGGTACACTCCGATCTTCACCGTCAACACCTCTCTTCACCAGGTACCCACTCGGGGCGATGGTGTACGGCATATCACTCCACTCACTCTCCCAGCAGTCGTCGGACTTGGCCGGAGAGCTCCAATACCCCTCGCCATTGAACTTGATGCATTCATCGCCCCAACTCCACCATCCCGCGACCAGATGTCGGGCAAACACCTCCAAGGCTCTGTAGTCAGTGCCATTAAACAAGACGGACTCATACAGCCCTTTCAAGCATGGTTTGCGTGAATGAAGATCAGGTACACTGATGATGACTCTGCGCTTCGGGGTCTTATGGCCATTGATTTCTTCCGATGGTGAAGGCACTGCATGCTTCCGCTTGCGCCCGACTAGCAGTACTTCATATGGCTTCCTCCACAAGCCATCCAGACTGGTCACGGGCTCACCATGGATCGTAGTCTTCAGCCAAATCCATTCCTCGACCAGCTCAAAACCCCAACACGCAAAGATGCCATCCTGGCCCAGAACAAGTTCGCGAACGGTGGATTTGTTGGTGATCCAGATGGCCACAAGGCAGTCCTCCGCCATTAACATGTCCAGATCCATTTCAAGTAACAGTTTTCGGACCTCGGCTGGCGTCGACAGGATGCGATACGCCGCGTCAGACTTCTGCGTTCGCCGAACCGATCGGTTTGGCCACGGCGGGTCGAGAAGAATGAGGTCGAAGTGCTTGCGTGTGTCCAGTTCTTCAGCCTGAGCACGGATGGCATGGTGAAAGGACTGGGGATCACAGCAGTCTGAAAGCATGAATGACGAGTTGGGCGGGACGCGATAGCGATATGGTGCGTCCTCGCCCAGTACCACGAGCTCCAACGAAACCGAAGATTGCGTGGCGTTGGAAAGGAGACCTTGTTCTGTGGCGTGAGAGTAACCATCCTCGCTCGGTGACACTTCGCTGTGGAGCTTCATCTGCGCCATTCTTGCAGTCACGGTCTGACGGGCAACCCCAGTCAAATGCCCGTCTGGCACTACTCGTCTGAACATTGAGACATGGTCAATGTTCTCTGGTGCGTCGTGTGTCGCTGAGCTGTCACTGATCTTGCGCTTCTTGCGTGTCCGCGATGTCCCCTCTGCGGACTTTCGCGAACGACACCATGGACCGGAGTGGCCACGATGTACTTCGGCCATGGCTTGCTTCAGTAGAGTTGCGTATTGCGCATGGAGATCCAAACCAACACTTTTGCTCTCTAGCTTTGTGCGTGCGGAAGCTGACTTGGGCTCGTTTGATGGAAACGGAGCCTGCTGCGGCTCGGTAGACAGGAGCTGGTCATGACAAGGGCGCTGTATTGTGCCTTGAGCGCGGGCGATCGAGGCGGGAATGTCTACGAGGGAGACCGTCTGGTCTTCGTTCGGCCAAAGGATAGGACTTGCCATGGCGGTCAGAGTGAACGCCTACCTAATGTCACGATATTTTGCCATTTGTACTGTACCTATGTATCCGATCAGCAAATTCGAGGGATCGTTGTTGGTACAGTATCGGATCTCGCACGAGAGGATCTCGGCTCCGGCCGCCGTCGGCATTCGGCAATGTTATCGTCACGGCTTCGTGCGCTGCCGAGTTCCATTGTTCGGTCTCGAACGTAAGAGTATTGATACAGACAATTCAACTAACAGACCTAAGCCGATTTTAAGCCAATCTGTTGAAGGCAGAGAACGCCAGCTCTGCCCTACAGAAAGTGCATCGAACGGGCATCCGAATGCCGCATGCGCGCTTAGCCCGTCACACCGCGCCCTCCGGTCGATGAGTCTCCATGCTGATAGGCATGCCAGACATGTGCTACCGCCCGACCAACCATCTGAGATGACCTCCGCCGAGCGCTCGGCTTCCACGGGTGACCGGCCAGCGATATGTCCGGCCGATAGCGCCTCGATCGTCCCTCTCCGATCGGCCTCGGACAAGCATGATGGACCGCAGCGAAAGATCCGAAAGCAGAGCGTGGAGTATGCAGTGCGTAGCGGTATAGCGGGCGGCGTGGCCGCCTGCGCAGCCAAGACGGTCGTGGGCCCGCTGGACCGAGTGAAGATCTTGTTCCAAGCGAGCAATCCGCAATTCCAGAAGTACACCGGCAGCTGGGTCGGCGCTATCAGGGCGATACAGGACATCTACAGAAGCGATGGTGGAAGAGGTTTATACCGAGGCCACTCGGCGACGCTTCTACGTATCTTCCCATACGGCGGCATCAAATTTCTGGCCTACGAGCAAATACGCGCGTACGTGATACGAGGAAAGGAGCAAGAAACACCCGTTCGGCGCTTCCTGGCCGGCTCGCTGGCAGGGTGTATGTCGGTATTCGCTACGTACCCACTGGAAGTCATCCGCGTACGACTAGCTTGGGAGACGAAGAGCCAAACACGGGTGACGGTTCGCGACATTTGCCGGACGATATACAACGAGCATCCGCCAGCACCACAACCCGTCACAGCCAGCTCGTTGCAAGAGAGTTTACATATGCCACGAGCAGCGGCAGCCGCCTTGTCAGCGACCAGCGCGACCATGAGCGCGGTCACTGTCCGCTCCGGCTTGTCGAACTTCTTCCGCGGCTTCACTCCCACACTCTGGGGCATGATCCCTTACGCCGGAGCATCCTTCCTCACCCACGATGCCGCGGGCGATCTCATGCGCCTCCCTTTCCTGGCCCCTTACACGATCCTCCCAATGTCTCAACGCTCTCAACGGCAGCTCGCGCCAGGCAAGCCCGCCCCACTTCGAGCCTGGGCAGAATTGTCGACAGGAGCGCTCGCGGGTTTCGTCTCGCAAACCCTCTCCTATCCGCTCGAAGTCATTCGGCGGCGAATGCAAGTCGGCGGTGTCGTGGGTGACGGGCGCCGGTTGACCATGATCGAAGTGGCACGGAACATCATGCGCGAGAAGGGCGGAAGAGGGTTCTTCGTCGGATTGGGAATCGGGTATGTCAAGGTCGTGCCGATGGTCGCCACGAGTTTCTACGTTTACGAGCGCATGAAGATTGCGTTTGGGATATAGACGGGTTGGCGGAAAGTGGTCTTGCTCAGGTCGCATATGATGTTGTTGAAGGCGTTGACTCAGCGGCATGGGATTGTGTATAAGCCACTGATCTGCAGCTATTGCAGACCGATGCCGCGAGGACGAGGCGTCAGCCCTCTGACTTTGCCATTTCCGTGCCTAGCCGTTTCTCCCCACGGTCAAGGACAAGCCTGGAAACTTGGCCAAACCGCTGAAGTGTTAGGTCCCTGCACAGTCACACCCTACAAGGCAGGGGCATGAGCGGGGCACCATCTACGCAATCAGGTGAAGTCACTCAGTTGCTGCATCGCGATCAACACATCGGCGTAGCCTGAATAACTTATGGCCTTCAACATCCATACGGAAAGCTGCCAAGTCCGCACAGTCATTGCATCTGCTCAAGCACAGAGCGATGGCACAGTAGAGCCAGCATCACAAACGGCACTGGACCATCTCCTGTGCGGAAAGGCAAAGATGATGACGTTGAAAGGACATGGGATCACGATGTGGCTTGCTAGCCATATAGGATGATGACCGAGCCGGATCCTGAGAACTCCCCGTACAGCTTTGGATAGTCTCAAGCATTCTCGAGCTATATCAGAAGCTGCACACGATCCAACCTGAGCATGACCACCACCGCCTCTGGGACGCGAAGCTTGACTGGTCCGGAGTCGATTCTCGCTTTGCGTACTCGAAATCGCTGACAAGCGAATTTGCGCTGCTTGCTCCCTTCCCTGGTACATCGAAGCTGCAGCCGGCTGTTCAAGACGATCGGCTTCGGGATGCGGGTTTGAGAGGGATAGTGAGGAAGTAAGATGGACACGTGACTCCGGGAGCTTGAAGTACTTTGGGAGGTGTCGGCAAGGAGCAAAACCTCTGAGTCGGTAGCAATTTCGACAATTCGTTGTACATTTCGGGGTTTTGCGGATGACTTTGCTTAGTGACTTGCTCATATGGTCTCACGTCTCATGAGTTACGTGTACCTGTACGATCTGACTGCGTCTGGTCTGGCGTTTGATTCACGGAAGAAAGCCATCCACGGCGATCTCTGCTCTAATTTCGCCGCATATCGGGGACAGGCCTGTAAAACCTCGACGACAGTCGGCGGACTCGGATCAGTTCCTACCCAGCGGCGTTCCTCTTCGCAGCCTCCTCGGCCGCGTTTTGCCACGATGTCTTGTAGATGTAGACCCCTTCCGATATGGAGACAATACTCAGTGCAATCGCCGGACCTGCCCACAAGCCATACAAGTCCAGATGTAACCCGAACCCAAGACCGAAAGACACTGGCAAAGCCACCTGTGAAAACGTCAGCTGGTGCCAATCTCGAACATCCCGCTACCATCGACTCACCGCGTAATAGGCGAATAGATTGATGTATCCGCCGACTTCTTGCTTCCCGAGTCCTCTCAGCAACCCATTCATTTGCGCCGCCAAGGCATCGAAGAGCTGGAAGGAGGCTGTCACTGGCAGTGTTTTCGCGGCGAGCTGAATGACGTCCGTGTCACTGGAGAAGAGCCGGGGGATGTAGTCCCTCAGCGCACTCAGCATGACCATGTTAAAGATACCGAGGATGGCGCCGATGACGACGGTGACGACAGCGGTGACCTTGGCGGCGTCGGGCAGCGTAGCGCCGATGAAGTTAGCCACACGGGTACTCGCCGCGATGGCGACGGGAAACGGGAGCTGGTAAGTCAGGACGGTGAGACTTTGCAGGACGGTGTTGGCAGCCAGATGCGTGGCGCTGATCCGGGCAGACGCGAGGGTCAGGATCTCAAAGGCCAGGAATTCCGCCATCACCATCACCATCCCGGGGAGCGCCAATCGGACCATTGGACCCCAGTTGCGGAAGGCTTTGGTCGAGAAGCCGGGCCAGCATTCCATGCCACCTACGAAGCGGACGTAGAGGAAGAGGAGGATGGGCATTAGAGTTTCTGTGATGACTACGGCGATCGGACAACCGATAAAGCCCCATTGAAATCGCTGCGCGACGTCAGCCTGGTGTTTGTAGATGCGCCGGGGCTGACGATTGAACCTACCCATACGAACAGCCAGTGTAACAGTACGTTCAGTGGCGCGGCGATGAGCAAGACATACATAGTCGCAGCGAACCGTCCTTGGGCTTGCACATAGCGCTTGGCACTCTCGAACAAAGCATAGCCAGGGGCGCCTAAGATTAGTACTTTCAGATACTGTCCGGCGTAGACCGCGATCTCCCGCTCCGGCACGATGGCCGACAGAATCTGTGTTCCTGCCGCCCATATGATCGCGATCGGGATGGTGATGGCCCAAAGAAACCAAACCATGCGCTGCAGCTGGAGACCGACGAGTTTCTTATTCCCGGAGCCGTAGGCTTGTGCGCACAATGTGTCCAGGCTGGTCGCGAGTCCGTGGTAGACGGCGTAGCCCGTGATGTTCGCCGTCATACTTCCGAGCGATACGGCGCCGAGCTCGATCTTACCTATGTGACCTACGGTGAAGACACTCGTGAGGGTGAGAGAGTTTTGCAGGAGGAAAGTGAGCATCAGTGGCGCGCTGTATTTTGCGAGCACCTTGGTTTCCCTTTGCCAGCTGGTTTGGATCTTTCCTTCGAGTATGGCTTCCTCCCATTTCTTATCAACGTTCTCGAAATCGTCTTGACCTCCGTATGGAGCACTGGGGTCTTGTCCCTCGAGCGGAGCGGCGGCGGTTGAGAGTAGACCTGTCGTCTCTGTAGGCTCGGCCGCTTCCTCGTCCACAGGCGCACGTTTCAACCGGGAGGAGCCTGGAAGCGAGATTCGATGTGCAAGGCCTCTGCTGGACGAGCTTGACGCTCGGCGAGGGTCCTTTGGCGGGATCAGATTGTTGTCGCGAAGCAAACTCCTCTCTTCGCTGATCGCGGCATCGCGCTCCTGCTCGGTGGGTATGATAGTCTCCGGCTGTTGCGCTCCCAGAAACGGTCTTGGCCCTCCAGCCGCGTAACTGGGTCGCCTGTGTCGGCCAACCATGGAGTGTTCGTGAAATTCCGTTCGCTCGTACGATCTGCTGTGGGTGCCCGCGCGCTCTACATCTTGTCCATCTGTGTAATCGATACTGTCACCATCTACGAGATCTCGCGCGATCGACTCTTCGGCAATGGTGGCGACGGACTGCTCGCCATACTGTGACCTGTACGACGCTCCGGGGCTTGTTGCTGATCGGTCGTTCGATGGTCTCGCCGGCGGAGGAATGGGCTTGCTCATGTTTGCGCCTCAGGCGGTCCGCCCCTGCAAATGATACGAACGAAGCGCAATGCTGAGCGTGAAACAGAGGAGACTGAAGAGAGACCTACCGTGGAGTGGAGCGAGAGAGCAGTGCATGAGCAAGCAGAGGTGACTAACAAACAGCGACTAGTAACGCACTGCAGTCGCCTTCTCTTATCATTATCTCGAGCTACTGCGCAAGCGGTGCGAACTCGGACCGATGCGACGTAGAGCTCGGCAAAACTCGAGATGAAGTCTGGAAGACCCTGATCTCAGCGCTGGCAGAAAACGCCGCCTTCCGAAAAGGCAATGCCTCCGGGACTGTATGTGTTCTACTACCTACCTAGGTAAGGATACATCGTCGTTTTGGGAGGACATTTGGTCCTGTCAATGACATGCTGTCTTCCGATGGCACATACATGACCTGTTCGCGCCGCAATCGAAGGAGCTTGTTACCAAGCTTGCAGTCCACGCCGCCGCATCCTGTGACTCTGCATGATCTTCTGCGAGTAAGTGCTTGATTTATCCATTTCACTGTCAAATAATACCCTCCATGCCGAGCGACAAAAGAACAACATGGTGCACTACTACGACTCGATCTCGGATGAGCTACGCGATTGGGCTCTACAGCACCAAGTCTTTTTCGTCGCGTCGGCACCCTTGGCCGGGAAGCATGTGAACGTCTCACCGAAAGGCCTGCCCGCCAGCACGTTGACGGTCTTCGATCCCAACCATGTCGGTTACATCGATGCGACCGGGTCCGGCATCGAGACGAGCAGCCATATGTACGAGAACGGGAGGGCGACGATCATGTTCTGCTCGTTCGACAAGAGTCCAAGAATCATGAGGTAGCTTTTTGCACGGGCAAGGTCGTGGAGTGGAATGACCACGAGTTCAATACATGGCTTGGACGGATGGGCAAGGAGAAGGTTGTCGGCGCGAGGGCTGTGATACTGTTCGATGTGTGGAAAGGTACAGGCTGGCGGAACGAAACGTACGCGTGCGCATAACTCTCCGCTGACGGCTGCGTGCAGTCCAAACGTCGTGCGGTTGTGGGATGCCCATCGTCTCGTCCACGATTGACTTAGCAAAGGTCGACGAAGGCCCCCGTGCTTACCTCGATGACCGAAAGACACTTGGGCATTGGGCCGGAAACCAGGTGGAGAAGGGCACATTGCAAGCATACCATCAGAAGATGAACGCTAGGAGTCTCGACGGCTGCGCGGGACTCAAAGCTGCGCGCAAAGCACGCGGTGACCGCTGCTGCTGGAAGACGTGAAGATCTGGCTGCGACGAACGACCAGCCAGCGCGATGCTATGATTCTGGGCGCAGTCCTGGCCAATATGGCACTACTGGCACTTCTTGTGGTGCTGCACACAATGGGATTCGACGTCTCTATGAAAATTCGACAACTCTCATGAGCAATGATTTGCACTCTCAACAAGCAGGGTCTTGTGTGCAGGCACGTGGCGATCTTTGGCGTAGCGAGCTCTCTCCGCACCGCCAGCTCCGCTCGTCGACCTTCTTGAGCTGCAGCTTCATCCCGAGGCAACTCAATACGCATCAACATAGGAACATATGATGTCTAAAAACCATAATCTGTAAGTGAACCTTTCATTGTCCTTACATCTCATCCACCCACTTTCCTTACCTCAACTACTGGCCCCAACAATGGCCCCTCATCCGCGAAGGCCCATCCGACTCGCAAGATATTCAGGCGCAGCGACCGACCGCCGTCACGCCATGGCCGCACTCGCCGCCAACTGCGCCAACGACCCGATCGACGTGATCATGGGCGACTGGTTGAGCGAAGCCAACATGACCTCCCGCGGCGTTCTCAAAACCGACGGCGGCGGCGAGGGCTACGAGCCCACCTTCCTCGAATCCCTCGAACCCGCGCTGCCTCATATCGCCCAACACCGCATCAAGGTTGCCGTAAACGCCGGAGCATCCGATACCGCGCTGTTGCATCGAGTTGTTTGTGACATGGTCGAAGCGAGAAATTTGGACTTGAAAGTCGCATGGATTAGTGGTGACGAGGTACTCCCAGTGGTGAAGAAGGCGCAGCGAGAGGGCAAGAGCAAGTTCGAGAACATCTGCACCGGCGACCTGCTGGACGAGTGGAAGTTTGAGCCCATCTACGCACAGGCATATTTGGGCGGGTTGGGCATAGCCGCTGCGTTTGAGAAAGGTGCGGACGTTGTCATCTGTGGGAGGGTGAGCGATGCCAGTCCTGTGATTGCCGCCGCCTATTGGTGGCACGGGTGGAGGCGAGATCAGTTGCTAGAGTTGGCGAATGCGTTTGTCGCGGGCCATCTCATCGAGTGCTCCAACTACGTGTGCGGCGGCAACTTCACGGGTTTCAAGAGTCTGGAGTGGAAGGGGTGGGAGGATATCGGCTATCCCGTTGCAGAGATCGCTCACGACGGTCAGGTGGTCATCACCAAAACAAAAGGCTCGGGCGGTGAAGTCAGTACGCAGACGTGCTCATCCCAATTGCTCTACGAGATTCAAGGGCCGTGGTACTTCAACTCCGACGTCACTGCCATGCTCGATGACCTTTGGTTCGAACAGGTCGGCACCAACCGCGTCACGTTGCGCGGCGTCAAAGCCGACCTCCCGCCTGCGACGACCAAAGTCGGCCTGACCGCAAGGGGCGGCTACCAGGCCGAGGTGCATTGGTTCCTTTGCGGCCTCGACATCGAAGCCAAGGCTCGAATGATGGAAGCGCAATGCCGGCGGATGCTGGCCCCTTTCGCAGACCGATTCACCAAGCTCGCCTTCACCACTAACGGTTTGGCGGGAGAGAACGCCAGCAACCAGAACGCTGCCACGGTCGATCTCCGCATCTTCGTACAGGCTCCGCGGGCGGAAGACATTGGTCCGGCGAGATTCTTCCGTCCCGTCGTGGACCCGATCATGCAGGGATATCCTGGGGCCACACCGCACCTCGACTGGAGACAGGCGTTCCCGAAACCAGTGTATGAGTACTACGTCACCCTCCTCCCACAGGATGATGTCCGACACGAGGTCCATCTGTGGGACGGCAGTAGCTTTGCCGTCGCGCCACCACCACGGTCGAAGACGTATCCGGCGCAACAGCCCAGTCAGCCTTCGACGACACAAGGAGGACGAAGTTCTGACTGGGGCGAGACGGTCCGGGGTCCGTTGGGCTGGATCGTGCACGCGAGGAGCGGCGACAAGGGATCGAACTGCAACGTCGGGTTTTGGGTCCGACGCCGAGACGAGTGGGACTGGCTGCGGTCTCTGCTCTCCGTCGATACGATCAAGCGCTTGTTAGCGGATGAACACGACGGCAAGAAGAGAACTGTAAGCGTGAAAGCCAACCTCAGAATTGCGAGGGCATGTCTATGAAATGGTTTACTAACACTCGCTATGCAGGATCGCTTCGAGCTGCGCAATCTGTATGCCGTGCACTTTCTTCTGCACGATCACCTGGATCGCGGCGTGAGCTGCTCGTCCACGTACGACTTTTTGGGGAAGAATGTCGCGGAGTTCCTGCGATCGAAGCACGTGGATTTGCCCGTCAAATTCTTGAACAGGGGCAAGTTGTGACGGTCGTCACCGTTGTGGTTCGCGGTTACGTCCGCGCCCGCCGGTGCACGCCGACTGTCGTGCTGTCTGTGGAGTGCGATGTGATGACACGTGACTTCAGTGACGTCTCATGACTCCAGTTCTTCAGTTCTCCTGATCGGGTTCGAGCGCTGCCAAGGCTACCTTGATGTCTTTCGAACGTCGATCACCTATCAAAGATGAAGATTCGTGCCTCCCTCTTTCTCTTCTCTCTTCTCCGTCCGTGTCTTCTCGAATCGTACATCAACCCATATCTTCTCCAACATCTACCGTGAGAATAATATGGCCCGGCGACTCGCCGCCAAAACCTAACTTCAAAGGATAAGATGCGCCTATGGCAACAGATATGGCCAATCGACGCCGTGCCCAAAGCGACCCCTTCGACCGATTTCGTGAGCATCGAGCATGACACCACTCCTCTGCTCTGCCTGATCTATCCTTCCTTCCTCCACGCCAAGCTGAATCTTTAAGCTGTCGAGCTATCCCACGGTCCAGAACGATCGACAGGCACACAAAATGCAGCGCAAAGATGGAAAACATCCGCAGGACCGTAAAAGGCTACCAGCTGCATCCGTACCAAGCTCTACGCCACAAGTACGGAGGGCAATCGGAAGGAGGGTCAACCGGGGTTGGTCAACAGTACTCGCTGCGCTGACCGTGGCTTGCTGCAGGAAGTCAGCTCCGTATTTACCTCACAATGGCTTGATACGATATCGGAGCTATGACATTCTGGTTAGAAAAAGTAAAGAACAACAAGAACCTAGTAGCCATTGCAAGGTAAACATCCATGTGTTGCATGGTCGTCATGCTTCGACGCTGCACACCGATATCACGTACGCGCTCGGCCGATATCAGCTTTGCAGCTGACGGGCATTCCGTCCTAACCGCAACTCCAACAGACCTGATAGCTGGATGAGCATGTCGCGGGGTCACGAGAGCTCCAGTCTTCATCAGCCCTTGGCCCTTTCCCCGCAGCTACATGTACGCAGCTCCAGCTCCACTACCCCAGCTTTCCAGATCCGGGGTACGTGTAGCTTCAGGTCTTCACCACCAAGGATTTAGGAAACACCAAACATAGCTGCCCTTCCGTGGCCCCGAGGATATCTGCGAGCCAATACTTGGCCGCCCGCCGCCCAAAGCGTTCAGCCACCGGGGAGATGTTGACCCAAAGAACATGGATGGGATGAGCTGAGCGTGACCGAGAGACCCCTCTCTTGCGAAGTCACTCAGTATTGGAGCACCGAGAGTCCCCGAAACGCATGCGCCATTCTTATATGGCTGCATAAGGCGAGGGAAGATGAGCCTTCCGGCCGATCACATCCAAATGCCCCTCCTTTCGAACGGGGTCTGGATGGTCGGCGGGGCTGGAACGACGGCTGTGTCTGCCTAGGTACAGTAGGCTGGCCGACATCCATAAGAAGCGCGAGTACCTTACCTCTTCTGTGCACTGTCTCGTCAACCATTTGTTCGAAACGATCGTAATAGCCATCGCGACTACAAAACAGCCACATCTACAAATTTCCAGGCCTCGTACAACAACAGCAAACATGGCGCAAGAAGTCCCCAAGAAGCAGATGGCCCAGGTCATCGAGAAGACGGGCGGGCCCGTGGAGTTCAAGGAGATCGATGTCCAGCAGCCGGGCCCGGACGAGGTTCTCATCAACATCAAGTACAGCGGAGTCTGCCACACCGACTTGCACGCGGTCAACGGCGACTGGCCTCTTCCCACTAAGCTTCCGCTTGTGGGTGGTCACGAGGGTGCCGGGGTTGTAGTGGCGAAGGGGGATCTTGTGAAGGATATCGAGATGTGAGCTGACTGCGCGTACTGTGATGCTCACAGGTCAGTGGTGCTGACGACGCACAGTGGCGAGCATGCCGGTGTCAAGTGGATCAACGGATCCTGCTTGGCCTGCGACTTCTGCCAGCAGTCGGACGAACCCCTTTGCCCAAAGGCTCTGCTGTCGGGATACACCGTGGACGGCACCTTCCAGCAGTACTGCATCGCCAAAGCCGCACACGTCGCGCGGCTGCACAAGGATATTCCCCTTGACGCCGTGGCGCCCGTTCTCTGCGGTACGCTGTGCAGTGCCGCGTAGTGTCCGTACACGCTGACATGCTTCCCAGCCGGTATCACCGTCTACAAGGGCCTGAAAGAGTCCGGCGCACGCCCAGGACAGACCGTCGCGGTCGTCGGTGCCGGCGGTGGGCTCGGTTCGCTTGCGCAGCAGTACGCCAAGGCCATGGGCCTCCGCGTCATCGCCATCGACAGCGGCGAGGAGAAGAAGAAGATGTGCCTGGAGCAGCTCGGGGCGTCGGCGTTTGTGGACTTTGCGAGCAGCCAGAACGTGGTCAAGGAGGTGCAAGAGGCGACGGAGGACGGTCTCGGCCCTCATGCCGTCATCCTCGTCGCTGTCAACGAGAAGCCCTTCCAGCAGGCCGCCGAGGTACAGTGGCTCCGACCATGGACATACACGTGGTCATCCGCGACGAGTGACAGACATGCTGACAGAGCGTGATAGTACGTACGGCCACGAGGCACGGTCATCTGCATTGGTCTCCCAGCCGGAGCATACCTGAAGGCACCGGTCTTCGAGAGCGTGATCAAGGTCAGTAACAGTCCTCTCAGTAACAGTCCTCAAGGCATGCACGCACTCCCTGTGACCAAGAAGCTAACCCGATCCGCACTGCAGATGGTCACGATCAAGGGCTCCTACGTTGGCAACCGCAAGGACACGGCCGAGGCGCTCGACTTCTACCGCCGCGGCCTCATCAAGGCGCCCTTCAAGGTGGTGGGCTTGTCGGAACTGCAGAAGGTCTACGACCTCATGCACAAGGGCCAGATTGCCGGGCGGTACGTCTTGGACACGTCCAAGTAGACGGGTCTGGCATCCGCCTTCGGGTCGATCGGCCAGCGTCCGTAGTTCATATTTATCTTGTAGCCTTTTCTCTATGGTCATGTGATTACTCTGTCCCGTAGCCTCGTTTCACCTGGGCGGTCTCGAGTGCACTCTATCCCCGAAGCCTATCCTCATGTATAGGTTTGATGACAGCGGTGGGAGCAGGAGGGGGGGGACGGAATTTATAGTAAAACCGGTTTGAATAGCAAAGTTCTGGGCGAAGAGAAGGTGAAACGAGCCCAGAGGAACGATCGTCTTGGCTACGGGTAAAAAAACCAATCAGCGCATTTGAAGTGGGCCACGGCTACACGGTCCGAGTGGTTCGTCCCGTAGTGTGATGAAACCGAAGCAGTAAGGTTCAGATGTCGTTGATCCCTGTTGTTTCATGTTCCCCATTTAACGTCCACCTCAGGTTGGCTTGGGCGATGCTTCGATGATGGAAGACACAGCCGGCCGCCACGAGTCCACGACGGGAGCTGAACTCACCGTGGCACAAACGACCGCGCCACGCCACCTCGACATGCGGAGTGGAGATGTGACTGTGACTGTCACGTCGTGTACTCGTGTTGTGTCGTAGCCGCTGGTGTACTCAGGGCAGCTTTCCATGTCACGAGCATTGTCACATGCACGGCGCTTCGGGCTGCACCAATACCGTTCCGATGAGTGTGAGTGTGAGGGAGACGGAGGGACGGAAACTGGTGAGGTTTGTCAGGTCTGTACACGTAGTGCGTGCGATACCCACCATCGCCCCAACAACCAAGCGATGTGTGCTGCTGTGCTCTACCAACCGTGTGATCAATGCCAACCATCTCCAGTCATTATCTACTATCTGCCGTGGCCACAAGGCACCAGAAGGTGGGAGGTCGAGGCAATTATAGCCCGTTTCATCACCGAATCACGCCTGCTCGTCTCACACGCGATGTTCCACCCCCAAGCCGGAAGCGTCGACTCCCCCTGTCGACCCATGTCTCGGCCAAGCTTCACGCTAGCATGCTGCCTGCGCGACATCATCTTAAACCTCCTCCGACTTCATTCACTACGAAACCCTTTCCATTCTCTGTAACATCCTCCTCTCTCTCTCTCTCTCTCTTCCACCTCTTTACCAGTTGTTGTTTTTACCTTCTTTCACACCAAACAACGTCTTTCGTTCATTCACTCGTTCGTTGGTAGTCCCTCATTATCACCCCGAAGAGCACCGTCTTTGACAGACACGCTCCTCACCAATACGATCGTTCCCTCGCCGACCTGTCACTCCCGCTTCCTTGCCACTCAGCCACAGTCAAGAACGGTCACTCCCCAGCATCACACACGCATCAGCCACCATGCATAGCCTACTCACCTTCGTCCTCGTGGCCGTCCTGGCGACGTGTGCGCTGGCCGCACCGACTCCCAACAAGGCCCTCGTGAAGCGGACCTTCAGCTACTCCGTCAAGCCGCGTCGTGCGATCATCCGCACGCCCCGCCAGGAGCTCGTCCGCACCTACAACAAGTTCGGCTGGCAGATCGTGCTGTGGAACCCCACCGATAGCCCATTCGGCAACCTCTTCGGTGGCGATTCCACCCCCGACTCTTCTCCCGCCGCCCCGGCTTCGACGCCTGCCGCGGCCGGTTCCTCCGACACCGCTTCTACTGCCGCTGCTGCTGCTCCTGCTGCTGACGGTGGTGCAACGGGTGGCGCTTCGTCCTCAGGCGGAAAGTCTGGCGAAGTGGCGGCTACCCCCGAGCAGGGCGAGTCGGAGTACCTGGAGAAGGTCACGGTGGGCGGTCAAAGCCTCAACCTCGACTTTGACACCGGCTCGGCTGATCTGTACGTGTTGCACATGCACCATTCCTGGATGAACGAGGCTAATTTGGGGTGCATAGTTGGGTCTTCACCAGCGAGTTACCCGCGAGTCAGTCCCAGGGACATAGCGTTTTCAACCCCGACCAGAGCTCTACGTGGACACCGATGCAAGGTGGGAGCTGGAAGATCGCCTACGGTGATGGCTCGGGTGCGTCCGGTTCTGTGGGATACGACCAGGTCACCATTGGTGGCGTGACGGCGGCCAAGCAGGCGGTCGAGCTCGCCACTTCGGTGTCCGGTTCATTCATCCAGGACACGAACAACGACGGCCTCGTCGGTCTCGCATTCGGTACCATCAACACCATCGAACCGCGGGCGCAGGCGACCTTCTTCGAGAACGTCATGCAGCAGCTCGACCAGCCCGTCTTCACCGCCCGGCTCCGCCACAACGCCCCGGGCACGTACACCTTCGGCACCATCGACAAGAGCGAGTACACCGGCGACATCCACTACACCCCGATCAATACGGAGCACGGCTTCTGGCAGTTCGAATCCCCGACCTACTCCATCGGCGGCCAGACGCGCCAGTGCACGACCTGCAGCGCCGCGATCGCCGACACGGGCACCTCGCTCATGCTGCTCGACGCCGACATCGTCAAGGCCTACTACGCGCAGGTCGACGGCGCCACCAACAGCCCCTTCCAGGGCGGCTACACTTACCCCTGCGACACCACCCTCCCGGACCTCGGCGTCGCCGTCGGCACGGGTTACACCGCCACCATCAAGGGCGCCGACCTGACCTACGCCGAGATCGGCCGGGGCAAGTGCTTCGGCGGGCTGCAGAGCAACGCGGGCCAGGGAATCCAGATCCTCGGCGACGTCTTCCTCAAGCAGTTCCTCGCCGTCTTTGACGGCGGGAACAACCAGTTCGGCATCGCCGCCGGGGCGTAGTGAGAAGTTGTTCGCGAGAATGCAAAGAGGGAAATCGTGGGCGTCTCGATGCGCGATAGCCTTTCATGTCCCTTCAATTCCATGTTTCTTTTCCCCTTTTTGGCAGCCATAGACTTTGTTTAATGCGCTACGAACCAGTCCCATGTGCTCTTTGTCCCCGTCGCATTGGACTTGGTGAAATTTACAAACCACGGATCCGTAGAGTCGTAGCCCATCGTATCTCGCATTTGGGCAGTGACAGATACCACTATGGTATGATAATGGAATGCAATAGTAGTCACGTGCGTCAAAGCTTCAAAGCGCACCGTCATCATTGGAGCCCGATGTCACGACGTCATTGGTGGGTGGTGTGGAGGCTCACAGCCAATTTCTCCCTTCTCGCAACTCGCAGTTGTTGTCGCGTGTCCTAAGCTCATCACTCTCTCTCGACACACGCTGCCATATATCCGTTCCCGAGAATAACAAGACAGGCTTTTCGAACTCACATTCAACCAATACTTCAAGATGTCGGGTACCTCTAGCGTTGGGTAAGTGGTCCTTTTCTGGAAACGTTCCGGGGAGTTTGTCTTCTTGATAGAGAAGGAACAGTAATCGTGTGCCTTGTGAAGTCCGTCTTGCTGACATTGGGGATGATTCAGATCTTCATCGGTCTACGAGGCTGGCGACCAGGTTGGTCTTTTCCACGTGATCTTCCGGTCTGCAGACATCACGCGCACCGGATACTAAGAGCGATCTCCCCAGCGCAACTCCAAGGACAGCGAGGTGAACGACGCCGAGAGGTACGTAAAATAACAAAGACCACCCGGCCTCGTGATCGCATGCTCACGATTGGTTTGTGAAACAGGTACAAGGAGGGCAAGGAAAACAGCCACCGCGCCAACGACAGCAGTACGTCTTCACCCGCAGTCCCCAAACAACTACCCCTTCGTCCCCGTCTTCAGGGTGCTGATTCCGTCGAACAGAGGACGAGCGCTCGATCGCCAACAAGCTCGCCCGCGAGGAGAAGCGCGAGAAGGAGCCGGAGAAGGACGACTTCGAGACGATGCAGTCGAAGAAGGACTCGACGCTGCCGGTAAATGCTTCCCCCATGTTCTCTACACGGTTGGAAGTGAGATGCGGGTGGCTGATTGTGGGATGTTGTTACAGGCGACATCGCACGGCAATGAGCCCTCCAAGGGCGCCAAGATCGACCAGCAGCTTGAGGATGAGGAGGCGGAGATTTTGAAGAAGAAGGGGGCGTTCGGGCCGAAGTAGGAGGGCGTGTATCTCTCGCTTGCCTGAGGGGTTGCGTGCCGTCTCTCTCGAAGGAAGATGAGGGCTGAATGTATTGAGAATACCTGGTAGTCCACGAGGATGGGTTATGGACATGAGATCTACGGAATAACCACGTGCAAGCAACATTGGTATCTGCATATCCGCATTAAATGCTGTCTGACACAAATATTCGCATCAATCCCTTGTCTCATTGATGGGTAGTTGCGACAAACAACGACGATGGTCAGTTCGTGGTACGAACATACCTACGATATTCATTCACGTGATCGAACCGCCACACCGTGGCTTAGCCGATGTGACTGGGCTCCCTCTGTACCATATGTACATATGTAATGTTACTCGTGAATGTATGCCGACTTCCCACATGCATGGTAGCATTCCAAACTGAACCATGAGATCATGGACAGCAGATGGACAATGAGCAATATGCTTGGGTAGGTACGTAAAAGAAGCTGCGGGCGTAGCAGCCGGCAGCGCGTCTTGAGACGACAACAACATGGGCCAAGGCTACTCTACTGCATTACCATCCGCGCCGAATGCCATCGAAGCCGCCGAATTATCGGACCTAACATACGAAAAATCTTTGGGAGGAGCCCGCTTCCTCCGTACCTTCAGAGCTCGGCACCAACATGGCGTCGTGGTGACGAAAGTCTGCACGAAGGCGAACCCCAACGTCTCCTTCAAACGATACAGCCGACTGCTCCGACAAGAGCGCCAGACCTTGCGCGGCGTCCCCAACGTGCTGGTGTACGAGCGGATCCGGGAAACCCCCACGCTCGGGCTGCTCGTCCGACAGTACGTGCACACGTCCCTCTACGACCGCATCAGCATCCGGCCGTTCCTGGAGGGCATCGAGAAGAAATGGATCACCTTCCAATTGCTGTGCGCCGTGCGCGACTGCCACGCCCGGGCCGTCTTCCACGGCGACATCAAGTCGGAGAATGTGCTTGTGACGTCTTGGGGCTGGGTGTACCTCGCCGACTTCGCCGCCACGTTCAAACCCGTCTACCTGCCGGAGGATAACCCGGCGGATTTCTCGTATTACTACGATACGTCGACGCGGCGGACGTGTTACATCGCGCCCGAGCGCTTTCTGGCTCCCGGCCAGAAGGCGAATAATGATAATGAAGTGCAGTGGAATATGGACATCTTCAGCTTGGGCTGTGTGATTGCAGAACTGTTTACCGAGACGCCGACTTTCACGCTCAGCCAGCTCTTCAAGTATCGGAGGGGAGAGTATGATCCTACGGTGGCCTTGCTGAACAAGATCGACGACGAACACGTCAGGGCGTTGATCGGCAGCATGATCCGCGTGAACCCCGAGGAGCGTTGGCACGCGCAGGACTACTTGGATGAGTACAAGTCCAAGGCCTTCCCACTGTACTTCTACCAGCATTTGCACACGCTGATGCAGGAGATCACGGATCCGACTTCGGGGAGGGGCCCGGTGGTCGCGGGAGGAAACAGCAATGGGTTGTCAGATGGCCGTATCGACAGGATTTACGATGACTTCGAAATGCTCTCCGTGTCTCTCGGTTATGGGGCTGCGACCAGTTCTGCATCATCATCAAGGCTTGGACTGGGCCTTTTCCCACTGCAGATCGATCTTCCGAACAGCCGTCACACAGCAAGTGCCGCGCTGTCATCCACAGGCGACAACGGGACGTTCATGCTACTCAACGTCGTCACGGCGTCAATGCGGAGCGTCAGTCGGGCTGGGTCGAAGATCAGAGCCTGTGAGCTGTTACTCGCCTTCGCCGAGCGTCTCCCTGACGAGGCCAAGCTCGACCGCATTCTACCCTACGTCATGCCCCTGCTGGACGATACGGACCAGATGGTGCTCGTTACCGCTCTGCGGACGATGACCCAGCTTCTGGCCTTGGTCACGGTTGCCTCGCCGGCCAACTCCTTTCTATTCACGCAGTATATCTTTCCGAGACTGCAAGCCTTCGTCAATACTAAAGGGTTCAAGTCGAATCCACTCGTCCGTGCAACGTATGCGGCCTGCTTGGCGACTTTGGCCGAAACTGCATCTCGATTTCTGGACATGATGCAGGCGTTGAGGGCGGACGGGTCACTGCCTTCGACTGATAGAGATGCCGAGGTCGGATCGGACGGAGACGCTGCCTATCAAGATGCCTATGATGCGACGAGATTTGAGATGCTGGAGGCGTTCGAAGGCCAGACCAAAGTTTTCCTCACCGACAGCGACAGCGCCGTGCGGCGTGCGTTCCTCAGCTCCGTCCCCAGTCTTTGTGTGTTTCTGGGAGAAGTCAAGGCTAGCGACATCATCCTGAGCCACCTGAACACGTATCTGAACGACCAGGACTGGCTGTTGAAATGCGCCTTCTTCAAAACTGTAGTCGGCGTCGCCGTTTACATCGGTGGTGCCAGCCTGGAAGAGTTCATCTTACCACTGATGGTGCAGGCCTTGACGGACGCTCAGGAGTTCGTCATCGAGCAAGCCCTCCGGTCTCTGGCGAGCATGGCTGAGATCGGCTTGCTCCAGCGTCCGAAGACGTGGGAACTCATCGACAGCGTCGCGCGCTTCGAGATGCACCCGAATCTATGGGTGAAAGAGGCCGCAGCGCATTTCATCTCGGCCGCCGCCACGTATCTATCAGTCGCCGACGTCCGTATCCTCGTGAGCCCACTCATACAGCCGTACTTGAAGGTCCCCGTTGGCGCACTCACCGAAACCGAACTCCTCGATGCGCTCAAGAAGCCACTGCCGCGCACCGTTCTGGACCTGGCACTCGAATGGGCCAAACGCGCCGATCGAGGTGTGTTTTGGCAGTCGGCTAGGGATTCGCGACAGCTCTCGTACAGGGCGATTATTCAGATGCCCCCGACGTCGTCTGTGGCAGAGCTTGGCCCGCGTTCGATGGGCAAGGTTCCGAAGAACGGTGAGGACGAGCAGTGGCTCGGTAGACTGCGCAATGCGGGAATGCGTGAGGAGGATGAGATGAAGATCTTGGCCTTCCGCGAGTACCTCTGGCGAACGGCACAGAGAATGAAGAGGGGCGACCAGTCGCTGTCGGACACCACTTACGACCAAGTGATATCTTTAACTAAATTGAAGGTCACTCCCCAAACGGTGATATTCGATAACGATGTGGCTACCTACGCGCAACGTGTACAAGGTCACGATCAGCATACAGTGACTCAAGCACTAAACGAAGCTGCTGGCCCTCATCCGCCAGGGGCATTTCAGGGGTTGAGTCTGAACGGCAAATTGGACACGCAGACGGCAGGGCCCGCAGATGACGGTCATACTGTGGAAACGAGTGAAATCCGAGCGAGGAGACTGTCGGGTTTGAAGAAGCAGACATCCGGGAGTCTTTCGTCCTCGCCAACCTCCGGGATCGGGTTGCTTGGGAAGGAAGGTGAAAGGAACGCCCATCACCGAACGAGCGCTACCGCCCTCATCAGTGGGACCGAGTTGCGTAACAAAGTTCACGCAGCAGTAGCGACGGACGACGTTACCGCCGCCGGTAGACTGAACACTCCAACAGCGGCAAGTCGTCGGACTTCGCCCACGCCGCACCCAGCGCAACAACGACGCCACTTGGAAAGACTGGCCAGCAATCGAGCCGTTCACAACTACGCTGGCAACGATCCGACTGTGCTGAAGCTCCTCGACGCCGTGTATGTCGACAATTTTTCCGTCGACGCTGCAGAATTTGGACCTCTGATCCAGCCGGCAAAGCGCGGACCCATACCCTCCAACAGCAACCAGCCGACGCCTGGGTCATGGCGGCCCCAAGGTCAGCTCGTCGCTGTCATGGCCGAGCACACCGCCAAGATCACTCGGGTCCTGGTGTCGCCGGACCATACCTTCTTCCTCACCGCTTCCGATGACGGATCCGTCAAGGTATGGGATGCCGCGCGGCTGGAGCGCAATGTCACGCATCGCTCTCGCCAAACCTACACTCTGCCACCTGGCACGAAAGTGACCAGTCTGTGCTTCATCGAGTCAACGCACACCTTCGTCTGCACAGGCTCGGATGGCGCGGTTCACATCGTGAAAGTGGACGTCTCTGAATCAGGGAATGCAACGAGGTACGGGAAGTTGCGCGTGTTGCGGGAATGGCAGATACCGACAACCGGCGCTGGAAATGAGCATGCCGTATGGTGTGAACATTACCGTGGAGAGTCGTCGAGTATGCTCATCCTTGCCATCAACAGCGGTCGTATATTGGCCGTCGATCTCCGGTTCATGTCGATCGTGCTCGATTTTCAGAACCCGGCGCAGCACGGATCGCCAACCTGCTTTTGCATCGGGCGCCGTCACGACTGGCTGTTGGTTGGGACGACACACGGGGTGCTCGACCTCTGGGACCTGCGGTTCTGCGTGCGTCTGCGCTCCTGGACGTTCAACAACGCGGCGCCGATCACGCGGCTACAGCTACATCCTAGTCGCAAGACCGCCCGACGGAACAGAGTTTGCGTTTCTGGTGGCACAGCGCGTGGTGAAGTCACGGTATGGGACATCGAAAAGGTCATCTGTCATGAAGTTTATCGGCCAGCTCACGCTTCCAATCATCAAGAGCGGCTTCACCTGCGGAACTACGAACTGCGTAACCTGGACGAAGAATCGGCCGAGGCACCACTGAGTCGCGTGGCCGGCTCGATCGCAACAGACACCATCACGTCAGGAGGACCCAACACCTCCGCTCCCGCCTTAACGACATCAATGTACTTCGGTCTGCGCCAAACGTCCGACGACCCGGAGACGCTGCACGCCTTCGCCCTGACAGGCGGGCCAGATGGCAAAGTCCGTTTCTGGGACAGCGACCGCCTGGACGGCTGCCGTCTCGTCAGCGGCGGCGCCGCAGCAGACGGGAAACCGTCGTATACTTTCAGTCAGCTGGGCCTGGACACGCGCGTGCTCAGCGAAAAGATGCCCGATCCCTCTGACGCGCAGTCGAGCAGTCCGTCCGAACCGAGTAGAGTCTCTTCTTCAGCGAAGCGAAGGACGACGGGGAGTGTTCCGACCGGCAATAAGCCGTCCCGGTACGAGGTCATTCGCCTCTCGGCTCAGCGCTTGTTGGATGGACACCTCGATGCGATCACGGACGTGGCGTTGCTCGAGCAACCTTTCGGCATGGTGTTGAGCGCCGATCGGATGGGGCAGGTGTTCGTGCACCAGTGATTGAGAGCACGCGCAGACGGAACGAGGTGGTACAAGCATTCTTCACATCCAAGAATACGCCCCTTGTTGCTGCATTGCATTCTTGTGGTACGGTATCATATCACCGAGTCCAGACGGGAGTCACGGGACTGCTCGGGAGATGTACAGGAGGACAGCGGTAGATGGCTTGATACCCTGCGTTGAACACAGCTTGCAAGGGATGCTCATTCTCGTCGCATCATGCGGGCTGGCTGCAGACTTGATCAAGTTTCTATCATTGTCCATGGTTTCCGTGGTGTGACTGCTCCTGGCGAATGTGCTTTGTGTAACCCAACAGGAATGTGACTCACACCGCCCTTTCGTGACCTAGGAAAATACATATGTACGGCAACGTATGTCCTCTCCTCTCTCCAGATCTCCAACGACCACGCAAACTTTCACATCAAGACCCAAAGCACACTCGCCAAGAGCAGTCACATCACAGAAACCATGAGTGGTAAAGACGGAAAAATGACTAGCTCCGATGCTAGCCGCATTCAGTCCGCGAATGTAAGCGCTTTCGACCGCGCCACCCCCAAGTCCACCCCACCGCTAAAACGTGAACCACAGGCCAAGAGCGGCAATGATCCTGGGTTCGCGTCCCGTGCTCAGTCTGCTGGCGACAAAAACGCCAACGCTGGCAATGCCGGGAACTCCAACAACAGTGGAAATGCTGGCAAGTCGGGCAGCTCCGGCAAAGGAGCGAAGAAGTGAAGCGGAGATCGATGGGATCCAACCGCAGTGGAAGTGCTGGAAAGTCAGGATTGAAAGGAGATCGTTTCGTGATTCGATGATTGTTGTCTCGTTGGTTTCGTCAATGAAAGAGCGACTGTCATTACCGCAGCATAGCTAGCTGGCCGCAGCTACTCATTAAGCTCTTTGCTGTCGTTGTGTGCTCCATTGTCAAGTGTGACTACTTCCCACATGGCGTGCTCGGGCATCGCAGTTCGCGCACGCTCGGCCGGGTGGTTTTTGTCGTAGTAGCATGTGTTCGCCAGAAACATCCCAGGTGGTTCATGCGTCATGTATGAACAACCGTAGGAAGAAGTGGCAGTCGCCATGAGTTGGTGAGATTTGGCAGAAGTGGTCCAGTCGACCCATACGCGGAGCAACGTGCAGTCGCCGCAGTCGCTGTAGCTGCACAGGTTGCAGCAATTCGCCACCTCATAATCGCTCTCTAATTGGCCGCCATGCTTTAGAGTCACCGGGGAACAGTTACTCCCAAGCAGACGGTCCAGAAGAAGCAGGCGTTATGAGCGCAGGTTAGAGTGCGTTACGAGAGGCTGGTGGAGTAGGATGTTCGACCGAGCTGATACCGTTCGTGAAGTCCAAGACAAATCGGAGAGTCGCAGCGAGATTTAGGGACCGACGCAGACACTTGAGCTTGTTTGCTTGCATTACCATGCGCCAGTCGATAGAAGACAAAGACACAACCTGGAGATGGTGAACATAGTCGTGATACTATCTGAGATGTGATTAGATCTTGCTTTCCTGTCAGAGTTCAGTTACTCACATCGGCGAGTGCTTGCATGAATGACCCGTCCATCACTTCAGCTCCATCCATGCACTCCCGGACGTTGCCATCATACATGCATTGTCAATGACACTCGTTGACCTTAAATTTCATGACTTCTCCTTCCTCCCGAAGAACCGGTGCTTCTTCTTCTCCGGATCCTTGGTCAATTTTGCTGAACTGTTGGGCTGGGCTGGCGATGCCGTGGTGGAAGCGGTTGCTGTACCGTTAGGCCTGCCGTTCAAGTTTATCGCACCCATCTGCTGAGTCGGCGGCGCCACTTGCTGCGGACGGTGTTGTTGCGGGGCAGGCTTAGGCTGCTCGTCCGGCTCAAACATATGGGCTGGCGCCTGCGGCTTCGGTTGCTCACTGGGTATGCCCAGGCGTCGCTTGTCGGCTGAGAGATCGCCGACTTGCCGGATGAAAAGGGACGGGGTCAACATATGCGACGTGACAAGGAAGATCTCACGGCCTGTGGCTTTGCCGACATCATAGCAGACTCGGCTTTCGGAATATGTTGCGCCGCCAGCCATAAAGACAATAACGCGCTGTCTGTTCTCCGTGCTTACTACTGTGCGAGTCCTCGCCCACGTAGGCTTTGCAGTGCGCAGAGAGGTGGCGGACACCTGCGCTGCTTCGTTGCCGATATCGAGAGGCGGCTTGGTGTACTTGAAGACCTCAGGGTCGAGACTATTGTTTGCGTGCGCCTCGAGCATGTTCTGCAGCACGGGCTCGTATCGGCTGAGTGCTAGCTCCTCCTGCGGCATGACTGGGGGCGGTTTCTTCGGGAATAATGGTAAGGGCGGTGAGCGGGAGTCTTTGAGCGTTCGTGATGTGCGTGCACCGATAAGCTCGAGGTTGCGGATTACGCCACCGTCTTGCGGTGATAATTGGGCATGAGCAAGGAGCTTCTCTAGGTCAGCTGGGAGCAAGCCGTCCCGATAGAGTAAGTATAGGGTAAGGAGGCGTAAACGGTCAGGTGGCGAAACATTATCTTCATCCAGCATCCGGATCACTTGGTCCGCGACACCTTTAGGCTTCTTGTGGTCTTCGTCCAGGCCTGTTGCAAGTATCTGCTCAACGTTAGGTGGAGTGCAGAGCAGGTAAGCAGGACAGTACTGACCTGCTCAACAGCAGCCAAGTCAGGTAGGTTGAACTTCTGGAACCGGTTCATGCTATCCTGCGCCATACCCAGATGGAGCGCATACGCCTCTTTCATCTCCTGAAATTGCGGCAGTCCGGCCATCATGTCCTTGATGGCATTCAGACTGTTCGCACCACCATCGGAGTCTTTCGTGAAGCTCGGGTTATCCTTGATGAAGCGCTGGAAGTCCGACATGAGCTTGTCAATCGTGTCTTTCATGTGCCGATGTCGATTATCGGTCCATATCTTGTCCTTCTCCGTGATCTCGACATCCTTCTCCTCCTGATTGGGCATACCTTCATTGAAGACGGTCCGATAGGTCGTCTTGTCACCTTCTTGGATAGGAAGAAGGTCAAAAGCCATAGCCTGGTAAGTGAACTCATGCAGTAATGGGGCAAAGAGATCCATGGAACGGTCAATGATGAACAGCGAACCACGAGGTCTAGTCGTAGGTGGCGGAAAGTCCTCGTGAAACTTCGCATATAGATCCAACTCATCTTGCACAAACCGCGCGAGATGCGAGCATAATATGCTGGCCTCGTGAGTAGGCGCTTGAGGGCGGTAGTAGCGAATCGTTGGGTATTCGCCAAGAGCGACACACACTCCGACAATCTAACTGGCAGTGAGCACAGAAGCCACCAAGGACGAACAGGGAGAGCCTGACCTTCTGCGCAATGTCTTCCATGTGCTGCCTGACAAGGTGATTGCAGGCCGGGTGGAACAAGATGGGAAAACTCCATGGATCCCGGAAAGTGACGACATGCGACTCCTTGGGGAAGAACTCGACGTTGAGCACGCGAAAGAGGGCAATCTGCTCTCGTGCGATGGGTGACTTATCTATCCGGTCGCGGAGCGCAGGGTGTAGTACTGCCGCATCGCATCAGTCTGAATCCATTCCCCACCAAGCCTGCCCACTCACACGAAGTCCATACTAGATGTGCCCTTCTGTACTTCCTCTTTTCAAAGTCGGCCATGACACAGTCCACAATGTGTGGCTGCGGCGTGAGAACGTAGATGGCATCGATGTCGCGATTAGTCGGTCGTCGATCGGTGATCTGTTCAATGTCTAGAGTAAGTCAGGGCAAATCGACAGCCTGACTGGAACATGTCGAAGGACGTACTTGTGACGTTCTCGTTCAGTATGGCATCCTCTTCGATCACATTGTCAATCAGGCGGCGACTGTCCGGGTCCAGGACGAGGACTTTCCACTAAGTGCAATGGTCAGACAACGATCGATTCGGCGAAGCCTAGGAGCAGCACGCACGTCGCCGCGAGTTATGTGTCTTATAGTACCGAGGATGACTTGCGAACGGTCAGCGACCACGGTCGAACAGCAGGAGAGGTGTGTGTACTAACTGTCCCGCTGGGCTTCGATGGCAGACACGCCCATTTTGGGCGACGCCGAATGAGATGAACGTCCAGTCGAGACCGTGTGTCACTTGTACGGCGAGGACGAGGTTGCACGAAACACTTAGGGATTGGTTTGGGTGCGGTATAGCGTGGGCTGCCTGCGCATGAGGTGAAGCGGTGGAATGACATCGGAGGGCTGGAACGTCGGCTCGGACATACGTCGGGTTTTGTTCGGCTTGAGTGCCAGCCGCATCCCATCTTTGGCGGAAGATGTGCAGGTGGCACATGTCGATGTAAGTTACATGTAATCTGAATAATACTTTGTGTCTCGTTTCGATCATAAGAGCTCTGCAGAACACCCCATCGCAAACGCCTCCTGTTATGCTCCCCGCCACACCCCGTGCCGGCCGATGCATCTACTGCGCCTTTCGCACTCGTCAAATCGCCCTGCAAGCCCGCCGCCTCAACACGTATCCCGCCAGCCGCGGCGGCCTCATTCATAAGTCCCTTGACTTAGGAAAGAACAGCAAGGCCGACCTGCGGGTGCGTCCACGCTACTCCCGTAAAGGCGGCGATGATGGACGCTTCTCTCGTAAAGCCGTCGATGATCGCGGTGCACACAGCCGCTTCAAACTGCACTTCCAAGGAATCCGTCGAGGAGACAGGAAGGACGAGAACGAGAGTTATGGCGAAGTGCTAGACAAGCGTCTCAAGGTGCTGAAAGATGAGCTAAAGGATGCGCCCATCCTGGAGTTGATGAGGAAAAGAACGCAGGATGAAGGGGACAGGGGCGAATCGGCCTCGAGAATGTGGAGGAACTTTGTTCAAAAGGTCTTTGCCGGTGGGGAGGAGAGCTCCCACAAGGTCGGTAAGCCGACGGAAGAGAGCCCTTATCATGTCAGAGAAGGGTTGCGAGAGGCCTTCGCCGCCAAGGGAACCCGTGGGCTGGATGATCGGATCAGGTATGCCTTCTACGGGCACGTCCTGGGATCAAATTTCACCGAAACCGACCTCCGCAATCAGAAGGCATTGGCAGATCTGCGATATCCTACCGAATGGTATCCGGCAACCAGGCACATGCACCGAACCATCCATCTTCACGTCGGACCAACCAACTCGGGGAAGACGTACCACGCACTGCAGCGGTTGGAGCAAGCAGCAACCGGCGTGTACGCTGGTCCACTGCGACTGTTAGCGCACGAGGTATACACGCGCATGAATGTCAAGGGTATACCATGCGTGCTGGTCACTGGTGAGGAGCGCAGAGTTGCCGAGGTGAAGGATGACGACGATGACGACCAGCCCGATATGATGGCCTGTACAGTGGAGATGGTGCCCCTGAACAAGACTCTGGAAGTCGCCGTCATCGACGAGATTCAGATGATCGGTAACTCGGAGCGAGGGTGGGCGTGGACGCAGGCGCTGCTGGGCGTGAAAGCGAAAGAAGTCCATTTGTGTGGCGAAGAGCGCACGGTCCCGCTCATACAAGAACTCTGTGCAAGCACGGGCGAGAAGCTGGAGATACATCGTTACAAGCGTCTTAGCCCTCTGAAGGTTGCGGAAACGAGTCTTGATGGCGATCTAGGGCGATTGCGCAAAGGCGACTGCATTGTCAGTTTCAGCGTCATGGGCATTCATGCTCTCCGTCGTCAAATTGAGCGCCGCACGGGCCGCAAAGTCGCGACTGTCTACGGTAGTCTGCCGCCCGAGACACGCGCCCAGCAGGCTCGTTTATTCAATGATCCGCATAATGACTACGACTTCCTGGTCGCCAGTGACGCTGTGGGTATGGGACTCAATCTCGCGATTAAACGCATCATCTTCGAAGCCTCATCTAAATTCGACGGCTACCAACGCCGTACGCTCAGCGTAGCGGACACGAAGCAGATCGCTGGTCGCGCTGGCCGTTACAGGACTGCTGCACAAGCCGCAGAAGCACCGGCCGCAGCGCAAAACCTTGCTGCCGCCAAAGGGGACTCGCCGCCCCAGCAACAGACCAACGAGAACGTCGGACTTGTGACCACACTGGAGAAGTTTGACTACCCCATTGTCGCCGCTGCCATGGACGCCGAGCCTGAGCCGATCCGCACTGCTGGCATCTTCCCGCCCGGAGCCATCTTGGAGCAATTCTCCGAATACTTCCCGCCGGGGACCCCTTTCTCCTACATCTTGACACGTTTGCACGAGCTCAGCCAGATGCACTCGCGCTTTCATCTTTGCGGCCTCAAGGACCAGATCTGGATCGCCAACCTCATTGAGCCGGTCACGGGACTGACCGTAGCGGCCCGGAATACCATTTGCGCGGCTCCCGCATCGATGTCGGAGGACATGTGGCAAACCCTCATGCCAGCGTATGCGCGTTACATTGCCGACCAAGCCGACATCAGCATTGCCGACATCGAAGAGCTTCCACTGGAATTGCTGGAGAAGACATTAAGTGCAAACCGAGAATACTTGCGCGAGCTGGAGAGTCTGCACAAGGGTGTAGTGGTGTACTTGTGGCTGAGTTACCGGTTTGCCGGCATCTTTCGGACGAGGGCGTTGGCGTTCCATATCAAGAGCATAGTAGAGGAGAAGATCGAAAGTGTTTTGAATCAATTCTCGTTCAGCGAGGTGGAGAGGAAGAAGAAGGCAGCTGCTAGGGAGAAACAACTGATCTTGGAAATGGCTGAAGCGGCGCGGCAGGAGGAACAGGCTGCCGCTGCCGCCGCGGAGGATGGGAGATCGGCGGAAGAACGGGACACAGAAGAGAGTCAGACGTCCGTGGAGCGATTGGAAGGCGTTGAGGACGAGGAGGACATTGGTGACGTCGATGAGTCCGGTCCAAGCGAGCATGATCTGGATGAACAAACAAGTGTCATAGCCGGCGGCGATCACTTTGGCGGCGAGGAGGACCTTGGCTTCGAGGACTTGGACGAATCTGATGGTATCGAAGAGGAGAAGTCGACGGTTAGCAGCTTCATGCAGTGGCGACAACAGGAGACGCGCAGTAACCATCAAGCGTCGGATGAAGAGAGCAACAGTGACAGTCCATCCATCTCGCAGGCTTTCGCGGAAGGCGAAAGGGCGGGAGTGGACGCGATCCGCAGCAATGATTCCGGCACTGCGACTGCGAGCGGTCCTTCTGTCGCCGAAGCTCAGGCTGAGCTGGAAGGGAGACGTGAGGCTGCCGCACTGCCAGACAGCGTCATGCCTGTGGAGTCCCTGGCCGGTTCAAGCGATACTGAACCCCTTGCCTTCACACCCGAAACCGAACTCCCCGAAGACGCACGACCAGCTCTTGAGGCACAGCAAGCTCCATCCGTGCCAACACATGACGACCAATCACTTGACGATCCGGCTACCCCGCGAGCACGACCGAGTGAGAGCCAGTTCGGCGGCGGACTGCCGCCCAAGCATCTGCATGCGCATATTGATGTCAACTCTGCCACCGAGGTGGAGAGGGACGTTGCTTCGAGGCCGTGAGATACGGCTGTAATCTAATTGCCTCTATGGCCATGTATAAACGCTAGATCTGTAGGATATTGTGTCGATAGATAGTGTGTTACACGCAGCTGGCGCTTCTGGCTCGCCATCTCAGCTCCCGTGCTTGACCCCGTCTCTCAACCCGTGGCGTGCAATGGATGCCGCTGATGCCTCCTTGTCGAATGTTCAGTAGTCGCTTGGGCAAATCCCGGGTAGCCAAAATCGGTGTCGCCAGGTCGCCAGTTCTGTAACACAGTCATCCTCCCGTAAACAGCACGCCTCCTGGAGCGGACCTGTGGTTCTGGAAGACAGAGTGTAACTGCACAGGAGCAAGTTCAGACGGTGGGCAGCCTCTTTTCTTCCTGGACGCTACCGTCCCGAGAGAGAGGCGCAGCCCGATCCCGCCTCTGGATCCGTCTACCTCCGGCAGATCAAAGTCGAGCTTTGATGATATCTCGACTCCCGTTCACTCCCACTCCGTGCCCTTTAGTCTCTGCATGAGGTACTCCACCTCGACCATCTTCGTCAACGGGATAACGTGATCCTTATACATCGCCACAACCGCGTCAACGTTAATCTTCCTCGGCGCCTCAGCATCCATATTCGGATCCGTGCCGTACATTTCCGCCTTCAACCTCAACCGCTCCAGTACCTTCTTCTCGACTTTACTATCCGTGATGGCATCGTCAATGCCCCGCCGATCCGCGGCCTTGATTAGCTTGACAAACGTCTCCGGATCAGACTGGAATTTAGACTCGGCGACGAACTTTCCAAAGTGGATCCGTCGCGAAAGCGATTGCAAACAGTTGACGTCCGCGGTGGCAGAGGAACCATAGTTCTCCTGCGCCTCCAGCGCGCGCTCGGCTCGCTCTTGCTTGGCGCAGCAGGCGGGTAGGATCGTATCGATGTATCGTTCCTTCAGCTCCGCATTGACATTGACATCGTTGTCCCAGAGAACCTTGGGGTACTTCAAGGGTGGGAGGAGGAGGTCTTGCATGGCGTCTTCGAAGAAAGGGTGTTCGTCCGGACTCTGAAAGCGCCGGATCTTGGATTGCAGCGCTTCTTGTTCGCGCAGAACCCAGTCGGAGAGGGAGAGTGGAGAGCCTGGGATGGGTATTGCACCGGGTTTGTAGATGGTGGCATTCAGGGGAAACTGGGCGCGCTCGATGATGTGGAAAAGGACAGTGTCTTCAAGTCGGATGAGCTGGTAGCGGATATGCGGCAGGGAGAGCGCTTTGGCGGAGTCGGAGAGGTCAATGGCGGAGTCCATTGTTGTACGTGCGTGATGTCGTTTCAATCGTAGTCTTCGTGTGTTGTTCAAGAAGTTGCTTTGGATTGGGGAAGTCTGTAGATGGAGAGCTTCTTCACAACAAGTACTGAGTGATCGCCAGGTCACGTGAAAGGCGGGGCGCTGCGGGCTTGGAGCTTGGCGTGTCACTTCCGCGGTAGTGCAAAGTACATGTAGGCCTGAGGCAGCACATGAAGCCGAGTGACCGCATCCAGGGCAGCTCCTCACGTGTCTACGTGTGTTCAGTAGGCTCGAGGTCAACTTCCATGTTCCAGGGCGACGATATGAGTTTGTGTGAGTTGGAGATCATGCCACGATAATTACCTGGCCGACACCATTCGTCATGGCCACCCCTCGCGGCCGCAGCACCTCGCCACGACGAAACTCCCGCTCAACGCGTACGCAACCTACCACCGAAGAGGACAACTTTATCAACTCTCGCCAATTGGAAGCCTTTGGCCGCACCGTCCACGCCACCGCATCCCAGCTTATCACCGCCAACTTTTCCGCCAGCGACTCCAACCAACATAATGGCGACCACTATCACACTGCACTATCTTCCGTGCATCGATCGTTACGTAGGCCGATGATACAACGGAGCGTCTTCTCACTTGCCAAAGCCAACCCACGAGAGCTGATCCGGAGCAACTTCAATACGTCGGAGATCGAACACCGAGCACTGACGTTCTTGCCGGACGAGCTAATACGCAATGCACCTGAGAGTTCGTCGCCTTTCAGTCTTTTCGAGGGCTTCAGGGCGAGTCTGCCAGACGAGGAACATGAGAAAGCAGGGAAGCGGAAACGGCATGGACGGCACGGGAGTAAAGGGCAGGGATTATTGGAAGGGCCGGAGGAGGAAAAGGGCCCACCGCAGCTGGTCAAGCTGAAAAGGGACAAGAATAGGCTGGACCATCGGCTGGAGATGATGGGCATACGGAAGACCATGAGCGTGAGCGAGATTCGCGAGATCGACAACAAGATCGCGAACTTGAACACCATGAGAAAAGTTGTGCTGGATCGATTGGCGGGATTGGAGCAAGAGGAGCACGACCTGGAGCAGGAAGTGGCGGACGCTGCGGAGCAGTTGGCAGAGCTACAAGAGCATTTGGAGGATGAGGCTGCATTGGCTACTAAATCGCCCGCACTCGGGACGGTGGGAGATGTGAAGGATGTCGAGGAGGAAGAGGAAGAGCGGGAGGACATGGCCGCAAGCTTCATGTCGGAAAGCATATACGAGAAGCTCCCAAGCGCGAAAGACTCGCCACGGGGCAAGCGGAAACACCACCGCATGCCGAGGCGGACAATCTCGATGCCGGTGTTACACGAGCACATGGAGCCCGGTTCGAGGATACGGGAAATACCGGCTCACAACGATGTGGTCACAGCTTTAGATTTCGATGCTCCATTCGGGACGCTGGTGACGGCTGCCTTGGACGACACGGTCCGGGTCTGGGATCTGAATGCTGGACGCTGCATGGGTCTACTTGAAGGACACCTAAGCAGTGTGCGATGTCTGCAGGTAGAGGAAAACCTGGTTGCGACAGGCTCGATGGACGCGAGCATACGTCTCTGGGACCTCAACCAAGCCGACTACAACCCTCAAGCGGCCGTCACCGGGTCAACAATTACCTCGAAACCGGTTGATGTCGAGGACATGGAGGCCGATGCGGAAACAGGCGGCGATGAGCTTTTCACGCCCGCAGCATCAGACGCGGGCGAGTCACAAGCACCATCGCCCCCAGTACCTCATGGTGACGCAATGGCAGACTGCCATCTCTTCACCCTATCTGCGCACGTTGATGAGGTCACAGCACTGAACTTCCGCGGCACGACACTCGTCTCCGGTTCAGCGGACAAGACGCTGCGGCAGTGGGATCTGGAAAAAGGCCGCTGCGTGCAGACGCTGGACGTGCTCTGGGCGGCCGCGCAAGCGAGCACCATCAATCCCGCCGTCAATTCCTCGACGGCCGGTGGCAACGACGCCGCCGGCGGCTGGTGGCGACCCACGGGCGGACGCTTACCTGCCGCGGAAGCCGACTTCGTCGGCGCGGTGCAAGTCTTCGAGTCGGCGCTCGCGTGCGGGACCGCGGACGGCATGGTCAGGCTATGGGATCTCCGGTCCGGCATGGTGCACCGCAGCCTGGTGGGCCACACCGGGCCCGTGACTGCCCTGCAATTCGACGACGTGTACCTCGTCACGGGCAGTCACGACCGTAGTATACGGGTTCGTCTCCATCGTCCCTTTCCCCTTATCATTCCTTCCGATCGTCCGCTGACTCCACCAAACAGATCTGGGACCTCCGTACGGGCTCCATCCACGACGCCTACGCCTACGACAACCCCATCACCGCGATGCAGTTCGACGCGCGCCGCATCGTCACCGCCGCGGGCGAGGACGTGGTGAAAGTGTACGACAAGACGGACGGGCGGCACTGGGATTGCGGGACGGCGGAGGCCGACGAGCAGCCCAAGGGGAGTGTGGTCGAGAGGGTGAGGATCAAGGATGGGTATCTGGTCGAAGGGAGGAGGAGTGGAGTTGTGGGGGTTTGGAGTTGTTGATGTCCATTATGGGGGGCGGAATGCGGTCGATCGACTGACGGGCCGGTAGGCTCGAAATGTGTAGGGTAGATGTATATTCTGTTTTTCCTTTCCTATCCCAAATATGTACAAACACGCACGCGCAACGTCTGGTCAGAGCAAGCCTGGCGCTGGATGGTGTAGTAGCGAGCATTGGTCATTCCTGTATGTACCTAGGTACTGTGGGGATACAACCTGACCCAGGTGTATCTTCTATACATGTATCCGTTTCAGTGTTCCGCCGTACAAACGCCACTCACAGACGGTAGAAAATGTGCATCGGCAGCCCTCTGTGAAATCGGCTTCTGAGTACATAGCCATCCACGCTAATCCACAGGTAGATGAACTATATCGTCTTCGCTGCAGCTCGAGCAACATATTGAGTATTGCGAGCATCATGCTGAAATCTCTCTGAAACCAACGCCCATTCGCCATGCAAGAACAACGCCACGCAATCCGGCCTAGGCTAGCGTCAAGACGAGCCGGGCGTCAAGTATCCTTAAACGCCATTGGAGAGAACAGGAGAATGCGTCACAGCATTCCCCTCGGTCAAACCTTTCCTCACCCGAGCCACGCTATCGACGATAACGGCGTCGATGCCCTCCTGCGCCTGCAAACGGCTATTGAACGGATCATTGTTCAGCGTGCCGTAGGACATGCAGACAAGGCCGGAGTGTTTGACGACCTGAATGAGGCGCGGACACAGCACAAAAGGCAACGAAGCGCTGACGATCCCGAGGAGATTCCAGCGCGAAGCGAAGCGAATGGCTTCCTGCAACGAAGACGCGCGGATGTCGCCGACGGGCGAGCCGCCGGCGTCGGAGAGGAAGAGGACGGGGAAGTTGGGTTGCTTGAAGGAGAGGAGGAGGCAGATGTCCGGGTGGAAGGAGGAGAAGATGATGTGGCGGGCGCCGCCGCGGTCGTAGACCATGTGCAGCACGGTGTCGACGAACGAGTTCAGCTCGACGGCGTACGTGTCCATGTCCTCCTCCTCGCTCTCCCACAGCATCGGGTACTTCATCTCGATGTTGAAGCCGGCGTCGGCGGGCACTTCTTTAAACATTTGCTCCAACGTGGCGAAGCGCGATTGGATGAAGTCGCCGCGCAGATTGCCCTTGAAGCCCTTTTTCTTGAAGTCCCTCGTGTGCTTCATGCGCTCTCTCATGTCCGGTCGGTCGTCTTCGATGGCGGCGCCCAGGGATTGAGAGCGCTGCGTTCGGCCCAGGGATTTGTCCTCGGCCTCGGCCTTGTCGTGGCGCTTTCCCTTGGGCCTCCCTTCACTGAGGGCGAGGAATTGCTCTAACGTCAAAGAGTGGACCGGAACATCGGCACCGGTCTCGCTAACAAGGAAGTCGTGGTAGATCACGGGCACGTGATCCTTGGTCATCTGGACATCGAACTCGATGTACGATGCGCCTAACGATGCCGCTTGGACGAACGACTCGATGGTGTTTTCGCCGAGTTGCAATGACCGCTTGCCGTCTTCTGCAGCCATGTTCTTCCCGAGGCCACGGTGACCGATGACACGGGTGGCGGACTTCTTCCAGTACGTTCGGTCTTCAGACACAGATAAGTTTGGATGGATGAAGGGTGTGATGATGAGGAAATTGAAGTTCACCGTGCCGATGATGTTCAGAGTACTCTGCGCCACGAGCGGCACGCTCAGGTCACCTTGCAAGTTCATGCGTTTTGTCCCGATCGTGGGTTTGATGCTCGATAGGAGTGCAACTGCTCGGCCAATGACTTTCGTCGTGGTGCCCGCGTAGGTAGGCACCAGATCGAAGAGCAATTTCACTTTTGTAGGATCCCTCGTGGAGAAGGTAATCGGTGATGTACTGATGTTCTCCTGCACCGGCAGGTCGATCACCGTCGACTCTCCAACGGCGCCTTGTGCCGAGACGACGACTGAGAGGGCAGTATCCAGTTGAGTTGCGTGAGCGTCACTGAGCGCAATGTTCTCTAGCATGACGGCCTCGAGGTTTTTGCGATCGTCCATGGATCCCAGACTGACCAATACCAAGGCGTCCTCAGTGAGATATCTATGTCCAAATGATTTGACAGGCTCGGACACGGGCGTCGTTCCGTTGCCGTTGGCAGCTGCTCTTAACCCATCGTCGAGCTGGCGATCTTCGAGGGAGACATTGGAAAGCGTCGTCGACAGCTGTGCTCCGATCTCCGGGCTAGTATGCAGACTCGCCGGAGGTGAAAAGGGTTGCAAGTACTTCGCAATGTCCAGGTGACCGTGTAAAGCTGCGTGTTCCTGGGCGGTCCATCCAGAAAAGTCCTTGTTCGAGACATGACAGCCTTTCTCGACCAGCAGTTTCACGATATTGAGATGCCCCTCCACACATGCGACTGCAAGTGGCGTCCAGCCGTATGTCTTCTCCGCTAGCTCAACGTTGATTCCAAACATGCCGGAAGCGGCGAGAAGGGTGCGAGCGCACTCTTCGTGGCCGAAGCGTGCCGCGACGTGAAGTGCTGTCTCACCCTGTTGATCCTGATCGTTGACATCGACACCCGCATCGACAAGAAGCCTTACGACCCTATGAAAGTTGGCCTTGGTCGCCAGTGCAAGCGCGACGCCGTTCTTGTCCACATCCATATGTGTTAAGCGAGGGGTCGAACGTGACTGTGGCACATCGTCGACCAGGAGCAATGCCTTGGTCGTGCGATAGTGGCCGCTGATGACGGCTAGATGCAGGGGCGCGTAGCCTTCCAAGTCTTGCCACCAGGCGGAATCGATGCCTTCGGAGATGTCAAAGAGCTTCCATTCTTGCATGCGCTTGAAGAGCTCCTGGCTTACGGCGACCAGGCCATATTGAGCGGCATAATGAAGCGGCAGCCGGCCGTACAGGTCGCGTGACGTGACAGCTGGCCGCTGCTCTGGCGACAGATGGTCCAGCACGGACATCAGCAGACTTTCGGCTCGTTCATCCTTCCCAAGTTCGCTCTCAGGGTCACGCTCTGCGATTTTGAACGCACCAGGTGCGCGGACCGGCGGTTGCGCGGCGTTTACGTATAACGCAGCGCGAGGGTCATCAGCACGACCTGCGGCTTTCGTAGACATCTCAAGCGCTCTAGCACGACCAATGGCAATCACTGTCTTGTGCAGACAGTTCCGCTTATTCATATCATCGTCCTGATCCAGGGACGGCACTCTGGCCAGAATTCCTTCAATGCACTTGGTGGACCGGGATGTGATCGCGCGCTGCAACAGATCGAGAAGGAGCGTATTCCGCTGAGCATTTCCAACAGCACTGGGGCTGCCCGAAGCGAGAAGGTCGAAGAGTTTGGTAGTGTCGTCTTCACGCACCGCCTGCTCCAAGCCCTCGAGCGTGGCCGCTGGCACCATCAACTGGGCCTTCGAAGCCAGCCGCTGGAAAGACCCGGAGCTGCCCGAACGCACCGAACTTGCGTCATCGGCGGCTTTGAAGTCGCCAAGACTCGAGAGCCATTCATTGATGCCTCGCAGGTCCAGCGTCAACTTGTTGTTGGTCGCGAACGGCTTGGGCTCGACCTTGGCCGACAAGTAGCGTGTCTGCTCGGCTGACGAGGGTATCTTCTTGTCCAACTTTTTGGTGATCTTGATGAAACCACGTCGGTTGACCTCGCCGTAATACTGCAGGTTCCGATACTGCCCTCTCAACTCCAGCAGGGTCCCCATCAGATCTTCCATCTCGTCCTTGTCCATCCCCTGGGGCAACTTCGACAACATGCCATAACGGTCGTACAGCAATCGCAAGCGACGGGAGAACTCGGCGTACTTGCGGTTGTAGAAGGTGTCGACATTTTCGAGCTGACGATCGAGGGTGAAGGAGAAGCCTATGATAGTCTCAGGTAGCTACTCGGGCGGCGCACGTGACGGCCACCATACCAGCCAGATCCAGGTCTCCCTTGTCCACCAGCGCCTGCTCGGCCGCCTTGATCAGTTTCTTCAACCGTTTGTATTCGATGTACGAGGCCGCCCATTCGGGGACCTGGTTCCTCGGCAGATTTTGACCAAACTTCATGGTGCCCGGTTGTCGCGTCGGCAATGCTTCGACTCCCGCGTGGTTGTGGGTGTGAAGGACAGTGGACGGGTCGCCCAATCGCTCGCCGAGGTGGGAGAGGTGAGAAGGGTTGAGGTTCAGTTGGGCGGCGCGCATAGGCAGATCAAAGGCGGCGACAGTCGAGCCATGATGCAGCAGTCGCCGGTGGTGAATACTGGTATCAGTATGGCAAGCAAGGCATTGAAGACCGGGGCTAAGGAGACGGCCACGAGGTCACATGAATGCGCGGGTGAACGGTGTGAAACGACCTACTATGGACCGACATGTGAAGTACATGTACCTGGAATCTGTAATTCGGCCTCGTGTCGCGGGTGAGGCACTTCATAGGCCGCCTGACCATGACACTCACGTGATACGGTAATCATTCACCACCTGCAGCAAGCCGTGTGCACTCACCAAACACCCGTGCCGATCCAAGTACAGCAGAATACTTACCGTATACGTTAAAGAGTATCATGCTACAAGAGGTGGTGAATTCGTCAACTCTGGCATTGACCTCAACAACCGAGAGGACTGATGATTGAAGTCGTGTTGACGAAGAACAACAGATTGGGCCGAGGAGTAGGAGCAAAGCGATATTCCGGCTGATGATTGTGACAGCAGGAGATGGAGACCACCCAACAGTGAATTCCACGCATCGTGTCGTCGAAAAGAACGGCGATATAATAAGATAAGCGAGGTCAAACCACCTGCATTCTGACCCCCCCCTCCCCCCCTCATCCACCTCGTGGCGAACCAAAAATCTTCCGTTCGGTCATGGTCGGTCGGCTCCGTGTCCTTCATGTCGTGCAACCGGTACCATTCAGCACCGCCCCGAAAAAAGTGGGAAAGTTTTTTCTTTCCCGCCACGTGCGAAAGACCAGGATTCCGGGATGGAGTGCAGCCTGGGTCCTACTCCTGGGGCGAGAGAGATGCAGCGAAGCGATATCCCGCCGTCGGTGACACGAGGGAAGGATCAAGGGAAGATTGGGAATGGTGGTTGCTTTTCACGGTGTGGTCGTGTGGAACGGGAGAGTATCGTGGCAGAATGCGCTTCATCAGAGATATAGATGCCACCATTCGTCTCTAATGCGATGGTAATGTAATGGAGATACTATGAACAGATGGCTCAAGAAGGAGAGAAAGTTAACGCCGGAAATCATGCAAGTAAGCAAGTAGCTGTCTGTCTGTCGGCCGTCAAGTCCGCGATGAAACGCTGTGAAAAAGTCGGAAGCGTGAAGGTAATAGTGTGAGGATTATAAGGTACTGGATGAAGAAGTCGTGAGGTCGACTGATAGCTAGCTAGCTAGCTAGCCAGCCGCAGCGATTTGATGTGGCGGAGTCGCAAGGTAATCTGCCAAACGGTCGGCGACGGATTGTAGGACGGCAGGATCGGGGGTTGGCACGGTTCGTTTAGGCCTGGAGAGCATTATCGATCAGCAAACTGTACACGAGAAAGAGGTGCAGGGAATCACTCACGGCTGCCGAGCGCAGTCACGACACCGCTCGTGCCCACACGACCGACACCGCTCCCCGCCCACGAACAGCGTCCGACAGCGCTCGCACGTGTAGCGGACGCGTTGCCGGGGCTTTTTGTACACGCGCTGCACGGCCGGGAACAAGCGCGGTTCGCCCTCGGGCAGCTTTGCGTCTCCCGACGTGTCGTGCGGCCATTTGGCGGGTTTGGCTGGTTGGCGGGGACACAGTGCGCACCGGACGTGGCCGCATTGCGCGCAGTCGGTGCGTTGGGCGGGGAGGAAGGGCGCTGCGCAGTGGTGGCAGTAGCGGCGGGGGGTTTGGCTTTGGGGTCGGAGGAGGAGATCGTGCCCGTGGTGTGGTCGGACCGACATTCTGTACTTGTAGTG
>Ga0058704_10000040_pt1 | contig 60184 bp, 68 predicted proteins | sample AgamicMgSfe_FD_71363 | JGI IMG/M metagenome (GOLD analysis project Ga0058704, IMG submission 71363) | Agave microbial communities from Guanajuato, Mexico - Mg.Sf.e | ecosystem: Host-associated > Plants > Phyllosphere > Phylloplane/Leaf | place: Guanajuato, Mexico | collected 2012-05-30
CCAAGACGCTCGAGGAGTATGGCGCGCAGAAGTCCACCGCTATCACGACGGCCAAGAGGCTAGCGGAGTTTCTCGGGGAGCAAATGGTGAAGGACAAGGGTTTGAATTGCAAGTATATCATCGCATCGCGGCCAAAGAACGCTCCCGTCACCGAGCGAGCGATACCCGTGGCTATCTTCTCGGCTGAGGAGAGCGTGAAGAGGTACTATCTGCGCAAGTGGCTGAAGGAAGACCCTGGCGACATGGATCCTCGAGCCGTGATTGCCTGGGAATACTACATGGAGCGCCTAGGCTCTGTCATCCAAAAGCTGATCACGATTCCCGCGGCGCTGCAGAAGGTGCGCAATCCAGTGCCACGAGTGGCCCATCCAGACTGGCTAGACCGGAGAATCAGAGCGAAGGACGATACCTTCAAGCAGCAGAAGATGACGGACATGTTCCAAAAACAGCCACTCTCCGAGCTGAACGCCAACGCTGTCGGCACCAGAGCCAGTAGTGGTGACTTGGAAGACTTTGGCGTCACTCCGATGTCAAAACTGAAGCCAGCTGCAGCCGCAAAGATTGTGAGCAAGTCGAACAAGCGCAAAGCCATTGAGTCTGTTCCCGCTCCTGCGAATCCGTACGACAGTTTGCCAGCAGTTATGCCATCGATCTCGGAAGACTACCAAGGCTGGCTCCGTTACCAGAAGCAGAAATGGAAGATTCAGAAGCAGGCTCGCAAGCGCCGGCGCCAGCTGTTCGGCGAGAAACGGATGGACGCTACGGATGCAATTGGTACCTTGTTCCGCAACCAGGCAGAGCTGCTCTACACCACGGACTGGCAAATCCTACAGCTCAGGGCCACGGAGACACCTGGCGAGGTTCGCGCCTTCGTGCTTATTGATAAGAAAGTACATCAGCTCAAGATCTTGGTGCCGAGGCAGGTATTTCTGAATCTCAAAGAGGACGATTTGCCGGACGTAAGCGTCGACGGGATCAAGGCGGAGAAGGTGTCCAACTACACGCTTCCGAACGGACATCCTTCCACACATCTGTTCAAGCTCACGATGGATGAGGAGGTGTACGTCAAGGAGGCGGAGAAGTTGGCAATGCTGTTCGAGCACTCTAGTGTGGAGGGTGTGTACGAGAAACATGTGCCACTCAACGTCCGGGCTTTGCTTGACCTGGGTCGTGTATGCACGTTCGACGAGGGCCAGCGCGGTGTGCTTGGCAAAGGTCTTGAGCAAGGCTTCCAGCTCTCAGCGCTGCGGACGGTGCCACCAAAGCAGCTGTACATGAGCAATGCCTCCTTGGGCTATCTGGCTCTATACCACATCAGCGCTGGTGAGAAGCAGATCTACGCGCTATTCTCATCCGCTAAGGCCGAGGCGAAGATCGTGGTCCTCAATCGGGCCAGAAGCGAACAGAGCATGCCCAATGTGGACCGCATCTATGAGGACATGCTGGCTCGAAAGCTGGAAGAAACGAGCGGACAAGCTTGGCAAAACATCATCGACTACCAGGATGCGCTGCACTTTAATACAGTGCAGGTGACGACCCAGCGGCGCGCTCTTCAAGAACTTGGCGACGCGATCAAGAAGATGCAGAAGGAAGAAGCTGGGCCGATGATGCTGGTCATGCAATCTTCGAGCGCACAGATGCTGGTGCACGACCTTCCCATCCTGCAAAGCTTCCCGACCTTGCAGCTGAGAGCCGACGAGAGTGACAAGCAGCTGCCACCGCTAGGTTGGCAATCATTCGTCGCCAAACGACTTATCAGCCATTACCTAGATCTTGGCTTGTGGATTCAGCACCTGCTAGAGTTTTCGAGATATGGTAATGTACCCATCTGCAACCTGGAAAGGGACGATCCGCGCTTTCTAATCGATGTCGCCTATGCGCGACGGCTGCAGAAGGAGCGTATAGTACTATGGTGGTCGCAGGATGCAAGACCGGACCACGCTGGGCACGAAAAAGACGACATCCTCGGCTCCATGGAAATCATCGAGATGCCAGCTGTCAACCATCCAGGGACGTACTCTTCGGTCTGCATCGATCTCAACGTGAAGAACCTGGCCATTAACACGATCCTCTCCGCGGCCGTCTTGAACGGTGCAGAGAACAGTGACCCCATAGGCGTCTCTGGTGCGGGTGCGAAAGAGGATGCACTGGATGAGACGAGCCAGACGTTTCACTCGGAGAACGCGTTCGCCGCGGCTGGCATCGGTGCTCTTCGAGAAATGGTCCGATCCTGGTGGCAGGAAGCTTGCAGCGGCACCGGTAGTACGATGGCCGACGTCCTCGTTCAGCATCTTGTCCGGTGGGTTGAAAGCCCTGGTTCGCACCTTTACGACCGCAACCTGCACTACTACGTGCAGATCATGTCCCGGAAAGCGTTCCAGCAGCTCATGTCGGAATTCCGGCGTGTTGGCTCGCACGTCGTCTTCGCGAGTGCCGCTCGCCTGCTGCTGCAGACGTCGAAGGCCGAGGTCGGCAACGCGTACGCCTACAGCCAGTATATCCTCAAGACCATCAGTACCAAGCCGGCGTTTCACTTCCTTGACCTAGCCATCACCGAGTACTGGGACTATCTTGTGTGGTATGATGAGTTCAATTACGGCGGGAAGGGCTGCACGGAGGTGGTCGAAGCGGACAATCAAAGCCTTGACACCATCATGCACTGGCAGATGGCGACAATTTTGCCACCAATATTGCAGCCCAATTTCAATGATTGGATCGTCGAATATCTCGAGCTCATGCATCAACGCAAACGGCCGGCTGGGCTTGTGAACGGCGTCTCACGTCCGACTCAGTTGCCCATCTCCGCCGCAGTCTTCAACTCGGAGAAGGATGATCAAACGACGCCTGGCAACATCCTGGCTAACTCCTTTTCGAAGCCGTTGCAAAAGCAGATAGCGCAGCTGATTCGGCGGCAGCGAACAGAGGCGACGCACGAGGATCTGGTGGAGGACTGGCGTTTCCCAACGATGCCTGGCTCGCACCTGAACCTGCAAAACCCGGTCTTGGAGCTGGTCAAGAGCATCATGCAGGTGCTGAGCTTGGACAAAACAATCACACTCGAGGCACGGCTGCTGAGGAAAGAGCTCCTGCATCTCTTCGAAATCAGAGAGTTCAGTGTCGAGGGCGCTTTCACGAACCCAAGCACGAGTCTTTGCGTGAAACAGCTGAGCTGCTCCGAGTGCTGTGTCCCTCGCGACATCGACCTGTGCCGCGACATTGACCTGATGCCCATGGATGCTCCGCAGCCCATGCTTGTGGCCAAGTGCGATAGCTGCGGCGCCGTCTTCGACCGACTCGCCATCGAAGAGCGTCTGCTCAGCGACATCCAGAAGATGTCGGTACAATGGATGACGCAGGATCTCAAGTGCAAGAAGTGCTCGAGGATGCGCATGAATGAGTTCATGGACCACTGCCCGTGTGCCGGAGGGTGGGTGACGACGATGAAGAGGGATGATATGCTGAAGCAATTACGGATTTACGAAGGGGTTGCGGCGTATTATGGTTTGCGCATGTTAGGTGGCGTGCTGGAGGGTGTTATGGCGGGCCTTTAAGAATTTCCTTTTTTTTTCTTTCTGCTGGCATAGCGATGGCGTTTCGGTGGACATGCCCTCTGGATACAAGTAGGGTAGCGAGTACATCGATACACACATGTACACGATGTGGTCAATCTCCTGCCGCTATGCTAGATGGTTCCGGTTGCTGGAGTGCGACATGAGACAGGGGAACGCATGGGATCACCGACCTCAGGGTCTCGGCCCGTACCGCCGGGTGGACCCTACGTCACCGCAGACTTTCGGCTTCAAGGAGCTCGCGACCACCTCCTTCGAGCACAACACACACTCGGGCAGCCTGTACTTTATATCCCACACAACCCAACCTTCGAGGCGTCAACAAAGCAATCAGCTCTACTTCGATATATCAAACTTGCGAAGCAGCAGCAGCCGCCATAGTAAAGCGACCAACGCAGAAGCATCGTAGCGTTGGAAGCTCTCCCCTGCGCTGCTGTATATACCACAACGTCGACTAAGAGCAGTCCGACGTACAGCAGCCCTTCTTCGCCAACCGCAATCATGAACAACGCACCAACCCTCATCAACCTCCCGCCTCCGCCATCCGATCCTGTTACCCCTTCAGATATTCCGTAAGCCAGCATCAACTGCTCTCACCACCCATTCAAGCTGACTCACTAGATCACGAAGCGGGACGCCCAACTCCACCACCACCTCCATGTCCGAGCTGTCCACCGTCGCGATCAAGGACGGCCACCGCGGACATCTTCCCCACCACGGCTTCCCTCACATGCCCACTTCGGGCCTCAGCAACCAGCTCGACGCCGAACGCGCGGATCGCATCTCCCGCCTGGCGGGCATGGAGCGCGTGAGCACCGGTAGAAACCCCACACCCATCGGCGGCAACCTCACCCCCGGAGCTCCAGCTGCACCACAGCATGCCACGAGCAGCTACTTCGACGCCACGGGCAACCCCGCCATCGGTCGCGAGCGCAGCACCGTCGGCAGCGCCTCGGCCACAGGGAGTGTGGGCGCCCGGACGACGTGGGCGGGCAGCGAGGCAGGCGACGCGGACAAGATGAGCGAAAGCCAGGACATGGACATGGACGCGTCGTCCGTCGGCGCCATGTCGGAGGAAGGCACGGGCAGCTTGGTCGGCTTCGGCGAGGGTGCTCGCACGCCCGCGCGTCAGAGCGTCATCAGCAGCCCCGGCGGCGGCAAAGCGGGCACCACGCCCACGGCGCGGGACGCTAAGATGATCGACGGTATGACTTATGACCGAGACGTCGTTGATACCACTACTGCCGATGCGCAGCGCAGGGCGCAGCATGTCAGCCCTACCGGGACGGAGCAGGCCGAGCGTATTATGCGCGACCATATGGACACGACTAGCGCGGATCGCATGCGCACCAACAATGGGCCGAGCGAGCTGGGCAAATTCGGGTTCGAGAAATAGGTACGGATGACTTGTGTTCGCATGTGTTTTTGATATGGTCTCTTTTCCTTCAGCGGTCGAATGAGCTGCTGCGGGTCAGCGGGCACCCGCCATCTGGTCTTGGCGTTGATGTGCTGGGCGTTTCAACGGGAGAAGCAGCTGTTCACGCTGCTGCATGGGGTGATGATCGTGTGTGTGTGTTGTGACCACAGTGAGAAATGTCAGAAAAAGCCCACATCGGCTACATAGCACGCTGCAGTAGCTAGTCCGTGTATCGATGCCTGGTTCGCCACGAGAGCACAGGGTCACAAGTGCTTCCTTCTCTCTGTATCTCCCTCACGATTTCCTCAGATCAACCACCTCGAACTTCAGCCCAGGCCCTTCAATAACATGGCCGGGCCTCAACGCGTCCGTGTACAGATTGCTCTCCGAGTGTGGGTGGAACAGACCTTGCTGTCGACAGTTCAAGACCGCTTTCAGGCCTGGGGGATCGGTCAAGCGAAAGATGCCCCAGTCGGGATTATGCCGGGGCGCGCAGACGATGGCGATGGCTTCGGGCAACATGATCTGATATCCCGAACTGGTGTGGAGGTCACGTGAAGACAGGAAGCACGTCTGCGAGGGGTGCGTGTGGATCCAGCCGCAGACGAGCAGGTCGGCGCCGTCGCAGTAGTCGAATAAGGCATTGTCGCCTTCCTCGGTCGTGTCGCAGGTGTCGGAACTGCTGTTCTGGTCGGGGATGATGAGATGGTTGATAAAGAGGGCGTTGGAGATCAAGGTCCCGCAAAGGATGGCGCAGGTTTCGAGATTGCGCAGGGTATTGGGGTGGGCGATGTTGAGGAAGGTCGTGCGGAGGTCCGGGGGGAGGAGGACGGTTCGGAGGGGTTTGCCGGATTCGGTGAAGGCGTTGGGCTTGAAGGTGTATTTTGACATCGGTCGAGGATGCGCGGTCGGGGGTGATGATGGTGGTGATGCAGCTTGTGGACTTGAAGTTCTGGCGAGCTGCGGTTTCGGGGGTATGGGCGGTGCTACGGTGGAGATCGAGTGCTTGGCTGGAAGCGCTGGTGGCGCATCTCTTGCGCTTGGGATCGGCTTTCGCTGTAGAGCGGGCGTGTTCCTCCAGTCGATTATTTCCTCTTTCGTCGGCACACTTGGGTAGTTGTACGGCTTTGATGCGGGATTACGGCTGGGAGCTGCGCCGTCCGGGCGACTCTGCCCGTCCCCTGGATGCAAGCGGCGTCCGACTTCCCGGACACCATCGTCGACCCCTGGCCCATCTCTCTTGTCATCGATCATCTTACCCGGGCCCGATGGCCCCGCGATGATACCTCGCCGCCGGTTGGCAACCGTGCTAGGTGAGATGCCCGCCTGCCGCGTCGTCTGTCTGCTCAGGTCGCGTCGCTTGAGCTCTCGGTGTGCGAGGTCCACGGCCAGTTCACTATGCTCGCTAGCGTTCAGGGCTTGCTCGTGATTGGCGAACATGCCATCCTCGGAACGAGTGTGCTGGTGCCTCGATTGGTTCTCCCCCTCGCCCTCGACGCGCTGTCTCTCAGCGCTCCGCCTTCCCATCGCGTGGACATACCGCTGATGCTCCTGGGAAATCCGCGGTTTGAGTTGCTCCAGCTTTAGCAGGTTTCTCCTCAACGCTCTTCGAGCCTGGGCGAGATCGTCTTTGTATTTTGGGTCTTGATACTCGGGATGCTGCGGCAATTTGCTCATTACCAGCTCCGCGTGCCGGTAAAGATATAGGTACGTCATCTGCAGGTTGCCATCCTGCTCGCAGATGGCGGCTTCGGTGAGCAGCAGTTTCCCAGCACGGAACCACTGCTGCAGCGGCTGGTTGACGTGGAAGTCGAAGTCCTGGGCTACGCTCGTGATCTCTTGGACGGACAGAGGCCGGACCATCGCGGCATGATGTCGTGAGAGCGCCATGGAGTATCCTCAGCCTGATAAACGGTTGCCCATGGGTGAACAATCACCAAGACCTTGCGAATGCTGGCTAGTCGGGCGTCGGAGCATCAATGCCAGATCGGACTTTATTGATGTGTCTGGGATTCTGAGTGACGGCATGCACTGGATCCCATCCAGGACTTGGTGAATGATATGGCTGCGGGAGCCGTCACGCGTCAGGTAGGCATAGTCTGTGGTCAATCGTAGACTCGGTCATTATATATCCATGTGTCTGTATGTTGTTGCCTACTTTTCGATGCATACATGTATATACCCAATGTACACTGCAGCATTCCAAGGTTGATGTCGGGTCGTCGACTTACGTAAAGTCAACGATCGGATCACGTGCGACCTCGACTTCTGACAAATAAATTACGCCGTCCGAGCTGTGACAATCCAATACTTTTCGATTGTGACACAGAACGACAGAGGATCCGTTTGCCTTTCTCGTCTTCCCTCTTCGCTCACCTTTCAATTAATGAATTCACTGCAGTTTGCCAAGAGCTTCGTCGACGAGTCCAATCCGACCATCAAATCGCTCGCAACAGCTTTCGGAGGCCTTTGGACGGGCAAGGCGCAGTCTAGGGCTAATATAATCAGACAGACGAGGTCAGAACGACAAGATGTTGTGAGCGAAAAGCTGTGCGGTAGGCGATTTCAGTAGCAGAGAGCCACCAACGACATGTAGCATCCCCACGCTGACCGAAGGAAAGATGACATTCTCGCGTACCTCGCCCCCACGCTCGAGCAGTACAAGGGATGCACCATCATCGATGTCCACCCAGGCGCATGCCTGTGGTCGTCCAAGGTCCACGACTTTCTCAAACCGCAGCGCCATGTCCTGATGGAGCCCGAGAAGGGCTACTACGACCCCTTCATCAAGCCTCTCCTTGACAAGTCTGGGTCGACGTATCGCTGGACGCCACTGCCCGGCTCCCATCCGACGGAATACTTCCAAAACTACCAGAAGGTGTTTGACGACCCCGATCTGATGCCTCCTCGACCCCGTTTAGATGCTGGTGATCCGGCGAAAAGACAGCTCGATCATAGTCTACTACTCATTGGGAACCTGGCCCGACGCTACACGGTGCGTAGGGTCCAACCTCGGGGCATGTATTGGACTACCGTCCTGCAACAGATGGCGCATGCGTCGCTGACGAATAGTCTGGTTCATCGTGACGGCCTGGTGCGTATGCTTTGGTGGTACCCGGAGAGCGACAAGAGCCTCGTCTTCCCGACCACTGAAGTATGGAGGCAATCATTTCAAGCCGGCATATCCTTGGCCGCCAATATCACCGAGGTCGCTGGTACGACTTTGCCCGGACAGTCCGATAAGCGAGCATTTAAGCTGCACAGGATCCCTTTTTGGGAGGATATCATGGCACGACGGGTCCGACAAACGATGCGGGAGAAGGGCATGTCGCCACCTGAGCATCGCCCGCTTCTGGCGCCCGATGAACAGAACGATACCCCGATCAGTGAAGTCATCTCACCATTAGACGCCGTGTCGCACACGGTCAAGGAGCTTTCGGAAGAGGTTGACGCTGCGTTTTCGCTTCTCCAGCTCTTGCGGGAGACATACAAAACAAGTCCCCCTTCCCAGGCTTACTTGAATATGAAGGCACGCAGTCCCAAGTTGGCCAACACGAACACGATCTGGACAGTGCGCATGACCCCGCTTGGTCCAGAACTGAAATTTGATTTTCCCCAAGTCCTGCCTGCTACCGAGGCGCGCCTAGACCTACTCGCTGCGAACTTTGCAGGGGGGCCACGACGCTTAGCAGCACATGTTGAATTGGCTCTTCGGACTATCCGGCTTGAAGCAACCTTGAAAGAATTGGAAGAAGGACAAGCTGAGTCTGGCAGCGAAGTCATGGGCCAAAAAGCTGGTCTGAGCGGTAGACATCCGGAAGCCTCTGTGGCGGAACATGCGAGTCGTGTTGAGGGCTCTGCTTCGGCCACCCTCGCCACTGAGGTGCAGTCTGGCGATGTTGCCAACGACTCTTCGACGCAACCCAACGACAAGCAAAACGGCGGCGAAAGCAGTCACCAGACTCGTGGGTCATCTGCAGAGCTCGATGAACTGCGCAAACGAATCTTGCTCCTCGACGACGAGCACATGGTCGCGATGGCGCAGCGCGGTGACATCTACGTCCGCGTCGCCATCGAGTTGATCGACGAACAAATCTCGCTCACTTCCCCAACGCCTATCCTTTTGCGAGACCGGAGGGAATACGAGCCGCTCAAAGCCGAAGCCACCGAATTTTGGCCGCGGGCGGAGATGACGCTCCTCGACATGGTGCCATCGGGCCGCGACATCTCCGTCCCGGACCTGGTCGACGTGCAGGAAAGCCAGAAACTCGCGTACGAAATCATCAGGAGATTGTTTTTGAAGAAGGCTAGTCCTCTGGCGACTGCGCTGGACCGGCTGGGCCCCAATGCCGCGCAGGATCTCATTCCCATGGTCCCCGCCATCACCGATGCGAGGAAAGGCGGGAGGCTGAACCCGAATCGCATGAAAGCCCGCATGATCACGGATGAGATGTTGGCGGGCTTGACCAAAGCGACCGTAGAGTGGCCGTTCCGGCCGACGACGCTGGAGCTGGAGCTGATGTCGGTGGGCGGTGGTGCGGAGAGTGCCACGGACGCGGATGCAGGTGTACTATAATTGCAAATGATATTGACCGATGCACACTCGCCATAATCGTCATACATGAACATCTCGAGCTCTACCCGTTGCTCGCAAACCTCACGCTTCGCTTAGGTGGAAGTCCCTCACTTGCATTCGCGCCTCCTCGCCTCCGTTCGATTCGCCGCTGCCTCGCCTCGCGCGCCTCCCTCGCTCTCCACTCGCTCACTTGCCGCTTCCGCCTCTGACTCCTCGCATACGCTATCGTTGGCGTGGGCTTGAAGCCAATACCGTTAATCCCCTCTCCATCATCGTCTGGTGTCGTGATGTCGATGTCGTGGCCCGTGATCTCATCGTCTTGCCACGTTAGCGCGGCTTGGCTGGACGGAGGGGAGTCCTGCGATAGTGCCGGTTGCGGCGAGTGGGACAGATCGAGTCTACTTTCTGCCTCTTCGGACGGCGGAGGTGGTGCTAGGGGTGTGGATATGGGTGGTGGCGGTGGCGGGCAGGGTAATCTTGCGCCTGCGACCGCATCATACGCGGCGCTGCGCTTGACAGTCGGCGACCGGTTGGGAGGCCGTGATGGTGAGGCAGAAGGCATACGTGAGCACCAATCCGGCGTCTCCCGGATCTCAACCACCGGGCTCCTGCGGCCACTGTCGATCGCTTTCGTACTGTCGCTGCTGCTGCTGAGTTCCGGCGATGAGAAAACGTCCTCGAGTGCAATGTTCTTGTCGTCGGGTACAGATGGATCTCGCTTGACTCGCTTCCGGGCAGTAGCCGCATCGAAACGTATCGTCAATGGCTGTCCCGGGGGCGGCCGGATGTCGAGATCTTGCAACTTCTCTGCGACTTTCGTCCTCGGACTGTCCGCTCCGGGTGGAAGATCCGGACCTTGATGTTGAGCGGCGACGGGGTCAATGACGAGTGCTGTGCGTGTCGCGCCGTCGTGATCGACGTCCGTATCTCGTCGTTTTCGCTTCGGCGACGCTTCTGGTCGCGGGCTCAGTGAGGCGCCCTTGGCTGTTGGAGTCCGATATAGCGGATTGTGATATGGTGAGAGGATCATCTTGGGTGAGAGAAAGAGGGCGATCGTTGCGATATTATTCGCGTTATCCCTTGCGGAGAACCAATCTTGGAGTGTAGATATGTAACTATGCCGATAGATCAAGTGAGGTTCCGGCAGGCTGTGTGATGTATCATGTGATGTGGCGTAGTGTGGAGAAGGGTGGGGTTCAGGTGACAACCGCAGCAGCGACGGGGTTCCAAGGCTAATTTCGACTGCACATGATCTACATCCAAACACCGTTGATCCTCGCTCCTTTTCTTATGGGAGCGGCATTCGCAGCGCCCGACAGAAATGTCCAAGGAAGAACGGCTTCGAGTAGATGCTATGCCACCAGTTCGGGGTATACCTCACGCTGAAAGAAAGCAAAGGCTTCTGCCAATGATCTAAGACCCATCCATCGCTTCAGCCTCAGAACCATGCAAAACGCACGTAAATGCCCTGTTTGTCAACCTCCTGGCCTTTTCTCGCTCTTCCGCACCTCATGTGCGCGCCCTTCACCCCTTTCCAGCCCACTACCCTACCCAAAGAACGCCCTGACCGTCTGCTGCGTCTCCGGCGGCAACCCCGCGAGCAGTTGATTCGCGTCGAGCCCGGCCGTCTGCACGAGCTTGCGCGCCGAGTCGACGATCCGTTGCGCCATGTTCCCTTGCAACGTCTCGGCCTCGAGCGCCTGGGCGACAAAGGTGAAGCAGCGGCTCGCTTGGGCCATGACGGCCGGGTTTTGCCTGGAGGATAAATATTAGCATTCATCCAGCATCACATCCGAAACAGCGACACTGGTGGGAGGGACATACCGATCAATCAGCTCCGCGAGGAAAGAGTACGCATACGGCGCCGCTTCCTCATCGTTCACGACCGGCAATGTCTCGATCCAGTGCGCAACCACCTGCTCCAGGTTCGGCACTTTCCCACTGTTGAAGTGCAGGATCTTGGCGATACTCGCGCACGCGTTCTCCGTCGCGAACGCATCGTCGTCACTCTTGGCGTTAGGCCGCTGCGTGACCTCGAACAAAATCGGCAGACTGCCGCTAACGAACTCGGACCACGCATCGCCGCCCTTGTGCGCCGCGACCCCGACGCCATAGCACGCCGCCTGCCGGTTCGCGGGAGCGTTGTCGCGCATGCCCGCGATCAAGGGCTCGACGATGTGCGTGTGGTAGTGCCAGGACGCCGGACCGCAGAACTCGAGCACGTCGTCGAGGATGCAGAGGGCCCACTGCCGCTGCGTGTCGTCCTGGTTCGAGACGAAGAGGTCGTAGTAGTTCAGCAGTCGTTCCCAGTGCGGGAGGAAGCTCTGCCCTTGGTTCTTGAAGATGGTGTGGAAGGCTTTGTTCATGTCCGACAGCAGCGTCTGGTCGTCCTCGATCGCGAATTGCGCCTCTTCGTCCGGCTCCTCGCCGTCCTCGCGGTCCTTGGCGTCCTCGAGTCGCTGCTGCACCCGTGTCTGGAAGTCCTTGAGCACGCTTTCGGCGGATGTGATGAAGACTGCCATGTGGTCGTTGGAAAGACAGTCCTTGCCAGATACCTCGACGGACTCGTAGAAGCACTGGTACATCTCCGCGAGCGTCTCAATCGCGGGCTCCGTCTCCAATACCTCGAGAACCTTCTCGATTGTCGTCTTCCACAGCTCATGGTAAGCCGGCCACCCCAGCCCGTGCTTCGCTTTGTGCGCGTTGAGTAGTTGCGGGACAGCCTTCGCAGACGCCACTCGCACTGGGTCGTGGAAGAAGAATGCCAAACCGGGAATAGCGACCTTATCCATGATCTCGAGCACGTAGGGCTCGAAGCCTGCCTCCAGAGTCTGCGCGTAGACGGTGATGAGCTCGACCGCCATAAACTTATCATCTAGCGTGCTCGTCTTGATGCCAATGAACTTTCCCTTGAGCGGCACGAGCTCCCAACCTTCTTCCTGTTCGATCTGCGCCACGTTCTCCTCGTCGTCCAAGAGCTGGATATCCGCTTTGGCCTGCGCGAGCTTCATCAAAGGCGGCATGACAGCCGGAAGGTACGGGACGAAGTCCTGGACCAGGACTCGGCACATCCGGCCCCAGCAGTGCAGTAAGTAGCTCTCTTGCGGGTCGTCGTCATCAACGATGTTGGACTGCACACTGCCAAGGACGTTGACAAGCTGGATGGCATCCTGGCCCATACGCTCCTTGCCCACGGCCAGCGCGATGAGCGTCGCACACTCCATCGCCTTGGCGCGCAAGAGCCTAAGCTCGCGCTCGTTCGGCTGCTGCAAGACGTTGAAGAGCAAAGGCATGAGACTGCCGTACCATTTCCCAAATGTGCTCTCGGCGGAGTCTGCGACAGTGGCGATGGTCGACAGAGCTTGTTCCTGCACGAAGCGCTTCTGACTCTGCAGCAGGCGCATGAGATGTTCCAGCAGCGCATCCAGGTACGGCTCGAGCGTCTCTTTCTCCGCCTCCTCGCAAAAGTTCACGAGCGCAGCCGCAGCGTGCGACTGGACTCTCGGCTCTAGTGCATCCAACACCGGGATTAGTGCCGGCAGCACCACGCTGTGGTATTTCGTCTGCATCGTGCCCTTGAAGTCCGTGCTCATCTGACCCAGCGCATTGCACCCAGCCCATCTCACACGCGGATGCACATCCCTCAGCGCGGGCACCACCAGGTCCAGGACCTTGTCCAGCTCGCCTTCCATAAGTTCCTGACATCCTTCCGAGATTGCGGAAATGGCCATCAAAGCCGCGTGTCGATCTCGCCACGCGCCAGAGGTGATCATCCTCGGCAACCAGGTGAAAGTGGGTGGGAGAATGATGGCACCGCCGAGCTTGTTCGCCAAACGATCCATCGTCTGCTCTCCGGCCACGTGATTCGAGTCGCTCTCATCGAAATCCATGTCCTCCTGCCCATTCCACTCATCGGCGTCTTCATCATCCACGCCGACATCCGTCATGAGCGAAAGACACTGTGTCACCATGCTATTGGTGTAATTCGGATCCTTCCTACACAAACTCGGGTTGTGGTCCGCAAACGTGGCCATCAGCTCTAGCGCATTCTGCCGCGCCTGATCGTCAAGTTCCTTGTCCTGAACCATACTGATACACAACTGCACCAAGTCCCCAAACACGTTCTTGAACATTTTCGACGCCACCTCGGCCAGCTCGATGATCGCCATGAGGGCCTGGGTCAGCTGCTCCGAGTCGCCCGCCTCCTTGAGCGGGATGAGTGTGTTCAGCACGTCCGGGATCAGGGCGTAGTACTTCTGCTGCGACTTCTTGTTCAAGGACTGGAAGAAGGACGAAAACGCCGCCATGGTCGCCAACCGCACCTCGGCCGTATCGTCCCGAATGCCACGCTGAAAGACCCCGAGCACGACATCCTCGTGCTGCTTCTCGATGATCCCAGGCGTCGTCTCCAGAATGCGGAACGCCGACTCCCGCATGCCCGTGTCGCCCGACTGACTCGCCTGGAACAATGCGTTCAAGAGTTCGGGCCACGTGTCCCGCGACCCGTCCGGGTTCAACACTTGCTCTTCCGCGTACTGTCGCGCGACCTCGGCGATGGCGTCGGCGACTTTGTTACGCACGGGCGGTCGCGCCTCGCTGGCATGACACTGCAGCAGTTTCGACCGGATCTCGCTACGTTGCGGGTGGCCCAGTGTCAGGAACGTCTCTTTCTGCTCACCCGAGGTCGACTCTTTCGAGGTGCGCGTCGCTATACGTCGGAAAAGGACGGCGGCGAAGGCTCGAGTCTGAATTGACACCAGAATGGTCAGCACATACATCCATTCACACGCACGCGCACACCCGCTGCCTGGCTCTCTCATTCCCAGGCAGCCGAAAGTTGTACGAGCCGTTCTTTTCACTACTAGCACTCACCCCTTCCTCCTGCGACCCCTGCATCTGCTCCGCCAAACCCATCAACAGCATGTCCGGTCTCGCAGCGACCCATTCTGTATTGAGGCTCTCCTCTGCCTGCGATCGCACGGTGTTGTCGGTGGACTGCAGTCCCTGTAGAAGCTGTGCCAGCGCCGTGTGCACTTCCGGCGGGAGCACCGACATCTTGTAGTAATGTCTCTATGAACCCCCCACCTCCTGGTTGCTTGAGCACAATCGATTGTTGTGTGGGGAAGACAGGCTCCGTTGCTTATGCCTGGTAGATCGCCAAAAGCGTTTCGTTGTCCTTCATTCGTAGTCGCTCGATCAGCACCGGAGTTTGTTCACGCTGATGTTCTCGCAGACGTATGGTATCGGTGGGTCGCGTATGGTTCAGAGACCGAAGGAGGACGAGCAATGCACTGGTTGTAATGTGGGAGAGGTTCGGTGGCCGTGTCAAAATATTTGTTGGCTTTCGCGCTCACATGCAGGGTCCAGATCGACACGACCCGCGTTTCGTCCGTGCGCGGTCTCTGACTGGGGAACGCCACATTTATTAACGACAGCCTCAGGTATCCCATATACCACACAGAAGTGCTCCATCAGTCGCCTCAAACAAAGTCAGACAAGACGGGTTCTACATCCAGTCTTAACTGACCGGCAACGGAGAGCTGCTCCGCTCGTTCATGGAACTTGGGACCGAAGTCTCTCACAACTACATCTATACCCAACTCATCCCCTTTCCTCCCCTCCTCTATCCACGCCCTCCATTTTTCATCCCTACAGCACCCCCAACCCCGCAATCTCCCCCTGCTCATCCCGGCTCTGACTCCCCAACGAATAACTCGCTCGCCACCGCATCTTCACGCTCCCTCCTTTGCCCCTCTGCACGCCTTGCAGTCGAATCGTTTGCGTGATCCCATCTCGCTGTTGCGGCCCCAAGGACCGACTCGATTGCGGTTGGAGTGACAGTTGATAACCCTGTCACGCGCGAGTCAGTATCGAGCGTACGTGAGCGTGATAGTGGCAGCGGGACATACCTTCGTGACAGCGACCTGGAACGTCAGGTCGCCGATCGGCTGGGCCGTGTTGTTCGAGATGCGGCTCTGGATCACCATCTCCGTGTCACTGGCTCGCGACACGGTGAACACCGTCTTGATGCTGCTGTTCGTGACGGTGAGATCTGAAGGCTGGTCGGGCAGTGAGGAGCTGAACGTCCACTCGTCATCTGTGGTGGGGACAGCGGAGGCGCCGTTGCTGCCCGTGCCGAGTAGGTCCATTCCAGATGATTGCTGTGGTAGGGCAGGGGATTTCGGTGTCGACTGCTGGAATTGGAAGGGAGAAGGCTGTCGTGGGGGCGTCGCTAATGAGGCAAAGGGGTTGGATTTCTTCATTTGGTGTTGTTTTTGCTGCTGCTGTTGTGACGCCGAGGGTATAGGTGTGGCGGGTTTCGATGCGGGTCGAGACGAGCCTGACAAGGAGCCGAAGGGGTCCAAACTTGCTTTCGCTTGCTGAGACGGTTGCTGAGAGTGCGGCAGTGGTGCAGGTTGGGAGAATATGGAGTTAGGTGCACTTTGCGCCGGCTGTTGTGGTTGGTTGAATCGCGCCATAATGTCGACTGCACCATTCGACGATCCACCAAGCGAGATGCCCCCACCCTCGCCATAATTACCGTCGCCCAAGTTCAGGCCTAGTAGATCGTCCTCCAACGCGTTGCCCTTCGCCTTAGGAGCCGCAGCAGGCCCGCCACTCCCCAGAATGTCGGCAGCTGGCGCCTGTTGTCGTTCGGATGCCTCGACGTCCTCTGGCCCTCCAAAATCAATCAAGCTCAACTCGTTCCGCGGCCCTTTCTTTACACCAGCACCACTAACCCCCAGGGTACCCTTCGGGATTGCATTTGCGCCCTCAATGTCACCCTTCTTCACCAGCTTGTACCGCTCGATCGTCCGGTGTATACTATCGTTGATCTCAAAAAGCTTCGCCACCGCCTCCGTGTCATCACTTTCCTCCTCGCACATCTTCTGGATCTTTGGATGCGCGCTCGCCAGCGCATTCGACAGCTCCTCGAACACATCACCCTCCTGAATCTCGTCGCCAGCCTTGTACCCCTGCAGCATTTCCTCCAGTAATTTGGCCTTCTGCTGGATCTGGCCCACTTCCTCCGCTGCCTTTGCCCGGTAATCCGTCTTATGCCGCGTATCATACCCCGCCATGACCTTCATGAGCTTGTTTGCTTCCTGCAGATCATGCGGAGTGCCCCGCCGTATCAATTCCTGCAGCTTCGCACTCTGCGCCGCGTGCTCCTCCGCCTCCATCTCCTCCGCACTCTTGAGATTGTCGCTCGAATTCAGTACGGCAGCATCCTCTCGCCGCACTTCAGGAAAGCTATAGCCCTTGTAACTCAGCAACCGATGCATGTCCCGCACAAACCCCAAATCCTCCTTGTACCTGCTCGTCTCGCATATCGTCCGCCGCCATTCCTCGATAAGTTCCAGAATCCGGTTCTGCACCCTCGTCGTTCGGATCGGTGGACGCTCGGGAAATCTCCGCACCAGCTCGTTCAAGAACTCCTTTGTACTGATCTGTAAGTGGAAAGGGTACCCACAATTCTTGACGCAGATGTCCAGCAAGCTTAGGGCCAACAGGCTGACATTCGCGTTGCGGTGATTGATGTAACCGACAATGGCCACGGCCGCCTCGCGAGGTGCGCCGCCTTTCTTGGCATTGATCAGGTCGGCGATCTCGAGGCAAAGGGCGAGATTGGGCTCGAAGTTCTCGGGACTGCAGGCATTCTGGATGTAGCGCTGAAGCGGTGTCGCGGCAGGCTCGGTGGGGTATGCGAAGCGGTCGCGGGCGGCATAGCGGGCTGAGGCGGCCTCCATGGTGGATGAAGCGGTGGTGGTGGTGGTGGTGGTGCCTGGACGGGGAGATCGGGAAGAGAGTCGCGGAGGGATGTTGGCCGGACGGCCGGCGAAGTAGCGTTCAATGGTGATGCCTGGTCTATGGGGGTTTTCGCACAGTGGAGGAGGATGTCGTGTGTAGGTATGGAGGTTCATGATAACGAGATGGGCTTCACCTCAGATCCCCATCAGTGTCCATGCCCGATGGGGCAGTCTCGGCGCTCGCTTCGTCGGCACAGTCAAGCTCCGACGCCTGACGTAATGCGGGACACTCTTCAATGGACAAATCCATGCATGTGGTCAGCCATGTCGGTATTACGATCACAGACTCGATTCAGTACAGAACTCTCGACTTGCTTTCAAGTTTCGCCACATCTCCGGATCTTCCAATAGGGCGAGCGAATGTAGAGGGCTTCGAGCATATAGATCATCCTATAAACCCGCTCACACCTACCATCATCTTTGCCAACAATGGTTCGCCACAAGAAAGATTTCTCGGCGAAAGGCAAGAAGCACTCCTCCGCCGGCGGCCGCACCTATGCCCAGCACACCCACCCGGACCGCTCCGATGGATTTGGCGGCAGCAATAACAAACGACCTTCCTTCAAAGCTGCCGCCTGGGACCTCAACCACTGCGACGCCAAGCGCTGCTCGGGCAAACGCCTGATGCGCCTCGGCCTGATGCGCGAACTGCACGTTGGACAGAAGCACCCGGGTATCGTCGTCAGTCCAAAAGCCAAGAACCTCATCTCGCCCGCCGATCGTGAGATCCTGGAGCAGTATGGCGCGGCCGTGGTTGAAGCCAGCTGGAAGCGCATTGAGGAGGTCCCCTTCAGTCGTATTGGAGGTCCGAATCAACGGCTCCTGCCCTACCTCATCGCGGCCAACCAGACAAATTACGGTCGTCCGTGGCGTCTGAACTGCGTGGAAGCGCTGGCGGCGTGTTTCTTCATCTGTGGGCATCGAGATTGGGCGGAGGAGATCTTGAGTACGTTTTCGTATGGTGAAGCCTTTTTGGAGATTAACGACGCCGTCTTGAAACGATACGCGGCATGTAAAGACGAGGAGGAGGTGAAGAAAGCAGAGGAGGCGTGGTTAGCGAAGATTGAAAATGAGTGGAAAGAGGGCCGAGAGGAACGGGAAAGGAATGAGGATGACGCCTGGAGGGGCGGAAACATGAATCGGAGGCAGATCGATGTGGATGACGACGACGATGAGGATGAGACTAGCCATCAAGAGGGTGAGGAGGGGGACGATAGTGACGCGAGTAGCATGGGCGGAATACAGCTCGGAGGACCCAAGCCCGGCGAGCAACCGAAGGTCGGAGATGAACCCGGCGACGAGGACGAAGAAGAGCGCGACCCCTTCGCTCTCCCATCCTCAGACGACGAAAAAGAAATGGCGGAGCTGCGTCGTCGCGTACTCGCCTCCAAACCCTTCGCCAGCAGCTCGCATGGCACACAGCGAAAAGACGACGAGTCCGAAGGACACTCAGTTCCCACGCGGATTCAGCGGCCCTCAGATCCTTCCAAGCCAGTGCAATCCATCCCGGAAGACTCTGACGCCGAGTCCGGGTCTGAGATCGATGGCATGGAGGACGATGAGTTTGACAATATCATGAGCGCGGCACCCGTCACGGATCGCGCGGGGATCACTGCGGCGCAGCGGAAGAGGGCGATGGAGAAGGAAGGGAAGCTGAGCGCGTCATTTTCGAGAGCGGTAGTAAGTGCGCCGGGAAAATGGCCTTGATGCTCAATGTACAGCCCTCTGCTGTCTTACAACCACGGTAACTCGAGCGCTTCGAGTTTCTGTGAGAAGTATCATCCGCACGACGATACGAAGCAACCCGCAAAATCATCCTTCTTTCCTCTCATCCAAGAAGATGATGACATGCGACTCGCGCGTTATCACGTTGTGCGATGTCGTTGCACCCTCACAGAACCGGAGATAATGACTGCCTGTGCATTAGTTTTAGCCTGTGGGATCAAGGCTCGAAGGCGGGTTCATGTGGTATACATTATTAGCCAATTGCTGCATGTGACTAGCAAATCCGGGGTAGTAATTTACGGGTAGGGCTGCAGAGCCGCAACGTCATTGTTTACCACTAACCCGTTTCTACAGCAACAGGCTTTTACTTTCGAGATGGCTGGGTACAGGTATACCAGCCACATTACCAAACCACCAGCCTGCATGATTTCACACCCACGCCCACGCATTGAGAAGAGTGTCCACACTTCTTTCGGCATCCAGAGCTAAGCTTTCCATCTTCCATTCTTCCTGCACTCATCGGTGTGGAAGAACAATCCATATCACTATCTGACGAGAAACGAGCGCGCTCGCAGGGCGACTACAACCTACGACATCCATCTCCACCCGAGCCTTGCATTCCAGACACCCTTCGTTCTCGAACATACGGCATTTCACTCGAAGCAACCACACACGTTCGCTCCACCACCACCTTCGATTGCCGCATTCCACGACCACGCTCTCTCCCGGCCGTCTGGCCGCTGGAGTCCTCCATCCCAGAACACACTCTCCCACCCACACACCACAAGCCAGACAGCCGGTAGACCGTCTCTACCATGCCGAACGTGCGCTTCGCCGTCGGCATCCAACGGCTCATACCGTTCCTGGGCTACCACCATGTGTTAATGATCCTGATCGCCATAGCGATCATACTACTCTGTGAGTTACACCACTCCATTTCCCCAGCAAGCAAAGCAAGCACCTTCCCTCGCTAACAGCACTTTCTTCCCCAGCACTCCTCCTCGCCGGTTGCTCCTCCTCCTCGCCCCTCATCCCCAGCATCTTCCTCATCTCCTTCTACTACCAAAGCTACGTGCCCACCTACGCCACCACGCAAGTCGACCCGGGCGTCACGGCGGCCATTGCCAACATCGTCGGGCAAGCCCAGCTCGAGGTCCGCGTCGGCTACTTCGGCATCTGCGTCAATCCGGACGGCGGCAGCTTCCTGTGCTCCAACAACGCCACCCTCCTCGCCGAGCAGGTCAGCGTCGACCAGGACCCGCTGAACCTCATCTGGATCGCCAACACGTTCAAGAATCAGGTCGTCTTCCCTTACCTCATGTGAGTCTTGCCCTCTCACACCGTCTCCGTTCCTCCTTCGACCACTAACACCACCCTCAGCATCATCGCCATCGTCCTCGCCTTCATCACCTTCCTCCTCCTCGCCACCTTCCCAGGCTGGCACGAAGAACACGATGCCCGCACGGGCTCCGACATCGACATCAAACCCTTCCCCTCCCGACCGGTATCCCAAGTCGCCCTTGCCCTCATCTTCATCGCATCCATCTTCGTCCTCGTCAGCGTCCTATGGCAGCACACGGCATCCGTGGCCGCGGCGCAAATCGCGCAGGACTTCGGCAACGGCAGCGTGCGCAGCGGCGTCGGCACGGCGGCGATGGTGCTGGGCTGGTTCGGGTTCGCGTTGTTGATCGTCGTCACGATCGGGTTGTTGGTGATGATTTTGAGTATACACTTGTTGGACAAGTTGGCGGATGATGCGTGATGACAGAGGTGGATTTGGAGGATTGCGAGCGACTTGGATGAGCGTTGGTCTTTACAACGGTGGCTCCGGTTGCTACGCTTTCGGATGATGACGAAGGGAAAAGATTGTTGCATACGGGTACAGCCATTGCTGCCTTCTCGCTTTCAGCGGCATTGGGTTTGGCGTCCAGGGGGTCAATGTGCATTTGCGTCTCGAAAGGCGCGGATATCAGCAGGCGGTGGCAGAACGTCACGTCTTCGTACAGGTGACGATGCAGATGGAAAGCTTCAGCGCTCGCCGACATGTACATAGTGTGACCCGGAATGTAAAGGTCGCTGGCAAACGGCGTGAAAGCAGACATCCTTCCTCTTCTGTACTCCATTGCTTACTACTGCACAATCACATCGGGCTCGGTCTACTTAGCAAGAGTCGGGCAAGTCACATCCTCAACCTACACGTGAAAAGTCGGTTTTGGTGGCCCGAAGGCACTTTCTGAGTTTGTCTGATAACTAATAGTACATTATGAAGAGAAACCCACTCGCTCAACCTTGAGTGAGACTGTCATTCTTCATGGCCCAGTAACCCTGTCTGTCTTTCTCTACTCCGCCTATCTTCCATCCACCATCTGCAAAGTCAAGGCGAGCATCTCAGGCTCCTGTGAATCAACCCACTCGTGAGATCTCGTCGTGAAGTGGAGGGGCACGTTCAAATGTACCACATCGACGTCAAGATGTTGCCCTGGTTCGGCATGGTCATGAGCTTGTCGGGCTCGCTCGGGAGAAGCGACGAGGGCCCACCAGAACGGCCTTCACCAGGACGGCCTTGAGAACCACCCTGCGAACCGGAGCGCGCCACGTCCTTCTTGCTGCTGGGCTCCGTGCTCTCAGACCACTTCGGATCGTGCGGCACGGCACGGTTCGAGGCGATGTGGGCGTAGTAGATTGCCGGATGCTGAGATACCGGAGTCGTGGCGCGAATGTACTGATAACAATGCTCGTAGATCAGCGTCTGGATGTCCTCGTTGGACATATTGGCCTCGTTGAGCAGCACATGGTAGTGCATCGGCCGAGCGGTGCCCTTGATGGCGGCGTGCGAATTCAGGTAGAAGTCGTTCTCGAAGGGGTGAGTGACGCCACTTTCGACGAGAGTGCCTGGAAGCGGATTGCCGTTGCGATCTCCCTTGCCCTGGTCAGGGAAGAAGCGAACGTGGTGACGCTTGCTGCCCACGATGACCACGAACGGGATGTTGAGATTCGGGTTGGCCGTCTTCAGGAGCGCCTTCATGTCACGCACCTCCTGCTCTAGGACATGCGCGTACTGACCTTCCGAAACACCGTCGCGGAAGTACATGATGCGCTTCGGAAATTGACCGCCACCGACATTCTGCACCCAACTCTGAATCATGGGCTTCAGAATGCTGTTGATATTCTCCGTAGCGATCATCTCGACACGATGACCGTTGGTCTCGCAAGCCGCGGCATAGCGGATACCAAGCTTATCCATGGAGACGGTAAGCGCGGCCATCGATGGAAGCTCGCTACCCGGTGCGGCGTGCGAAACGTCTGCGCCGATTATGAGGGTTGGTACGGTGAAGAGGCCAGTTGGACCAGCTGACTTCTTACCAACCGCACGACCGGTCGCACCGCCCAGCTTGGCATTAAACTTCATGCAGACATTGGAGATGTACTGCGCCTGGGCCTTCTGTACGTGCGCGTATTGCATGCACTGGCTGACGACACCGTATCGGCACTCGGCGGAACGCTTGATGCGGTTGTACGTGATAGCCTCCTTGTCAGGAAGGACGAAGACGAGGATCTGAGGACGCGCCTGCACTTGGTTGCCGGCTGCGTTCCAAGCTGCTGTGACCCACTCACCCACGTCGTCTCCGGATGCAAGAGTGAAGGCTGGTTGCTTATTCTCCACTCTCCCGCCATGGGTGGTGTAGATCTTGATGAACTCACGAACAAAGTGCTCCACCACGGCTCTGTCCGGCTTGCCGCCACGACGGCCAGGGACAACGCATACGGCCCATGCCTTCAAAGGCGCCGTGTTGGGGGTGAGGAACTTCTTGCCTTTGAGGTCCCACCGTCCACTCGTGCCGGGCTTCGCCTCGCCCAGGCCGAATGTGACCTTCGGAGCCTCGAGGAGACGGGCGTCCACAACTTGCTTTGCTGGGTTGATCTTGAGGCCGAATTGCTTCAAGATTGGGTCGTTCGGCCAGTCCAACATCTTTAGACCCCAAGTGATGGCGTCCCAACGTTCCTTTGGAGGCGTGACCGCGAACTTGATCATGTTAGCGGTCTGACGCTCATCCATCTTGAAGTTGTATCGCTGATTCTGCACAATCATCAAAAGCTCCATTGGTAGCACAGGACCTCCCTTCTTGGTCATCTTGACGAGCGGAAGATCCGGAAACTGTAGCCGAACGTTGTGCTCTTTGACGAAGTAGTCATAGACTGAGATCATCTTTCCGTCCTTCTCGAATTTGTGGTCGCGAGCGGATTGGTAGATGAAGCGCTCGATAACATAATCATCGACGGTCTTCATGTTGCCCTGCTTGCGATGCTTGGCGACGACGTGAAGTTTTCTCATGCGCTTCCGAATCTCCTGGCCTGCACGGCTGTTGTCGCCACCCTGCCTCAAAGCAGCAATGAGGCCAGGGACGTCGGTACGCCCGGTGAGCTGGACGCAGGCTAGATGGAGGGGCTGCTCGGTCCAGAACGTGCCGTTGGCGACATCGAGATTGACGGTCAAACGAGCCGGCTGACCAGGGCCGCCGTGAGCGATGCGCATCGACTGATACACACCCTTGAAAGCCTCAACCGCAGATCCGAGGTGGAAGCGCTGCTCACCGCGGGCAAAGAAAGACCGCTTGATCTGCGTGTATCGCTTGCTTGGAGACTCACGCAGCAGGTGGTCAAGAAAATTGATGGCTTCCAGGCAGGCGTTGTCGAAAGCACACTTGCCTTCGAGATAGGCAATGAGCACGTCCATCCGAACGCGGCTGGTCTGACGGATGAAGATCCGGTGCTTGTTGGCGTCCTCCTTTCCGGGACGCGGCGTGCGACCTTGCTCTTTGTCAAGGTCGACCATGACCTTCACCTCCCGCTCGATCGGCTTTAAGCTCCAAGCCAGCTTGTTGCCATCAAAGATCGCGCTGTGCCCGAACTCCTTCTGGAATGCCTCCGAGTCCCAGACCTTCCTGATGAGGCCACGCTTCTCGTCGCCTTTGCCAACGAGCACGTCGAACTGGTAGATGGCAGACGTTGGGAGCTTTTCAACATTGAAGGTATTGAGTCCCATCTTGGTCGCAGTACCGAGAGTGGAAGGCTTTGGCCGTGGCGGCAGAGTGCCTGGTATCTCGTAGCCACGGAGAGCCGACCAGCCCGCCATGCCGAGGTCGATGTTCTTCAGGTCCGTGACCATCAGCTGGGGTTTGGCCGGATTCCGCACTTCCGGATCGCGGTTGCCATCGCCACCGCCACGACGTGAGTTGGCGGCGGATTCCTGGGTTGAGCGTACTGAGTGAGCATCACTCATGGCCTTGCCAGAACTCGAAGTGTCACCCGAAGAGGAGCCAGCGTAGCCAGAGCCAGCGTGCTTCTTGCGCTCCTGCTGGGCACGATGCTTTGCAGCACCCGTCATGGTGTTGGCTGGTGATGGATTTCTATGATATCATGTCAGCTACTCAGGCATCGCTGAAGGTGCGCGAAACCCTGAAAGGAGAGTACGCACTGTGATGGTTGTCAGGTGAGAGCTCAGAGCTGTCAAGAGGACTGCCCAAGTGAGATGTCAGTGATGAACTTCACTCATGTCGACTGAGAAGATGCATACCAGGTGTGAAGTGGGTTGTGAGGTCTGCCCGGTATGAAGCTGCCACGAGTGCTTGACGATAATGCAAGCAAGCTGCAAGGGTGTCAGAAGTCTGAGGTGTTGGTGTGCTGATGCTTGATGGTGATGGTGAGGAGGGAAGGCCAGGAAGGTGGAGGTGGAGGTGGATGTAGGTTGGAAGAAGTGGAAGGGGGTGGCAAGGGGTATAAGTAGTGGTGTGAAAGGGAAGCACGAGGGAGGGAGAGCATGTGAATGCTGCCCTGCAGGACACGTGTTTATGACGCAAGTGGTGTAGTGAGGGTGAATGTGAGGTGCAGACGGACTGAGTGAGGCGAAGGATGTTGCATGTGCATCACTCACGGTTCGTACGCGACGTACCTCTCTGCTTCCGCTTGATCGTGTGTGCTGTGATGAGCCGCGAGATGTGAATATTGTGATTCTCGTTGTGGTGTGGATTGGAGATGGCTGGTGGACGGTGAGTCTACCCTGTGATTGGCACCAGAAGGGGTGTTGACGGCGGCGACAGGCAGGTGCGTGATGCTTGTACCACCGCTCTGCCGGCGAGACTGGGCACGCAGAAGTGTGAGGAACGGATGTGTTGCTGAAACGGGTGCAGAGGTGTGATGTGAGGGTGAGAAGGGGTGTTGATGGTGGTGGAAGAAAGGGAAGCAGAAAGTGGTTTGGGGTTTGTTGTTGTGTTGCAAGGATGAAGTGGAGTCCGTTGTCCCGGAAGGAACGTTTCGCACGCGTCAAACATTCGTGTCTCGGGAGGCAGCAGCGCCCACTGCTCGCGACGTCATGTGATGTCTGTCTTTGCGGAAACCAAGACTCTGTTTCGGGAGAGAGATGCGCGAACGTTGCTTGAAACCCTCCGCAAACGCTCCGAACATTCCAAACATACCCATCTGCAAGTTTACTACCACCCATAAACACCCTTGCAGCAATGGGCCTTCGAACTCTACTCGTCTCATCTCCTCGCTGACAAGAGAAGGCGAGTCGTGCCCAGTACATGGCGATATCGCAAGGCAGTGCCCGAGAGAGCCAACAGCGAGCATACCCGGAAACCTGCAAAGCTCCTTCTATCAACGTCCAGAACGAGCGAGGAGGATTGAGATCTTCGGCCGGAGAAGGTCGCCAACGCCGTGTACAGCCCCACCACAAACGGAAGTAATGCAAGCTGGCTACGGCGATGCGCAGTAACCGGTTGCGCCCAGTCAAACGGCAAGACACGCGCTTGCTTGCAGAGGCGTCTGCACTTGCGCTCAGCGAAGATCCTCGAACGCAAGGAGCAACATCCTGCCGAACGATCGCACCGTACCGCGCCGTGACAAGATAGAAACAGCGAGGAGCATCGCGACAGCGAACGCGCTACAGCTTGACTAGCACCCTCCCATGCTTTTGCCCGGGGCTGGTGAAAGTATGTAAAACACCATCTTGCCGCATAACGGAGAGAAAGGAAAAACAAACGCGCCGGTACTGGCAACGAACTCTGTTATGTTTTTGCCCATTATTCCAGTCGGGAATATGATACGCCATCTTGATTCTTGCCGCAGGACAGAAAGGGAAAACAATGATAACTCACCTCGATCCTCGTGTGAGCCTCTACCTTCGCATTGCTATCACGCGCCTACAGCAATGCACCGCAATGAGAGACAGCGTGTGCAGACCATCATCCAACATTGTGATAGATCATTGCTAAATCCCAACGCTTTCTGTGGGAAAGCGATGATATGAAGCTGCAACGCTGCCCGCTCTCGGCGCCATTGTCTTGCGGGCATTGCATGCGAAGAGGTTCTCTTGTACCCGCCAGGGCGTAGCAGATTCCGCACAACGGACACACGTCGCAGATCCGAATCATGAATGCGGTATGAGGGGTGGTATCGCGGCATGTTTCCTTATGATGACCGAAGCGTACGCCCTTCTGCTCCCAGCCGGCTATGGGGACGAGGGATAGGTTCGGCGAGTTCAACGCCCTCTTCATAGAAATCCATTCTGCGTCGCAGATGCGCACGACGGTCGCGGTGTGACGGGGGTTGATATGATAGCATTCTCTCATGGCCGAAACATACGCCCGCTCGCTTCCGGCCGGCAGGAGTCTGCATTACATCGGTGACGAATGGGTTCGGCGCGTCGAAGTCTTCGGAACGACCACGCGACTCGGGCCTGTGTATGTTGTTGGACGCAAAAGCTATGTGGAGTTGTGAATGGCAGAGGAACGATCTGTTATCGCATTTCGAGATCTCGGCTGGCCGTGGGAACACGGTATGCCCGAAATGGCAATCCATGAACATCCATGGAGCATGCACGCTTTAATCAGCAGCACCACCACCTTGCCAGCCAGCCAGTAATACTCGGGTCGTCACAAGCAAGAGCCGCAGCAGGTCATCATATATAGGTACGGGAAGAAAGTAGCGGCTTGGTTGTGGTCAATACGATAAGACGTGAAAGTCGAGACAATCACTTGTGAAACTACATGTCCGGGAGAAGATTCGTAGATAACAACCAATCTAGAGACTTCCACTTCGATCCCTCCACCGCGATGAACTGTCATACGGGTTTCCTCAAGTTCACGCCACACCACAGCACAGGCGCCAAATTTGTCGCGCAGTCGAATGTGAAGAGACTGATGAGCCACAACACCACCAAGACGGGTATCGGTGCGAGTAAGACCTCTGTCCGGCTTAGGAACGGCAATGCTGGGAAACTGTCAGCATATCGCTGGCATGCGCCGAGGAGACATCCTGCGAGTCTAGCGTACGTACCATTGTAGCCCAGAAACGTGATGACGAAGTAGTACGACAACGCCATGAGGTACATGGTGTTGCCGAAGAGGTTGGACACCCAGTAGTCTTGCGCGATCAACGGCATGAGGAGGAATTGGAGGACGTAGAGGAAGGCCCAGACGGGCAAGAAAGCCCGGATCGAGACCTGGCACACGAGATCAGTACTGAGTAGCAAGTAGTCCTCCGTGCCACTTGAAGCGAGTCCGATGACCAACGACGTAGCAAGGAAGTACATCTCACGTACATCGAAACAGTAGCCAAACTCCAGCGTCTCTTCGCCGCCACTCGGTGGTCCGAAGAGACCTTGCCTTCGTTTCCCTAATACCCTGCCGACTAGGAAATACATGCCGATCGAGACCAGGAGAGAAGTCCCCAGGAAGTGGCCCAGGACAAAGACAATCGTTACTCGGATCGTGCGGCTTGCTCCGTCGGCGTAGGCCAGACCCCAGGCAAGCCCAGTCAGCAGGAAAAAGAGCGAGAGAAGGTAGGTGAAAGCTGGGTCCGCGCGATGGTAAGAGTTCTTCGTTTCTATCCAGAGCAGTCAGTCCAGCCGCGAGGGGCGCCGTGAGATGATGTTACGAAGGCCGTACGTTTCTGCAGTGTAGGTCAGTGCCGGGTTGCAATGACCGTAAGAATGTACGAAAGCAGCCGTACATGGTAGTAAATGTTGCGAAAGACCTTTTTAGGAGCAACAATAAGCTGTGTCATCTCCCAAACCGCCTACTCGATCTCAGCCTTTCAGCCCCGCATACAGCCGCGGAGCACCACGTTGACGAAGCGTACCGTCTCGAAGTCCATGGAGGTGAACTTGAATAGTCGGCGGAAGAGGGGCGGCACCCGCAGACTGGTCCTTCGCTGCGATGAAGACATGATCAGTGCAGAAGATGGCCGGGTGGATATGCTATCGTCTGCGGTAGGTGGTCGAGATCTCCATGTCCTTTGTCACTCGGGGGGTAAGGGCAAGACTGAACAGTAACCGGGAATCGGTGGTCGTTGGGTACAGCGAAACAGCTCAGCTTAGCTTCCGAAGTGAATTCATGTAGACATCCTTCCTCCCGACGATCGTCTCATGTAATAGAACCGGCCGAACGTGAGAGTGTGAATGTATGGAGGGTGCAGGTGTGTTTGCCTGTCGGGATGTCCCGAACAAGGCTTGGCGCTATTGTCATCAGCTTCGGTGATCTTCACGTCCAGCCCTTTGAGAAACACAACATCAGCGGCCGTCGTCCTTCATAGCCCACTTCGCACTCCCTCTCACTGACATATACCCGCAATTCACTCTACCAGAGCTGTCTGGATCAACCTGCCATTCTGCGCCAGGGACCACAATCTCCGCTCTCTGTGCCCAACCCTCAACCTGCGACTTCACATCATTCGACTGCCAGTACCCTTGCGCCCGAACGACTTCATCCTGGACCTGTATCACTAACCATCGTCTCGCCGCCATGGCGGACGAGTATGACCCCTCCGGCGCGACAGCCTACGACGGCTCGCATCACAGCCCTGAGAACGGCGAGTATGCCTACGATCCGCAAACCGGCGACGACGGAGAAGAAGAGGACGATGACTATGATCCGTCGAGCTTCAACTTCGGGGACGACTCTGCGCAGCAATCAGCACAAGGTGAGCAGCAACCGCAGCCTACTACCTTCAGTGCGCCGCCTGCGCAAGCCTCGAAACCCAAAACAGCCGCCGGCTTTATCATAGACGAGAGCGATGATGAGGAAGACGAAGGTGCGGTGCCAGCGCCATCACAAATCAATGGGTCAGAGGGTGCACATTCCGGCTTGGGCGCCGTGGCGGTGTCAGAAGCGCAGGATGTATCTCTAGCTAGTGAACCTACACAAGACACTGCTGCTGCTCCTGTTCACGATGCACAGAACGCCAGTCTCAACGGGTCCGCTGCTACTGCTGCTATTCTTTCTGTGCCAGCTGATGTTGCTCCTTCTGCCCCTGTCACTCCCGTCTCTGCTCCTCCCTCTCATCAAACCGCTCCGGCGAAACAGGGTAAGGATATCTTACCTGCAGCCACCAGCACGCTCGCCACCGCCAGCGTCTCAGCGACGCCGAAGCCTGCTGTAAATGGTGTGGCGGCTCCGCCCGGTACGTCAGCACCGCAGAGCTCGGTCGTGCAGCGTTTGCCACACGACAAGGTCGGCAGACTCGAAGACCGCATCAAAGAAGATCCCAAAGCGGACACAGATGCGTGGTTGAGTCTCATCTCTCACTACCGCGACAAAGATCAGCTAGACAACGCACGGAGAGTGTACGACAGACTCCTCGAAATTTTTCCCACGGCGGTACGTTCCTCCTCCCACCTTCGGTGCACGTGCTCGTCCTCGTGGCCAAACTCTTTTACAGCTCTTAGACGTTTCGGCAAGCGTGACAATGCTGACTACTCCTGCAGCCCGCGATCTGGACCGCGTACGCGAAGCTCGAATTCGAGCTTTTCGATCGAGCGAAGATTGAAGCGATATTCGGCACCTCGCTCCCGCAAGTCTCCAACGTGGAGCTCTGGACCATGTATCTCGAGTACCTTCGCCGCGTCTTCCCCGTCAACCCGGACCCTCAGGGCGGAAACCGCGCCATCATCACTCAGGCATTCGACGCCGTTCTGGACAATGTAGGCATGGATCCCGATGCTGGAAGGCTGTGGCGTGACCACATCGACTTTGTGAAGAGCGGACCTGGCAACATCGGTGGCACCGGCTGGCAAGACCTACAAAAGGTCGATCTGTTACGGAAAGCGTATCACCGCGCGATCAAGCTGCCCCACGAAGATTTGACGAAGCTGTGGAAAGAGTACGACAATTTTGAGCTTGGGACCAACAAAGCCGGCGGACGCAAGGCGCTTCAGGAGCAGAGCCCACACTACATGACTGCGCGTACCGCCAAGACGCAGATGGACCAGAGAATCTCCAGATTAGACAGGAAAAGTCTGCCGGTCCTACCGCCTGTGCATGGGTTCGAAGGAGAAGAAGCGTACGCAGTGCAGGTCGAAGCCTGGAGGGGTTGGATCGACTGGGAGAAGAAAGAGGATCCGTTGGTTCTGAAAGAGGATGAAACACCGTTGTACCGGAAGCGAGTGGTGTATGTGTACAAGCAAGCGACCATGCAGCTCCGCTTCTACCCGCAGATCTGGTTCGAGGCTGCCATGTGGTGCTTTGAGCAGGTCGCGGATGACATGGTCGCGCAAGGCGAGGACTTCCTCGACAAAGGCATTGCAGCCAACCCAGAGAGCGTGCTGCTCGCCCTGACGAAAGCGAACAGGATCGAGACCATGTCGCCAGCGAGAAGTACCGATGAAGAGATTATCGGTAACGGGGAGCGGCTCGACGTTCCGTTCGAGAATTGCCACAAGGCACTTTACAGTCTCCGTGAGAAGATCGCAAAGCGTCAGGAGGCTGCATTGAAGACCATACAGGCGCACTTTGCTTCTCTGCCCCCGGAGGAGGCCGAGGAACCCAAAGGCGACGACGACGATGAAGACGACGGCGATATGCTAAGCGAAAAGCCCAAGACCCGCCAGGAGCAGATGCAAGCGCAGATGCAAGCTGTCAAGGACGCGTCGGCAGGCCCGCTCGAAGCATACAAACGGACCATTTCGTACGTCTGGGTGGCAAAGATGCGCGCTTTCCGGCGCATTCAAGGGCAGGGCATGCCAAACAAGCCCAAGAAGGGTTTCCGTGGTGTCTTTGCCGAGGCGAGACCGAGAGGGCAGCTCAGCAGTGACGTATACGTGGCCAGCGCACTGATGGAGTGGCACTGCTACAAGGATCCGTCTGCGCTCAAAATTTTCGAAAGAGGGCTAAAGCTGTTCCCTGCGGACGCTGAATTCGCGCTCGAGTACATCAAGCATCTCGTCTCGAACAACGATATCACCAACGCGCGTGTCGTCTTCGAAACGACGCTCACCAAAGTCTTGGGCGCGAGCAACATTGCCGAGTCAGGGCGCAAGGAGAAGTGTCGACCGCTATTGCTATACATGCACGAGTTCGAGTCCAACTACGGCGACCTCGCGCAGATCCACAAGCTTGAGAAGCGCATGGCGGACATGTTTCCCGACGAGCCGGATATCGCGCGCTTCGCCCATCGCTTCGCCTTGCCTTCGTTCGACGGGATGCAAGTCCAGCTCGTCCTCAGCCCCACGCAAGTCATGCCCAAGACCACGGTGCCACAGCAGCCGCTGCCGACCATCGAAGCGCCAGGACGATTCGAGGAAAGCGGGCTGCGTCTCGGACCCAACGGACCGTACATGGCGAGCCCGAAGCGTCCGCTCGAAGACAGCGACACCGACACGCCGCAGCGGAAGTTCATGCGCGGAGATTCGCCGCTCAAAGGCGCCGCGGGCAGGCGGATCCAGCATCAAGCCGTTGGCAGTACAGCCTCGGCAGCTATCGGAGGTGTTGGTGGCGGAAACGGAGGGTTCGTCACGAAGAATTACATTCCCGGTGCCGGTGGGCAAGGTCCTCCGATGCCTGGGGCGTTACCGAGGGATGTCACTTTTCTGCTGAGAATCCTGCCGCCCGCTTCGTCGTATCATACGAACGTGTTCGACCCCGTGCGGATGGTCGAGCTTCTCTGGGGGATCGATGTCGACGGGGCGAGGTCGAGGATTGGTGGCTGAAAGGTTTTAAAGGGTAGCGGTAGGAGTGCTTGGGTGGGTGTGCGCGCTGCCGGTACGCGCTATGTGCTAGGCAAGGTCTGTGCGGTCAGAGATTGTCTGCAATGGTATTGCGAGCGGAGATCTTTTCCAGCAGCATGCGCGAAGGCCATTCAAACGCGATGTAAAGGCGTTGGGAACTCAACGGGGGCAGTCCGTGCAATGGCAGGCTCCTATCTTGTTGTAGCGTAAAACAAGATTTGTACAACACCAGAACTTTTCAATATGTACTCATGCAGTGAAGCCGCCTATTCATACAATGCCACGATGGGCCTACTGGACGCCGCAAATGCATCGCCTACACATATGCCAAATACCGTCGCAATGCTGTACATGAGCCGAGATATGAATTGCCACAACTCCACGCCACACCCCACGTTACATCTACAGCTTTCTCTTCTCGCTGATCTCATCGTACGTCTGCACCTGGTCGCCGACTTGGAAGGCCTCCCAGTCCGAGAAGCCCATGCCACATTCGGTGCCCTTGCGCATCTCTTGGACGTCCTTCTTCACGTTCTTGAGCGAGTCGATGGTCCCTACGCGCTTATGTTAGCAAGAGGCAAGCAGTATGGTAATAAATAAGCCAAACGTACCATCGAAGATCTTCTGGTCTCCACGCAGGACCCTGACACGCGCGCCGCGGGTCACGGTCCCGTTCCTCACTTTACATCCCGCGATATTCATCGTCCTACGACCTCCGATGCCAATCTCGAACGCGGCGCTGATCTCCGCTTCGCCCGTCACCTTGTGGGTGACGAGCGGCGGCAGCCTCTCCTCGAGCACCGCTTTCACGTCGTCCAAAACGCGGTAGATGATGTTGTTCTCCAGCACCTTGACGCCCCGTGCTTCGGCCTCCCCCTTCATGCCTTCATCCGTGGGCAGGTTGAAAGCGATGATGTGTCCTCTCGCGGTGTCCGCGAGCTCGACGTCCGACTCGTTCAGGCCGCCGACGGTGGATCGTAGGATGCGTGGTCCGATCAAGGGCGAGGAGACGCCGAGGATGTACGCCGCTACCGCCTCGGCAGAACCGGAGACATCGGCTTTGATGATGAAGGGGACCTCGATGCGACCAGTTGGCGTGTCCTCCTCGACGTCCTCTTCCTCGACTTGAGCAGCGGCTTCGAAATAGTCCATCCCGTCCACCGCCCTACCTCTACGCGCTGCGCGCGCTGCCATCTTCTCTTTCTCCCTCTTCTCCTGCTCCACTCTGCGCGACTCATTGATAGCCTCCATATCCGTCGCCGTCTTCTCCCTCTCCTCCTTCTCCTGCCGGAACTGCACAGCATCACTCGCTTTTTGCTCGTTCGGCGCCTGCAGCACCTCATCGCCTGCAGCCGGTTGATCTCTCCACCCATCAACTTCAACAGGCATGCCAGGACCGACCTCTGGCACAACCACGCCCGCTTCGTTGCGCAAGGTACGCACGCGCGCCCAGCTTTTACCAGCGACGATCACGGCACCAAACTTGAGCGTGCCGCGGCGCACGAGCACAGTGGCAACCCGACCGGCTTTCTTAGTGGTAGCCTCGAGAACCCAGCCTTCGACCGGCCCATCGGTCTCTGCGCGGTGGTCGAGGATTTCGGAGAGTGTGACGGCGGCTTCTTCCAACTCATCCATGCCCTCGCCGGTCTTTCCCGAAACACACACAACCTGAGTATCGCCACCGAAGTCTTCAATCTCCACGCCGTGTCTCGCCAGATCCTGCTTCACGCGCTGCACGTCCGCCTCGGCCTTGTCGACCTTGTTCACTGCCACGATCATCGGCACACCGGCGGCCTTGGCATGCTTGATGGCTTCCAACGTCTGCGGCTTTACGCTATCGTCCGCCGCGACCACCAGAATCACGATATCCGTCACATTTGCGCCACGCTGCCGCATGGCCAAGAATGCGGCGTGGCCGGGCGTGTCGAGGAATGTGATCGTCCTGCCACTGCTGGCAAGGGGAACGCTGAAAGCACCGATATGCTGCGTGATACCGCCCGCTTCTCCTGCCGCAACACTGCTTTTGCGCAGGTAGTCCAATATGGTGGTCTTGCCATGATCGACGTGACCCATGATCGTGACGACTGGCGGCCGCGTAGGCAGGAACTCCTTATCTTCGACTACCGGCCTGGCCTTGAGGTCTCTGTCCTCCGCCTCGTCGGCTGCAGACTCGAAGATGGGCTCAAAGTTGTACTCCATGGCGACCATGCCGCTCAGCTCTGAGTTCAAGACCTTGCCAGGGAACAAGTCGTCGTAGCCCAATCGCTCCAAACGCGAGACGAAAGATTCGTATCGTACGCCGAGCAATTGCGCAAGTGTCGCCACGCTCACGAACTCCGGTAAATTCACCGGCGTGCCTTGTTCGGCTTTTCGGGCTTTGATGGCCTTCTTCTCCGCTTCCTTGGCCGCCGCCATCTGAGCCTTCTCTGCCTTGCGAGCGGCCTTCCGCAGATTACGCTCTTCCCGCATCGCACCAGATTCGTCGTCCTCGTCATCATCCTCATCGCGTCTAGAACGACGAACGGATTTCTCACGGCGCGGAGCGTCGTCGGCAAATTTGCGTGAGCGAAAGACACGCTCTGCCGGCTGCTCTTCATCTTCTACCGCCTCGTCTTTCGTCTTGCGAGGCTCGGGCACGCTGTAGGTTCGTTCTTGCGAATCGGTGACAGCATCGGCTTGCCGTTCGCCGACGAAAGCTGCTGCGCTGTCCCGCTTCGGCACAGTTTGGACATCTCTCATGCGCTCGTGTTGACGGTTGAAGTCAGACCCAGTGGGACTTTCCACATTTTTTGCATTGCTGGCGGCGTCTCCGTGCGCAGTGGAACGCTCCACGAGTTGCGCGCCCCAGGAGGCGCCGCTGCGCGCAGCGGTTCGCTCGACAAAGCGATGGGCCGACGCATCCCGTGATACAAATGGCCTACGTATGGTTGGTTCTCCTGATGCGTTACTCGTCACACGAGGGCAAGTCCTGGCATGATGACCCGCCTCGCCACAGACGTTACATTTGCTTCTAATCGGGCCCTCACATTCGCGTGCGACATGCCCAAGCTCGCCGCAGCGGCCGCATCGCCTTTCGCCAGGCCGTAAGGGCATCGGAGCATGCGCGGGCTGTTGCGGTGTGGGACGAGCATAATCGCCTGGTTGATACTGCTGTCGCTGTTGCTGGTGCTGTAGGAAGATGCGATCGATCGCCGCGTCGTCCCATGGTTGCTGATCCTGTCGTGGCTGCTGCTGCGGTTGCGGCGCAGGAGGAGCCGGTTCGGAGTTTCGTCGTCGCAGGTGCTGCCAGTCCACTGCATGGGAGTCGTCAAACGGTGCCTGAGGTTGTTGATAGTCCTGCGGATCGAGGATGGTAGCTTGGTAGCCGCTATCGTCATAGGATGTCTGCCTTTTGGGCGGCGCGTGCTCAGCACGGTGAGGCGGTACAGGCTGATGGATCTCACTGAGCTGACCATTCAGGCTCTCGTGCTGCTGTGATTCGTCGTCTGGGCGCAGGTTCCAGCCATACGTACTCGCCGGCTTTGACTGCCGTGCCTTTCCGATGTTTGACCCACTCGCCGTTACTGACTCAGAGATTTCATGTGGCGGGCTTCTAGTCCCTAGCGGATACCTCCGTACCCATTGCGACTGATCATGACCGCCTAACGGAGCCGATGTTGGATTGCTGTGTCGTTGGCTTGGTGTAGGAGGGGTGCCGCCCAAGCCGCTGTTGAGTGACGAGCCAAAAATCTGTCTGCCTTGTCTAGAACGCTGTGGTGTTTGGCCTTGCGGGCCTTCGGGGCGCTCGTAGCTTCGTGCTTGTTCGTCAGGTTGGGGCCAAGAGTTCTTACGTGATTGCAAAGGAGGCTGCGATCGGCGCTCTGTAGCTTGGTTCACCACCTGCGGAGCGCCGTTCGGCCTATCGAACGGGCTATCAGAGACCACCGCGTGTGGAGCAGTAGCAAATTGCGGCTGTTCTTGCGAGATGTTCTCCGGCACTTCATGCTCTTCCCTTAATAATACCTCCTCAGAATCTAACGACGGTCTTTCTGCCGCGCCGGAGCCCCAACCACCACTACTTGCAGCTGAAGGCTCTGCGACCTTGCCAGGACCTGCACCGAATGTCGGCATGGCTACACGCTGTGGCGGCTGTGGTGGCTGTGGTTTTGGTTGATCTGCCTGTTGCGATGCAGCGACACGTATGATCCGTTCGTGTGAGACCACGCGAGGTGACGATCGGTCCTCCGACCCATGCTGCTTCCCCACCTGCGCGCCTTGTCGCGTCGCCTGCCCTTGCGACAACCTGCCATCGTTACCTCTGCCTCGTTCAACATCAAGCACTTGAGAGATTTTCCGGATTGGCGAAGGGTCCTGTCGCTGTTCTCCTCTCGTCCTGTTGATGCTCCATCTATCATCCGCCTTCGTCCTGTCGTGCTCCTTGCGCCATTGCTGCTGAATAGCCCTGCGCTGCTCTTCCTGCGCTCGTCGCGACTCCTCCCGTTCTTGCGCGGCGATACGCGCTGCCTCTTGCCGCCTTCTCTGCTGTTCCGCCTCTGCCTCGCGTACTCTACGCTGTTGCTCCTCACGCTGTTGCTGGAGTAGTGCTCGCTCACGCTGCTCGGTAGCAGAGAGCGAGGATGAGGGATCAAAGCCAGTCCATGCTGGCTGAACCGGGTCTTGAACGTTCCGGGTGGGGGCTGGCGCTTCGGCTGCGTTAGCTGTTTGAAGAGGATGCTGACTGGTGGTCAACTGCCTCCGAGAGGTACTGGTGGAAGCGGATGCTGGGTATGCCGAAAGCTGTCCAGTCAGGCGACATTGGCAGAAGATGCAGAGGCTTTGCGCGGAGGAAGCCTGTGTGACATCAGCATAGTTTCGTCGGTATAGTCTGGATACTGACCCTCAGTATGCGCTGCCTCCTCATGACATACGATGTCAATACCAAACGTAGATACGCAAGTGTTCCCCAAAGCCTGACTTTCATCGAAAATCGTCCTTCACCCGGAGATCCTACTTCCTAAAACGGCAGCTCGCCGTACATTACTTTTAACCATATCGATCAATGTGACACCTCACGTGCCACTTCGATGACGCCGAGGATTCGTTCCATCCCATCTTTCTCCATCCACATTCACCACGCTTCACCACCAAGCTTACTTCGTAAACTTCCCTCACCGTCTCGTCGATTACAGTCCAGCAAGCGACCACGTTCATCATACGATCAAGCCAAGCGGCAGTCGCACAATGTCTCGACAAGTAGGTCTTGGCTCTCGCTCGCGACGGTCGTCTCCATCTAACGACTCACAGCAAATAACCCAACACTACTCACGCATCCTCACTCGGTGGCCGGTCGATCGCCTCCGACCTAAAGAACGTCAGATCGAGAGCCTTTTGCGCAGTCGTACACAAAACCCTCCTGCTGGCCAGCACGATGAGGCAAGAGAGGTCAACGCCGCATATCTCATGCTTGACAACACATTCTCCAAGCACTTCCCGCTCTCGGAGCGGATCATGAAGCCTGCAAGCAACCCCAATCATTACACCGACCTGGCAAAGGAACTGGAGGAGCTCCCGGATCGCACGTGGCTTGGTAACTTTAAGAAGAGGTTGCAGGCGATGATTAGGCTGCGTTAGAAGCACCATGCAGCTAGCCATCCACCAGCGGACGAAGTTGCGAACCTTGCCGCAATGCGAGGAAATGCGGCCGAGGTTCCCTCTGCGAAAGTCACAACATTCCACGGTGACTGCTGTGATGCAATAGCAGTGGATCTCGCCGAAGGCTGTGTGAAAGTGTGCCTTCCGTGTACTTTCACTCAACAAATACACCGCTTTTTGTTTGAGAGGGATATACCACCACTGGCCGCATCGGCTACGGCGGTCAGCTCAAGCAACGAAACACCAAATGTCTTGCGTGGTCTGCATTTAACTCGCGGCCAACCTTGTTCAACAAAGTCGGAGCCCGCTGCTGCCGCGGATGCACAGCTTCCAACGCCATGGCCAGCTACGCGCTTGGTATTGAGTCCGCGCAAGGCGTTTGGGACCCGTAGACGCAAGGCTCAGAAGGCTTCTGCGCCGTGCAAGCATCCGAGAGGTCTTCAGACTGTCACCCCCTGTCTTCACGAATACCGAAGATACCTACCGTCAACCGGGATTGTTCGCCTTGACGGTGGATGAAGTCGCCAAGGACACGGAGTGTTGACCACCGAGGAGGCCGAGATCGCTGAATGGTCGTGGGCTTTGTAGCATGATGATGAAACGATCAAACCGGGCTTTTAGGGTAATCGCAGGGTACCGAGCGGTGTTGACCCGCAAAGACCGCTGGAAGACGTGGCGATGAACGGTGATGACATTTGCTCTTTCGACTTGGTATTGGATCATGTTCTTCAACGTGAAAAGCCACCTGCAGGGAGGCAAGACGTCTGCCTTATCTATCCTAGCCTTACAGAACCCACACCCAGTCCATCCTCTTCTTCATGCCTGCAGGCAATCTTCTTGTTTCGTTCGTGAACTACTACTTACACTCATCAAACTAGACTATTTGGTATATATATCTGATCCTCCAGCCTCAACATCCGATCTACGACACGAACAAGCACCGAATGATTTTTACGGGTATGGAACCCATCATCTCACGTGACCATTCTCGAATCCATACCGCGATCGTGGCACACATACATAAAGTAGTCTCCGGTGCCACTCGCCACACTGTGGCCCAAGGCTGAGAATTGAGTTTCACGGCAAAAGTGTCTCCGATCGCTGCAGCGCCGTTGCCAAACTGCAACTGCAAGCATGCATGCATGCAGCAACGCGCGCGCGCGCGCAGGAGAAGTTGACGAGGGTGTCTCGAAGCTGCTGATCGTGTGGCTGTGCAAGTGCGTCGATCTCAACGACAACAAACAAACAATCAATCAATCACATCAATCATATCAATCAATCAATCAATCAATCAATCAATCAATCAATCAATCAATCAATCAATCAATCAATCAATCAATCAATCAATCACACAACACCTGCATGTACTGTTTTCCAGACGGGCGTCGGCGAAGGCTCCGAGCAGCGAAAGAAAATGGCCGCTGCGTACTGTCTCCATCGATCGACAAGACAATCCAATGGAACCTGGAATACATCGATTCCTAGGCGTTGAAGTAATAAGTACAGCGTCGAGCGATCGAAACGGCTGACGACGACTCCATCACATCACATCCATCCATCCATCATCATCCCGTCAGTCAGTCGAATAAACACGATTGGTCGACGAGAGTGTTTCAGGATCGGGTGGAGGAAGTTTTCTCCCGTGGCGGCGTTTCCATGTCCATTCGTTGGTGACAGGTCTTATTACATGCTCAACATGCGGTAGGGACACACAACGGATACAATACAACAGGGATACGTGTACAGACTGCAGTCTCTCGAGGGTGGGATTTCTCTACAGGCCAACAGTCGACAGATCGTTTCGCCAGGGGATGCCCCCCAAAAACACCAAATTACTGTACCGATCACACGTCTGTCGGGCGTGGAATCACGCGTGAGACTGACGCTCTTGATGAGGAGGTTCACAACGAATACGGCTGTCTCATGGAAGTGTGGATGGATTGAAGAGGAGATCAAATGACTGATTGATTGATTGATTGATTGATTAATGGACAGATCCGACTGATTGTCGAGGACTATTTGGGTATCTCAAGAAAAAAAGAAACATGCTTCCAAGAAAACAAAGGTGAAGAAAACCCCAAAAAGCAACAATAGTGAACCAGATCCCCCCGCCCCCAGAAACCCGTAGCAACATATCCCCAAGAGGAGGTGGAGGGTCCTGGTGCACTGATAATCCTGCTTTCGATCCAATGTGCCATTCTGTGCCTGGGTAGGTAGTGAATTTCTGGTTGCCGCAACCAAGAAAAAAGGAAGCAGCGAACATTGCAGCCTTGCTTGATCATTCCTCGCTCAGATCTGAATTCCCCCCCTTAAACGAAGAAGAGAGCGAAGAGCCCAACTGAAGGAATATGTATATTAAGACTACGGCTCTCCTGCACCAGCCGTGTCCCAGCAAAGAGGGACAGATGGTTTCGCCAGATGGGGGTATCTTCAACCAACCGAAAAGGAATAAAATCTGAAAAACGAGGAAAAGGGGCCCGATATCGGAAAGGCCAGGTATCTCTGTTGTGCCCTGTGGTGAAGAAAGGCGAATCGATATCTTGTTTGTTGTTTCTGCGGATGGATGTTTGCTGGAGAGAGAGAGTGTGTGGATGGGGTCCGTATGTGCAAGGTACTGTTATGCGATGGGGACCCGTTTTGATCGTCGCACTTTCGTCAGGTCTTCGAAAGGAGTGGGGTGTTTTGTCGTGACGTTTGGGGCCGGGAGGATGAAGAGATGTCGTGATAGAGGGAGAGAAAGCGCCTGCGCTTTTCCTCCTCTTCTTCTGTTCTGCTTCTTCATCGACTTCAAAAGAGCAACTTCAATTCGTAACCGGTCGAGCTGGTGTTCTGCAAAGTGGCCAGCTCGCCATCGCACTGCACGTCCGTCGCGCCGTCCAGGTCCCATTCTTTGCGCACCTGGCCGGGGGAGTCGGGTTCGATCTCGCCGAACTCGGCCGTCAGGTCCTGGCCTTCGGGGAGCTCGCGGATGCAGTCGTCGTCGAAGAGGACGTGCAGGCCGTCGCGGGTCACGCGGACCGTGCGCAGGACCTTGGTGGGTTCGACGTGGCACTTGAGCGCGACGGCCTGGACGAAGGCCCGGAGCGTGCGCGACGTCAGGTAGATGGCGCGGTGGAAGGGGTCTGGTGGGGCTTGGCCGGCGACGCGCGGCTGCACGTAAAAGCACGCGACGGGCTTGATCGCGCGCTCTGGCGGGGGCTGGTAAGTCGAATCCACGCCCAGAGTCTCGATCCAGCCGGAGAGGGTGCCGCTCTTGGGGGAACGCGTCTGTACTTTGACCGGCTGGTTGTCGGGCGGACTCGCGAGCTGTTGAACTTTCTGTGGCTTGAGGTCCATGGTCGCCGTCTGGGGATGGCTGCGCCATTCGCTCGAGTTGACTCTCGAGGGTCCGCCGAGCGGCGTCGGCTGTTGGAGATTGAGGTCGCGACGGCTGCCGTCAAGAGAGCGTGAGCTGGACGTCGGCGAGTCGAGCGAGTCCGGGGCGCATGCGCTTTGGCGATCCCATCCCGACGTCTCGCCCGAATCGGTCCGGGTCAGGGTCTGGGGCTCGCCGGTGATCTTGACAGGGTATAGATCCGGATCGTCTTCGTCGGAACCGCGCAGATAGAGCACGCTGGCAGCTCGTGTGGAAGTGAACATGTCTTGCAAGTTCATCAACTTGATATGCAGGTCTTCCTCGGCACTGCCTCTGCCGACGTTCGAAGTTACGGAAGACATGGACCAGGTCCTCCTGTGTTTCAGGACTTTGCCAGGCCGGTCGTCCACGCCGGGATTGACGATGGAGGCACGCTTCCGCTTGCCAAGGCCCTTCATGCCGGTTTCGATCTGCGAGATCTGCTGGTTGAGCTTGTCGATGGTCTTCTTGACATGTGCGACGTCGTTGGATAGCTTGCGCTCGGCTCCGTGGTCGCGGAAGAGTTTGACCTTACAGTAGCAGACTTCCTGCACGGCGGAGACGGCAGCGTGGGGTGACGCATCCAGCTGTTCGGTCTTTGCGCAAAGCCGGACCGGAATACCCTTCACTCCTTTCGAGTGGCTGAAGTCAGTCGAGAGAAAGTTGAAGCGGACCGAGATGGGACACTCGGGCGCGCCCGCCGGCGGACTCCACACCACACAGAAGCCGTCGAAGGATGAATACTCCAGAACCACTCGAGGCTTGCTCGGGTCGTCGGCGTTGCCTGTCTGTCCCGACTCGACATATTCAACCGCCTGCAGTCGTCCGCCTCGCTGATGGGCCTCGTTCGTGCCGCGTCCTTCCTTCCAAAGCTGCCAGCAAGCCGCTGGCCTTGCCCGTTGTTGCTCATCCTCGAAAGAGACTCGCACATAGGTCCGATACCGAGTCGCCGGGTTTGGCCGATGAGAATGCGTGTCAACGACGTTGAGCGTGTATGCTTGGCCTTTGTTGAGATACGTGACGGGTATCTCATCTGCCTGCTTGATCATTGCAGTCGGAGCGTTCAGCGTGACGTGGTAGCGGAACCTGCACCTCGTTAGCAGCTGCACTTTGCCGGTTCAATGGGATGAACGTACTTTTCTCCCAATGGATGAGCTGGGGGCGGTCGCATCTTGTTGGACATGCTCTGCGGGTGGAACATCATGTCGGGGGAGTGATGCTGCTGCTGCTGCTGCTGCATCATACGAACGTCCATACCCACATCGTCCACAGGCGAATCGTCAATGGCAGCCTCGAGATTCTCAAACGACGGCTGATGAGTGAAATGGTGAGGAGGGAAGCCCTGCTGCTGGTGTTGGTGCTGGTGCTGGTGCATCTGGAACGGATTGACGTGCGGTTGGAACGACGGATGCTGCATGCTGTGCGGAAGGTGTGCCTGGAAGCCCTGGAAAGCAGCAGCTTGCCGACCAGCCTGCATGGCGCTTTCCGAGGTGGGCATGGAGAGCGGCGTGCCCAGACCTCCGAAGGTGGGAGTGTGTAGGTCACCCGCCTGGCTGTGGTAGAGGGTGTGGGTGCCGCCCGGAGTCGGCGCGTAGTAACCCGGCATCTGGCTTGCGAACATGTTGAAGTTGTGACTGTTCGGATCCATGAGGGACGGTGTTAGGCCTGAGGCGCCAAAGTTCCAAGGCTCGTTGGATCCTTGGGGAGTGTGGTCGGCATCCTTGAGGTCGTGCGCATCGAGAGGTCTGAATGTCGTGTCAGCGGCTGTCGTGTCGGCATGCGCGATGGTGATGCCGCGGCGGGTCGGGTCATGACCACTATCGCTGGGCGCAACAATTGGGGACGGGCATATCGCATACCGTGAAGCCAATGGCACGTCGGTCGCATCTGCAAGTGAGGTCGCAACCAGCGCGGACGCGCTGGAATCGCTCCCCGGCTGGCTCAACCGTGGGAAGTTCGCCTTGAAGTTTTTGTATAGATCGTCGCTAGGCTTTTGCGACTGCCTGCGTACATTTGTCGTCAGCGCTTACAACGTACTGGGCTGAAGTGGTATGATTTGGAGAGTGGCTGGTGTCTTCCTTGGAGTACGCACCTGTTGCGGAACATGTCTGCAGACGCGAAGTCTGGCGACAATGTTAAACCCTCCACGACGGCGACGGTCGCATAGGATGGATGGAGGGAGAAGGTGAAGTTGAGCGAAGGGGGGATGTTGGCAGCGAAGAAGTGTGGTTCTCAGGCACGGTGAAACAGTAGGAAGATGAGGTATCGTCAGCCACAGCAGAGCGGGCGTGCTGGCGAGGGAGCGCGCCACACCATATACTCAGAAGCGAGCCGGGCTAGTAGGGGTGGCTTGACAAGCTAGCAGGGGTCTCAGCCACGCTAACGGGCGGCACTGATGATGAGCTCTTGGTGTGATGGGTGTTCGGTTATTATTGCATGTATCATACGTTGATGAGGTGACGGGAATTGTACATGTTTGGGAGTACATAAGCATCCCCTTTGGCATACATGTCACGAGAAGGGTCGATGCACCGTCCGGCGAGTGCCACACCATCGGAGGATTTGATGTGGCGCAGCTGCACAGCCACTCTCGCTGTCAATAGGCGATCGACGCCACACGGCTGGCTTGCCGCGATTCATGACCGAACCAATACGCCGAAACGGACGCCTCGTGGCCCCAATCTCGAGCCAAATGCTACTGTAGGGCATGACCATGTGATGGGCCGGCGCCTAAGGCTGAATCATCGATCCCCTCACAGTTCTCATTACGGAAGGAAAGAAGGAAACATCGCGCCGGCGCAGCGCCACGCGTGCCCGAAGTACATGGTTACGTGGACGGTAACCATCATCAACAAACATGAATGCACTGGACTCTTCTATTGCCTTTCGCCGAGCACTTGGGCTCGTCGTGGCTGGCCTGGGCTGGCTTGCATTCATTCATTCACTCATTCATTCACCGCCCTCACCACCCTTCCCCGGCGACAACGCCTGGTGGCCCTGGAGAACCCGTGGCGCAAAGGGCTCATCAGGGCAAGCCTGCCGACACAATCCAACGATCCAATTTCCGACACGTCACAGAAGCCGAGTTCACCTTCTCCAGCTGCCCGCCCGGACGACCACGTTGCAGATCGGATCGTGGATGAATTATTATAATTACAGTTTCTCTCTCTGGGGCTCGTGTTCCCCCCTTTTTCGGCAACACTGGAAGATCATTCGAAAGGTCATCATCGTGAATCAGCAACGATTCGTCCATGTGCGCGCACACATTGCATATGTATTGTGTACATTTCAATTTACCGGTTAACCGAAATCTAACTAGTCGTACCCGCCCAACCTGTGGCTTTTGCATCCAACTGAAATGAGTACAGGGCACCCAAAGCGGCTCGTCGACCTGTCGTACAGTCAACGTTATTCGGTAGCCTTTTCCGCTCCTGAATCGCCTCCCGGCTCTCGGGGCCCCTTACAGCGATTCATAATTCAGCTTCTAGAAAGGGGAGACTTCGCTAAGAACAATCGCTTGGGGAGGCTCCCTTCCATTTCCAGCGGGAACAGATGGGCCCGCATCCGTTGCTCATCGCGATCCATACGAAACCGCATCACCTCATTTCCCCTACTAATCATCAAACGGGCCAGAGTTCAATCATCAGTCGCCTTCGGCCAATGTCAGGCGCTGCCCCCCGTGGGCCGTGCTGCAAGCCCAGCGCTACACAAGGCTGAGACGCTCGCCCGGGGCGCCACAGGTGTTCACGGTGTGGCTGTGCGAAACGTGGAGAACCGCCCATCATCATCATCATCAGAAACACCAAAAAGGACACCGTGAAAAGCAGATTCCAGATCTTTTTCGTGTCCCCTCTCCACTAGCCACACCGTACACGCGGGCGTCGGGATCGGAGTTCGATCTGCTGACCTAGGCGCCGCTGATCGGTCGTAAGTTCCGTTCCCCGCACATCAAACGCTGCACAGCCACGCGATCGTCGGTTTCTGGCTCACTCGATCCACGTAGTCTCATCAGCCACAGCTTTGCGCGACGTGGACTCTCATGGCATTCGATCCTTTCTTGTGGCAGCTGCTCCGAGCGGGCCGTTGTGGCCGAACGAGCGGGTGGGGATTGGAGATGAGGAGCCACATGTCAGGATTCCAGGAAGGATACATAACGTATCAAACGCCACAGCCCATCTCCGGATTGCGGGTCGGTGCCTGTATCAGGATGGGGACTCGGGGAAAATGAAACGATCAATCGACGAATGAGCATCGCGAATCCCTGACCTACATATGTATGTATACCACACTCACCCCCCAAACGGTCATCGTGGCGGCGCTTGCGTGGCTTCTTTACCCGACCTTTGAACGTCCCGTGACTCCCGTCGTGGTCGTCGTCGTCTGCACTCACGGTGTTGCCACACCTCCTGAGTGACCCTGATGGACCTCTATTCCGTCATGTGGACGGCTACATAGTGGTAGAAATGCAACACGAGAATACACGTATGATTTCACGCACGCTGCTCACCTGACCCTCCAGACACCGATTATGATCACATACTGTACGCCATTGCAGCAGCACATCGCACAGTATCATCGGCCACATCGTCGACCCGTGACGCCTTTGATCGTGCAACGCCACGTCTCATGTTTCCCGTGAACTCCATGCCGGTCCCGTTATATAAGCGGAGAACGCAGATGACGCCGACCCACTCCAGGAGTTTCCCATGTAGCGCACGTTGGAATGGAAATTTGTCCCGCAGAACGGTCATTGTCGTTCGGTTGGTTCGCCAATTCCAATCTCTCAGACACCCATCACAACTCAGTATCGACGCCATGGATCGGACGATGCTTCGAAGCACAGCAAGTCCTCCTCCTCCTCCTCGTCTGACAAAGGGTAACCGTCACCTGCGCAGTGATTTGGCTGGACGTTCTCTTTTCCAATGTCGTTCGTCTCCGTGCTCAGGCCGAGCGTGCAGAGACCGCTGTAACTGCTCTGCGTGCTGATCCGCTTACTTTGGTCTGCGAAGTGATGATCGCAACTGCTGCTGCACCCATTGCTTCCGGATTTCGCGACAGCCGTCGTGAATGAGCTCGCGCGCAACGCCTGCGTATACTCCAACAGCATGTTGCTGCTACTTGCCGATGTCTGAGTGCCACTTGCAGCTCGGTCTGAACCGTGTGGTCCGAATCCATCAACACAAGTCCCTGGCGAGCTGTAAGTCGAGCTTCCGGTCGATCCACACCTGTGCGAGTTGCGTTTGTCATGGTTGATCACCGTCAGGAGGCTTGACGATGAGTCTTCGCGCTCTTGCCTCGGACGGGCCAAACCACCTGAACCATGCACAGGAGTTGGGATTCTCGACATCCGTCTTGCCTCTACAGGAGGTGCGGCGGTGGTTGGCGTGGTTGGTAGGGGGAACGGGTTGCGCTGAGGCATGGCATCCCTCTGCTGCGACATTCTCGACAGGTCCGACAATGACACGCTCTTTCGTAGCGAACCCTCATTTGCTTCACCCCGACCCACTGGCGTACTGAGAGCGACAACGTCATCCCCAACGTCGAACGAGAATCGGTGTCGGTCTTCAACGACATGATCAACGGCTGAGTGGGTCTTCAATCGATGGAAGAAACCAGATGCCTTGGCCATGAGAGATGGCTGTTTGCGAACAGTCGTGACCGGCGTCATGCTGACCATAGTCGCGACCTCGAGAGGCCCATGTCGATTGCCATCTGCATTCGTTTTGCCCGCAAAAGGTGTACCATCCGATGACAGCACACTGCACAGATCCAGGAGCTTTGGCATGACCTCGTCAGGGTTGATATGTCGGCGACGAGCAAGCACAGTGGCTATCCGCTTGATCGCGAAGAGCTCGTTCTCGTCGCCAGTGCACTCGGCGGCCTCTGTGTCAGCATTTGCATCAGACCACACGTCGCCTGCGAAACTGAATGTCGAAAAAGTCTCATCCGAGAAGCTATTCCGCGGCTCGGATGGAGAATGAAGACCGGCCTCTGCACGCAAATCAAGACCACGCTCTGCTTGTTGCTCCAGGAGTGAGGCCTCAGCAAGCGTGCTGGGCATCGCATCCGGTGGTGTGCCAAACGGTAAATCAACGTGGATGCTGGTCATGGAACTCTTTGACACCAGCTGCTTGGATAGTCGTCTCATCTGCGCAGAGGGTGATGAAGCTCGTGTACGAAAGGTAGCTGTTCATAACGTCAGTGTAAGTCTAGACGATCAGAGCATAGGTCCCACCTCTCTGACTGCTCCACGCCCTGTCCTCGCATCGCTTGGTCTTCTCAAGAAGCTCGAAGATGGTCTCCAACCCGTCATCCGCTTCACCTGCTCTTTGCTCACTCTGCCGTCGTAAAGCAGCGCTTCCATGGTGCGTGAGGCTCACGTCAGCAAAGCTGCGCTTACTGTTGGCGTGGAGGAGCTGCTCCAGACGTCCGATCTCAGCCTTGTAGCCCTGCCGCTCTTCCACCCAACGCTTCTGGGCTTGACGCAACCTTTGCTCCATGCCGACGAGACTGTGGCCTCCGTCACTCACGCGTGCCTGCAGCTGTTGCTTCTCATCGTCCAGGGTGCGGAAACGCTCGAAGATCTGCAGCAGCACGCCGTTGAAGCGTACGTCCAGCGGCTCGTATGGGGCCGACATCAACCGACACAGGATCGAGTCGATCAGGGGTTCTGCCTTTGATTCGGGGAACGGTGCTTCGTCGGGTTCATAAGATACCCTCGATCCGAATATCTCTCCATCGAGGCTTGCGAATGAAGTTTCCGGTTTCACGACAGGGCCTGGTCCGGTATGCTGGCCGAAGTAAGATGACAGTTTAGGACCGATGCCTCGCTTGGGCGTGACGGGAGAGGCGAAGGCATCAGCGTCGTCCTGCTCCAAGGCAACCGTGCGTGTTCTTGTCGGTTGGATCATTCGACGCCATTGTTGGATGTCTGCCATGACAGGCCTGTCAGTTTGTGGGCTCAAGAGAGTTGATGAAGGTTTGTGAAATCGAAGGATGAAGAGCAAACCTTCCGGAAGATGAGGTCACGTTGGGTACCCAGAGTTGGTTCGTATGAGGAAGGTACGGAAAATTCCTCATGGAAGGCACCGCAGGCAGCCGCGATGTACGCGCATATTGTATTTGGGAAAGCGTATGTATCCACATTGCTTCCTCCGTTTGGAAGTCATACCCTACAATGTCATAAACATGGTTTCTCGATAGAGAGAAGTTCGGGTAAAAAACCGCAATAGATTTCATCAAATAAGCTCTGCCGCGCTACATACTGTATACTCAATTTCAGCGTTTCCTGTAGTGAACCTCGACCGCGTTCGCCGACATCAGCAACCAACCTCCTCGTGACGAAAGACATGTAACCACCCCTTCATGCACCAGCGCCAACGGCGAACGATGAAAGCGACAGTGTTTGGTAATGGGACGGGCAAAACTCGATCTCGGCACGATGGATAATCCCTTCAGCACGGTTGCATGGAGGAGCAAGCTTGGTGCTGTACACACTTATGCCGTTTTGCAGGAAAAGGTAACAAGCGGAGATTGGGGAGGTAGGACAGGCAAGGATGAAGTGAAAAAGAGACCCGAGGATGTAAAAAGGGTCGGGATGAAATTCGCTTGCTTTCGTGGTCCGTTCCGGCTGTGAAAGCCTTTCGTGCTCTTGTCCTCAGACGTGCGTTCAGCGCAAATGAACACAAGCCGCAGACTCATTCCGCCTTCCGTCGTAGACCGCCTGATGGACCGGTAACCGTTTGTCCAGCTCATGCCGCATCACGCTTGCCCTCCTTCACCTCCTTCTGCACGACATCGTCAGTATCCCGGATTGATCGCGAGACTCCCTCTCGACACGTACCAGCGCCCTCATCGTCCCGTGCAGAGCATGTCTGTGGTTCCTCCGGAACTTGGGGTCGGTGCCTTTGAGCGAAGGGTATCGGTGGGTCTTGGGCTTCTTGATCCTGTTTGCGGACGGAGAACCTCACGTCAGCTTTCTTTTCCCTTCCTTTCTTCCCTTCTCTCTCTTTCGCGTTCACCGGGTCGTTTCGAGGGCGGATGGATGAAATCGGGTTGGGGAGGGGGCGCAACCGTACCCGTTCCTGTGCGCCTTCTTCGACTGGTTGTGCTGAGACGAGTTCTTGGATTCTGTCCAGATCTGTCAGCGTAATGCCAGTGAAGACACAGGCGATGCGGTCGACACGTACTGGCCATTGCGACGGTGTCTGTTTGGTCAAATATTTGGATGAACAGATGCGCGACTCCAGCGAGGTCGTCAATCGAAGTTCGATTTCAGGATGTGGGCTGCGCACGGACGATTTGCGGTCACACGATGCCAAGACTTTCACCTCCGCGGGCGAGACGCCACACGGATACTGCAAAGAGAACATGACTTTCATTCATCACGAAACGACCTGGACATGATGGAAAATACAATCGCTTGCTTGTACTGATGGCGAAAAACACACCTTGCACCCCAACAAGAGTTACCGCGACGCGTTCCTAAATCTCCCACGACTGTACAATGGCACACGCCTCAACGATCCACCTGCTGTAACGCTCTCGCCCCGACTTCGACCGTGCCTCAAACCTACATCTTTCTCATTATCCACATGGCCTTCAAAAGTCCGCTGTAAACAATACCGTCTACTTGTGCATCTTGGCCATAGTGTTGAGCGCACTGCCGTTCTTGAACCATTCGATCTGAGGCTCGTTGAACGTGTGCGCAAGCTTGACGTCGAAGGTCTCGCCGCCCTTGGCCGGGTGCACTCTCATCGTCATGGGCTTGCCGACGGCGATCTCCGTGCACATGATGTCGACCTTGTCTTCGGGCTGGATCTTGTCGTAGTCCTCCGGGTTGGAGAAGGTGAGCGGCAGCATACCCTGCTTCTTCAAGTTCGTCTCGTGGATACGGGCGAAGGAGCGGGTGATGATGGCGAGACCGCCGAGGTGGCGGGGCTCGAGAGCGGCGTGCTCACGGGAAGAGCCCTCGCCGTAGTTCCAGTCACCAATCACGATCCATCTGATGCCCTTGCTTTTGTAGTCACGGGCGGTGTTCGGGACGGCGTCGGTCTCGCCGGTGGTGAAGTTCTTGACCTTGTTGGCCTCACCGTTGGCGCTGTTAATCGCGCCGATGAGCATGTTGTTGGAGATGTTGTCAAGATGCCCACGGTACTTGAGCCATGGGCCGGCCACTGCGAGATATGTCAGGAACAGACTCTCACAGACTCTCGTGTGTCCACAAGGTTTTGGACTTACTGGAGATGTGGTCGGTGGTTGTCTTGCCCTTGGCCTTGATAAGAATGGGCACTGCAAAACCATTAGCATCACGTCGAGTCACAGACTGGTGAGAAAGCCATACTGTCAAGAGCATTTTCACCATCCCACGCGTTGAACGGCTCCAAAATCTGCAGACGGTCCGACTGCGGCGAGACCGCGACCGAGACAGACGACCGGTCTTCCGGTGGTGCCTGGTAGGTGTCGCGGCCCGGATCGTAGCCGTTGGCTGGAAGGCCGTCACCGGTCGGTGCCGCGAGCTTGAAGTCGTTGCCGTCCTTGTCCTTGAGGGAGTCGGTGAGCGGGTTGAAGTTCAGCGAGCCGGCGAGGGTCATCGCCACGACGAGATCCGGCGAGGTGACGAAGGCGTGGGTAGCCGGGTTGGCGTCGTTGCGGCCCGTGAAGTTGCGGTTGTATGAGGAGATGATGGAGTTCGCTTCGCCCTGTAAAATATTAGCATCTCGTAATTGCGAGGGCGGACGATGTTTGACCTTGGCCACATCTTTTCTATCCCACTGGCCTGTTGAGAAGAAAATGTTAGCATTAGAAGCATCTCCAAGAGAGTAGGATGGAGAAGAGCCTCCGCAGGGGCCACCAACCAATGCAGGGTCCGCAAGCATTAGCGAGAACCATTCCGCCGAAGTCTTCCAGGGTCTTGAGCTGGCCATCCTAATACTGTTATCAACTGCCTAACCGAAGGTAGACAGAAAGACTCACTCTCTCGATCGTGGCACGAATCTGCTCGGAACCAGGGGTGACGGTGAAAACGCTCTTGGCCTTGATGCCGTGGTCGAGCGCGTCCTGCGCGATAGAAGCGGCGCGGCTCATGTCCTCGTACGAGGAGTTCGTGCACGAGCCGATCAAACCGACCTTGAGCTCCTCCGGCCACTTGTTCGCCTTGACGGCCTCCTTGAACTGGCTGATGGGGGTGGCGAGATCGGGGGTGAAGGGACCGTTGATGTGGGGCTCGAGCTCGCTGAGGTTGATCTCGACGAGTTCGTCGTACTCGGCGCCCTCGTCTTCCCGGAGCTCGGCGGCGTAGGAGCGGGCGAAGTCGCCGATTTCCTTGCGCTTGGTCGCACTAACGAAAATTGTCAGCACCATGTTATGTCATGGGGATGGTGTTTAGTACGTCAAATAGGCATGCATGCGATCATTGAACGGGAACAAGCTGGTAGTGGCACCGATTTCAGCGCCCATGTTGCAGATGGTGGCCATGCCAGTAGCGCTTATGGTGTTGACACCAGGACCTGGAAGTGTATTAGCATCTGTAAGACGATAACGTGGCGCGACTTTCTACTGACCGTGGTACTCAATGATGGCGCCAGTGCCACCCTTGACGGTCAGGATTCCAGCAACCTTGAGAATGATGTCTGTCCTCAATCAGCTATGCGCTCGCGATCCGCTCGGTCGTTCCGACATACCCTTTGGTGAAGTCCAGCCGCTCAGTTCACCCGTGAGCTTGACACCAATGACCTTGGGCGCCTTCAACTCCCATGGCAGGTTGGCCATGACATCGACAGCGTCAGCACCACCGACACCGATGGCAGCCATGCCAAGACCACCGGCGTTCGGGGTGTGCGAGTCGGTACCGATCATCAAGCCACCCGGGAAAGCGTAGTTCTCGAGCACGATCTGGTGAATGATACCTGACCCAGGCCGCCAGAAACCGATGTTGTACTTCGCGCAAGACGTGCTCAGGAAATCGTAGACTTCCTTGTTGATCGCCTGTGCGCGCTCCAAGTCCTTCTCGCCACCGATCTGAGCCTCGATCAAGTGATCACAGTGCACGGTGGTCGGCGTAGCCACACTGGGCATGCCGGCGCTCATGAACTGAAGGATGGCCATCTGAGCGGTAGCATCCTGGCAAGCAACTCTGTCCGGCCGAAGGCGGAGATAACTCTTGCCACGCTCGATCTCCTGCCCATGCGGATCGTCGAGATGCGAATACAGGATCTTCTCGGCGTACGCGAGTGGCCTGTTCAGTCTTTGGCGGACAACGTTGAGGTTCTCGTTCATCTTCGCGTAATTGAGGTAGTGGCCCTTTTCCCAGTTGGTCATCTCGACCTTTTTCGTGAGCGGCGCATCGTTGACGGTGGCAAAGCCTCGGCGGCCGAACACCTTCGGCTGTGGAAATAGTGTCAGTGATCACCGACTCGGACTCGAGGATGGTAAGTGGGCGGAGGGGTGGGAGGAGGGTGGAGGGAGAAGCGTACCAGCTGCCGCGCTGCTGCCCTCGCCGACAACATGGTGAGGGGATCACCTGGTACTCTCTCGATATAGTTGCGGCTGTGCTGGACCAGGGAGAAATTGCTGCGACAACCAGATGGACGAGGTGGATGGTGAGAGGGAGAGATAACGAGGATTGCTGCAGTCGGACAGACGAGGAACGTCACGGGCTTTGGGAGCTTCAAGTTGCTGGCAGAGCTTGCGAAACGGATAAGCCGTGCCCTGACGCCCGTGATTGGCAGAGGACCGAGGTTAGTCGTCGGGTGGTCAAAAGTGTGAGTGAAGACGACTTCGTGCATGTGCATGTGCTGATTGATATCTCCGACCAGAGCGCGTCGTCTTAGTCTTCGAAACGTTTCACACGGTGCTGCACTGGTTCCTTACGTTGTACTCTGGTCAATCACATTCACATTCACATGCACGCTTGAGCCATGAGCCTGTCTATTGACCGTGAACATCGTCACTGCACAACACCTTTTGCACTGACGACCGCGACTTTCTCACGCAAAGCTGCTATCTCGGCTGGCCGGATGTTGAATCTTCTCGTACTCGAGCCGATGAATACTGATTTCGTTTGGTAAGGGTGGGGTGGATTTGCAACGCTGCCGCTCTTCGCAAAGCATTTCCTCTTGACATCTGTCTTGTGGACCTGTCCTATTTGAGACTGTTGATTTCACGTATTTATATCACGTAGTGTTAGAGCCTCAGGCAGAACCAGTCCGTTTGCTAGCCGAGCCGCCGCGCCCGAGCTCGACGCTTGGGACGTTTTCTTCGCACCTGCAGACCGCCGCACTGACACTCCTCTCTCACAATCAACATCCAGCCCTTCGGCCAGCGACATCGGCATCTCTGCTTAAGGACCAAGCACGCGGAAGTCTGGACAGAAATAATACTTCTCTCCTAGCGAAAGAAAAGCCTCACAACCCGGCAGTACACGGTATCTCGGTAATCAATCTTCATCCGACATCCCCCGTTGAACGAACAACCATGCCGAAAGTGGTGCGAGGCAGCAATTCCAAGAAGAAAACCCGTCGCCACACCCGCGACCTCGACCAGGTGGCCGCCGACGTCAAGTCCAAGAAGCATCTCCAGCAGTACCTGGACACCAAATCCCCCGAGGATCTCCCCGGTTTCGGACAGTTCTACTGCACTCCCTGCGCGAAGTGGTACGAGAGCGAGACGAATTTTGCCAAGCATGAGAAAGGCAAGCCGCACAAGCGTCGCTTGCGGCAGCTGAAGGAGGAACCGTACAGCCAGAAGGAGGCTGAGGCTGCCGTTGGACTGACGACCGACAATGGCAAACGCGGAGGCGAGGACGCCGAAATGGTGGCGGAGGTTGACGAGGTGGTATGAGTTGAGAACTCGCCCAAGTCATGTTTGCCATGAACATGGCAGCAGCGCCGATTTGGAAGCACTCTCGAACCTCTCAACCATTCGACAGCCATTGGTAGATCTGTTTCGTGCCAGATGAGACGTACGGTTCGCTCGAGACTGAGTAGAGTTACCATGCGGAAAGCCGGGCTCCAACTGTTCTGAGCCCTCGGCCTCATGGTTCTAAGGAAGCCTCGACAATGTACGCGGCTGGCGCTTACATGATGCTATTACACAAATCGGTCAAACCCACTACGAAAGTTCCACCTGCTGGGCACAATCCGATCCCAGCTCACGGAGGCTGTGCTTGGCTAAGCAGACTTTCCTTGCGAGCGGAGCGTGGGCTGGAACATGGTTCGGGAGACGCTCAACATCAGACACAGACCACAGGTTGCCGATACGCACGCTGGCAGCAAGCTATATCTTACACCGACCAAGCGAGGGTCATGGATGGGGCCTTCGGCATCACATCGCATGGGTTTACCGCAATGGTGGAGGTTGCAGAGAGTGTGTCGGATGATCAAGTCGTTAGGCAACATGCAGTACACCTCTAGAGACCTGAGAGAGCTCATCGCATTTAACCTCAGACAGCCTATGCGTCGCAGCGCACCGATTTCAACTCTCCACAACGGATCACTTCGTGCTGGCATCGTTGAAGAGCGCAGTTCAGTCCGCTTATTGGTGCAGAGCGACGGAGTTTGCCGAGGTGGGTGAAAACCAGATATCACATCTGCAACACATTACACCTGCCTATTGAGTTTGCCACATATCGGACCGCGGTCAGCCGCAACGCTGGTAGATTCGACCTTGTGAGAAAGCTGTAGCAGAAGAAGAACTCGGTATTATCTGTCGCTATCTACCATCATCACGAGCTCACGGATTACAAAAAATATCCTTCGCCACTCATGACAGCTGTGGTCCTGCTCACATCGGTTCGTAAAGCAGGCCCGGAACCCTCCACCTACGACTCCCTTGTATCGCTCGGCGAATCAGCCCTCAAGACTCAACCTAGCAATGTCGAATCCCTCCAAACTAGCCGGCACCTTGCCCTGCATGTCATAGAAGTTCTTCCGGTCCTTATCCGTCAACGTCTCATATGCCTTCATAACGGCCACCCAGCGTTCGGGCGCTCCTGAATCGTTGGGCACCAGTTTCGGATCGTGCTTTATGGCGAGTCTTTTCATGGACCTGGCACCGGCGGGATTAGCGTTGCTTCCATTCACACGGACGGGGGGGGCTTCGTACTTCCTGCACTCCTCGTCGAAGTCCTTGAAGCGCGCGTCCATGTTGGGATTTACGTCTAGGATCCGATAGAGTAAAGGCCATTTGGTATTGTCGGGTGCAGCTTCATCGTCGGTTTCGCACGAACCGGACTCACTGTCGCCATCGTCGCTCTCACCCCCACTGTCGTCCCGGTACTGCTCCTGGCCGCACCCGTCCTCTATCCGTGCATGTCCAACATTCGGCGGTAGCATGGCGTACGCCGTAACGCCGACATCTTTCGGATCAATCGGCTCAGCGACACATTTCGCAGTAGCAGCAGTGACGGACGCTCCGTGCCCGGCGATAGCGTCAACTAATGTCCCCGTCGTCACAGGCGCGTCGGCACCCTTCTGGCTCGATATACAAGCCGACCGATCGCCTTGCCTGCCGCGTCGTGCGTCTTTCCTCTCCTTGGCCACCTTCTCCGCCGCCAACCACGTGTTCGCATCTTCATGCCGATTGAAGACGTCCGCGTGCGAAAACCCCCGGGCTTCGAGAACGAGATCGTGCAGCCGGGCCAGCTTCATGCCCTTCTGGTCGCAAGCGGCGAGACGCGCTTCCAGAGCGCGGAGCATCTCGCGGTCCGTGGCATTGATTACGTCGCGGTCTTCGATCGCTTGGATGCGGCGGACTAGGCTCGAGGTGATGTGCCGGTCCGCTTGCTCCGGGAGGATGACGGTCGAGGCCAGTGGCGTGTCTTTGTACTTGTCCATGTCCATTGTCAGGCGGTCGATCTCAATTTGGAGGTCCCGGCAGGCATCCTGGTCTCGTTTGGTGAAGTCTTTGAGCTGTTCTATGCTTGAGTCGGTCGAGGACATGTTCGGACTTGGGGTATGTTGAAGTGGTAAAAGATGATGCTTGGTATATTTGTGGGAGAATAAGAGTGTCCTGAGGGTGCTCGACTGGATACTGCGAGGAATGGGCTTGGGCATTGATGGAGTATTATATGAAGAAAGAAGTGCAATGGCAACACACGTCGAGAGTCACAACGGCGGACCTGCCCAAAAATGGACTACGTTCACTACCATCGACTACATGACAATCTCAGCAGATCCAGCTCGCTCCTTGAGTCTGCCCTGCCAGTGCTCTATCTACTGCACCTCCGACTTTCTACCAACACCCCTACACGCCCGTCACCAGCACGAGTCTCATCAAGCCTCAATCACCCGCACGACACTGCTGCCGCGCCTGTTGCCAGCGAGTCTCTCTCTTCACGCGCTGCGTGAGCCGATCGAGCCCATCAACAGTCCTCATGGTGTCGTAAGCCATGCGCTTTCTCCTTGTCGTTAGTGGTCGCGTTGCACAATGCGTCGAACTCGGCGAAGCGTGCCGCCGCACTGGAACCGTTCCGATTACGGTTCGGGTGGGCCTGCACCTGCATTCGCCTCTTCGCCCTTTTCACGACAGGTTAGCGAGTTCTACTTCGATGGACCTATCCACCAAGCTGGTCACTTTACCGCTCTAGGGTTATTAGAGCTGACGCCGAGCCAAGCGCAAATGTCCTTCGAGTCTTTGCTGTAGACCTTGTCGTCACTCATGGGCTGCTCGAAGAATATACGACTAGTCTCTCTTGCTGGCGTGAGTGTCGGTATGGTCGGTGAAGGCGATGGCTTTACCAGGTCTGCTTATTGCGATCGAGCCATGCTTGTATGGTCAGCGGGTATTACGTCTGACTTCGCGCGCACGACGGCCTTGATGAGTATAGCAGCCGAGTCTGATTCGACAGCAGCAGGCGATAGTAAAGGCAAGGATCAGGCGCGACTGAGATCGTCCTCCACGATGTGGATCCAGCTCTGTTGCTTCGCCTACCGTGTCTCGGTGCAGTCAACCTAGGCTTGATATGTTTCGGAAGCTCAATTTGGAGGGTTATGTTGATGCTTATAGTGGAGTGAACAATCGTTGTTGAAAAATCAGATAGTACAAACAAAGTGCGCATTCAGGGGTATCTTCAACTTTCAATCACAGTCGTGTCCCAAACCGCCTCGCTAGCAAACCATGAACACCCGGTCCGCCCGGTGTTAGGCGTACATCTTCAGACATTTCGTCTGATCGTGCTCGTCCTTGCACAAGACACTGCAAGTCAAGGCGCCGCACTTCATGCACCGCACCCGGCCCCAGTACCCGCACGTCTCGCAGAAACGACGCGGCGGTGGAGCTCCGGGGGGCGGAGGTCGTGAGCGAGCTTGATTGTACGTCAGTGGCAGAGCGTTGAGCAACGCCTCCAGTTCCGCCCGAGAAGGGAAACGGGATATAGCATCGTCGTCGTCTTCTCTTCCTTCGTCGTCATCACCATTCATGGCTTCCTGAGGTAGTGAAATCCGCAAAGCGCGCGATGATGCTGGCGGTGGGGCTGCCGGCCCAGAACCTTCGCTCACGCTGCTCTCTTCCCGCACCTTACGGCGTGCTATGGGCGTCTTGCTCGCTCGTGGGGCGGTAGGCGCGGCAGACACTTCCCCATCCCCGTCTCTCCTCCCCGTCCGCGCAATTTCCGCCTCCTCATCGTCCAAGTAATGCGCGAACGTCTTGCCACTACTGAGGATTTTCTTCGTGTTCGTCGTTTTACCCGCCTTCACCACTCCTCCTCCGCTGCCACCGCCTCTCTTGCTTAGCAAGATTTCCGTCTGGGCATCCTTCGCAGTCGGACCGTCGCTATTGAGGTCGCGGATCTTGCGCTCGATCTCGCGCTGTTGGCGTGCGTTGAGCGTTTCTCGTTGCTGCTCCGTTGGTCCGACGGCGGACTGACGCTGGCGTTTGCGGTTGGTGGTGCCCCAGTTCTTTGCCGGGTCATCCTGCGCGCCGGAGAAGGCAACCCAGGCGAAGCCAGGCGCTTGCCTGGATTGCGCCGTCGGGAGCTCCTCTATATGTGGCGTGCGAAATCGGAGCGCGCCCGTGGCCATTGTTATTCGTGGATGTGGAAAAGCGAATGGATGAACGGGTTGTTGGACGAAAGTCACATGTCACGCGTTTGCTGGGTGGTCTGTGCATTTCCAAAGGTCCGTTTACGGTCAAACCTGAATGCGCAAGCTACATTTGCAATGCCTTGCACTTCATCCGAGGTATTCCGTTAGTCCGCGAACACTTCGACGGGGAACTAACCTCCTCACCTCGGTGGGGTAGAGCATGGAGATCGCGTGCGCGTACGATCGAATATGATGTGGACTGTAAGAGGTAGGTTTACGTTTGTTCTATTCTATTCCACTATTCACGAATGCTCGACACCCCAAAGACATCGTCACGAGGGATACAGCTACCTTACAGGACGGCGACCATGGCCAGACCAAGGAGCATGACACTACCCAAGGCGCCGGGCAGAGAAGATCCTCTCTACAAGCCAGCGACGAGGCCCTGCTCTGACCCGGCACACGGAGCGGCTATCATTTTCATCCATGGATTGGGGGACGACGCGGACGGTCTGGCTGGTAAGGAATGCTCTTCGCTGAGACGGTGACAAGCAGGTACTGATTGAAAGCCAGATGTTGCCGATCAATTTCAGAAGAACCAAAAGCTACCATACATGAACTGGATCATCCCCAACGCAATGGAAGACCGGGACGCCATGACGACCGCCTGGTACCGCCCAACCCAGCTCTCGCCGTTTGTGCCGAGCCGCCCCGAGCTCCAGGAAGACGAGGACGAGGAAGGGATGATGAAGAGCATGGCATACATCGAGTCCCTGATCGACGCGTGCGTCAACCGAGGCATCCCGCCCAACCGCATCGTCCTGGGAGGGTTCAGCCAAGGCTGCGCAATGAGCTTGCTTACCGACCTCACGTCCAGCAAATACGCGGGCAAGCTGGCGGGGATTGTCGGGTTGATGGGTTACCTACCGTTGGCGGAAGGCTCTCGGCTAAACGACTTGCGAGCGCACGCCGGTTTGCCACCTACACATGGTGATGTCCCCGTTTTCCTTGCGAGGGGACAGAAGGATATGCTCATCCCGAGGCGGATATGGAATGGGACGTTGAAGAAGCTGGGGGATCTGGGCTTGACAGCTGTGGAAACGCATGAGTATGAGGGTGTTGGGCACAGTCTGACGGGGCCGACCATGCGAGATATGAGTAAGTGGTTGGAAAGAGTCGTACCCAAGTTGGAAGACTGAAGTCTGTCTACATCACATGATCTGGGCTTCTCAACGACCGGCATCTTGTATGTGTCCATATGTAGTATACGATGTTTGTGGGAACGTGAGGTGGAAGTCGGACGCCCGAGAAGGGAAGGCGCGTCCAAGCCAGGCAAGTACAGTCAAATTCTGTTCGTCAACTTCATAATCCTTCATCTGTCCATTCTCTCGACTCCAACTCCATTCACGCACATCGCATCACCGTGAAACGACTCCATCACGATCATGGCGCCCTCGAAAAAAGACTCAGAAAAGGAGGCGAAGCTGTCGCCCGAGCAGTCCGCGGCCCTCATCCTCGACTACCTACGCAAGCAGAACCGCCCATACAGCGCGACGGACATCAGCGCCAACCTGAAGAACCGCGTCACGAAGGCTGCAGCGGCCAAGCTGCTGAAAGACATGCACGAGCGGAAGGAGATTGAAGGCCGCGCTGCCGGGAAGCAGATCGTTTATCACACCATCCAAGTGAGATCGCTGTTACCCTCGCTACCAGTGAATGGACGCCTTATTGACTATATCACCAGGAAGAGCCAGACGACTCAAGTCTCGAGAGACTACAAGAGATGGACGCCGAGACGACGCGTCTCCGCGACGCGACCACGGCGCTCCGAGCCGAAGAGAAGGACTTACGTGCGGCTTTACGCGAAGGCACATCGCAAGTCCCGCTCAAAGACCTCAAAGCGTCCGTCGCCGTGCTCGTGCAGGAGAAATCCGAGCTGACGGCGCGCTTGGCGACGCTGCGGAGCGGCAACGTCAGACCCGTCGGTGCCGGGGAGCGCGATAAAGTCAACGCGGAGCATCGGAAGTGGCAGAAGGCTGC
>Ga0058704_10000041_pt1 | contig 59753 bp, 58 predicted proteins | sample AgamicMgSfe_FD_71363 | JGI IMG/M metagenome (GOLD analysis project Ga0058704, IMG submission 71363) | Agave microbial communities from Guanajuato, Mexico - Mg.Sf.e | ecosystem: Host-associated > Plants > Phyllosphere > Phylloplane/Leaf | place: Guanajuato, Mexico | collected 2012-05-30
CATACTCTTGTTCTCACAGATCAAGTCGATCAGCTCGCTATCTGCAAGCGTCTGGCCCTTGCCGTCCAGCACGTCGAGCCATTTGTTCGCAACCTTTGCTACGGCGCCGTATGTCTCTTCCAATGTAGTCCCCTCAAGAAAGAATTTGAAGATCTGCTGTTGGAAGATTTTGATCAATTTCAGCTCACCACGACGCTTGATTTCGAAGCCTTTGAGCTCGGCGAGACTGCCATCGTTGTTGAAGACTGCGTAGCGCTTCTTCAGGTTCTTGTCCTCCTCTTTCGATGTAGGCAGGATCATAGCCTTGTAAGGACCGTCGACTTCGAAGAAGATCGTATTATCGCTATGCGTCTCATATCTGTACGTCGCCGAGTCCACCAGTGTCTGGTACTGATGATTGGTGAACTTGGCGTGCACGAGGTGGTTCAACATCACGCAAGGATAAGAGATGGTCAGTTTCTTGCCGTTCTTGAGCTTGAAAGCGAAGTTCTCCGGAAATGTCGCCGGCAAAATGCACCAGATCCCGTCTGTGTCCAATTCGAGCGGGCGACCGACACGCTCAACCAGCTGACGCGCCATCTGAATGATATGGGCGCCGGTCAGACAGGTCACGCCAGCCATCTCCATCGAGTACCAGCGGGAGCCTTTGCGCATGACGTATCCATAGAAAGAATTCAGGATGACTTTGTGGGCAAGTTGGAGCGAGTCGAACAAGACGATCATCTTCTTTGCCTCTTCAATCTCGCTTGATGTCGCACCTGCCTTCTCAAGATCCGCCGTCTTGCCCTTCCAGACTTTCTGCTTGCCCTTGAAGTCGTATCTTCGATCACGAAAGTCCTTGACTGTGTCGACGTAGAATGGGTTCTCACGCTGGCAGATGATGGCTTCTCGCTCGATCGTGCGAGCATCGTGGATCTTGTGGTAGATCTTTTTCGAGTAATCTGTCAATCGTTTCTTCACCAAGCCTGTCTGCTCGTCTAGACTCAAGTCATGAAACGCGCGCGCCAGGCTGTCCCTTCCATGCTTGCCGGGAAATTTTTCGTTTTCAAGCGCATGCCGGATCATATTGTACTCGTCACGCTTGGCAGGCAGGAATTCACCTCGCCAAGACCACGGCATGCGGCGATCGCAGGTCTTGCCAGGCCGGTTGAAGTCGCAGGCTGCGCAGGCGGACTCGTCGATCATGCTATCCGGCTGCAGACGGTTCGTTGTCATGATGTTAGGATACATCGACGCGACGTCCAAGTGGTAGATCGACGGCTTCTCATGCCTGTTCGGGGTGTTCTTCAGTTGCGTTAGGCGGTCCGCGATCTGCGCTTTGACTTCTTCGTAGTTCTCGACCTCGGCCATGGACTTCTTCTCCTCGACCGTAATCGCAAAGGTCAACGCGGCATCGAGATCGTGCAGGAGCTCATCGATGGCTGTGGGATCGACGGCGAAGTTACAAGGGATGTCAGCACGGAAAACACCAGCCTCAATACTTTCGACGTGACCGCCAACGTAAGTTTCGGATTCCAGCAGGTGGCCTTCCCAGAATGCTTCTCGGGGTTGAATGTGCTTGTTCGGGAGGACGATCTCCTTCTGGTAGGCCTGCACCATGAGCAGCATCTCGCACAGAGTACCCGTGCCTTTCCGCAGCACGTCGTCCGGACCGAGCGGGATGATCGTGCACAGAGAGAAGATGAAGGGGTGCACGTACTTCATGTACAGGTAATAGGTTGCGACAGCGTCAGAAACGGAGTACTCCGCGAGCACCTGTGGTCTTTCCGAAGCGTAAGGAGTCATCAGCTCAGGATCCAGCTCATCCGGGTCATAACCAAGCTTGGCGACAGTGACGGCTTTCAGACCTCTTGAACCCTGTGGCAGGTAACTATCACGATTGACCCAGGCAAAGGCGTCCATGTGCGCGCAATGAGTGGACTGGTAGATATCTTCGCTGTTCTTCCGAAAACCGATTTCCTGGTACATGTCAATTCCGTGCACGCTCGCTCGCGCTTCCACAAAGGGCCAATCGAAGAAGTCGCCGTTATAAGTCGCAATGATGTTCGGTGTCGCTTCCTTGATACAAGCGAAGAAGCGCTCGATCACCGCTTCCTCATTCAGTTCGTTGAAGATCATGAACGGGCCTTCGAACTCGGGTTTAGGCGTGTATTCAAAATCCTGGATATCTTCACTCACGATTTCGCGGTTCGTGATGAGGAAACCTTGGCCATCGATCATGTACGATATCATCATGATCTGGTCGATAGCGGCATCCGGGAACTTGAGTGGCAGTTTGGTGGTCTCGATGTCGAAGGCCATGACCACCGGATCTGCGCGCTGCAATCGCTCCTCGATGCACGAAAGAGAGATCCGGCCGTGCTTTGCCTCAACAGTATACCATTTCCCGATCCTGACATCCATATCTATGGCCACTCGGACGTGATACGGTACGTCGTACTCGCGAATGTCGACGATGAAATCGCTTGCATCCACAAACCTTGTAGGTCTACCGTCGTCCTGTCCATCCTCGTCAAAGAGATCGAATCCAGCATTGGCGCTCGCAACCTCGGCATACGCATCCATGGCGCTCATGTTCTTCTTGTTCTTCTCTGCAATCGGCGATATCGCCTTCCTCAAAGCTAACAGATCGTTCACATTCGCGAAGACCAGCTTCAAGAAGGTCCTCCGATAGCCCAACAAGTGATTCGGCATCTTAAGGTCCTCTTTCTCCAGTCTTTCCACACGTTTCACTACTCCTTCGAACGCTCTCCTAACCCATTCTTCCACCTCAGCTTCCTTGCCTTTCTTGACTGCGATCAGAAAGTACGGATCATACTCGACGCTCGCCTTGAACGTGCCGCCATTATCGTCAATGAAGTAGTGGTCCACAGCCGCTCGTCCACCAGGTATCTTGGAATCTTCAATGGCGGTACTGTGCATGTTGCACAGCCATCCCACACGCTTCTTGCCCGCGTCGAAGCGCTCGAAACCCTGGCTCTCGTCGATGCGGTGCGCGAGGCGCGTGGCCTCGATACGCTCATTCTGGGCTGTAGCTTCGCTGGAGCGCAGTTCGGAGGCGCCGACTGTCTTCGTCTTGGTTATGCGTTGGTTCACCGGGCCTGGTTTGCCGAAGCGTCGTGGGCCCTCTTTCCTTCGAACAGGCATTATAGTGTATGGTGGTGACCGCAGCGGCCACGCTGATGTTAGCTCACTGGATCATTGTAAAGCGCTGAAATGTATGTGTCCCAACGATGCAGCAGTACGGAAATCTGCCAATTTTGTACTTCGATCCGTCGAATGTGAGTGATTCGAGCCTTGTCTGCGCTTGAGATTGAGTCGCGTTGAACGCAAGGAGACGCGTTTCAATTAGTGCTCACGCAGCGGCCCGTTCCGCTTCGCGATACTCGGCGGCTAGCAGACCACTTCACCACTTCTGAGATGCGTTCATCGAACATATCGGGTAATTAACGACCATAACGATGGCGGACGATACACGACAGCAAGATGCCAAAGTGGCCGAGGACCTCAGTCGTGAGGCGCTGACCGTTCATCCTGAACACAAAGCCTTCTCCGGAACACAATGGCAGGATCCCAAGACGCAACCTTACAAGCCGCCCGAAAACGCGAACATGATGGCGGGTGGCACCGAGCATACGGCGGGAGGCAAGACGCCGGATGTCACGTTCCAGAACGCATTCCCCAAGATGCAAGACTGGTCATCTTTCCACCGGAAGCCGTGTGTTCGGGATAGTCTGTTGACTGCCATGGGGTCTGGATTCGCGCTTGGCGGCATCAGGATCATTTTCTCTGGTATGCGGAAGATGCAAGTAAGTCGAGGGTCAGTACATGTCTGCTGACACAGATTTACAGCACCCATCATGTCCATCTGCAACTGGGCAGCCGGTGGGTTCTGTCTTGCAGCGCCGCTCGCATACCAGTACTGCCAGTACAAGCGCCAGCAGGAGAAGGATGGCATGAACCGCGTCATGGAAATTATGAACAAAAAGGATGTGGAGAAGAAGGCGAGGGATGCTCGGCGGGAGAGGGCACGAGAGGAGAGAAGGGAAGCGAAGGAGAAAGAGCAAGATGCGCAGTTCGCCGCGCTGAAAGACGCACAGGCTGCAAACCCTGACGGCGGTGGTGGGAAGTCCTGGTGGAAGCCATGGTGATGCGATGTAAGATAAATAATAGTTGATAGAGCTTCTCTTCGCCATCTTCGCCATCATGTACTTTGAGATATCACTGACGACGAAGTTGGTACGTCTCAAAACGTGAGTGTCCCAAGTCGCCAGTAGCTCACTCTTGCTGAACTCGGCGCATCAAGATGGGTCGGTTTCCGATGCCTAGGACTTTCTTTCGGTCGTTCAAACGCTGTTACACTCTATGCATAGACAGCTTTCTTCCGTCGAAATTTTGGACTGAATGGTGCCGTCGGCTTCTTTTTGTACATTTTCATTCCTTTCAGTCTGATACTGTACGCCTCATGGTGAGAACGCGCGTTGGGCAATCAGCACGGATAGAATACAAACAGTTTACGGTATGTAGCTTAGCCCATCATAGGATGTGGTCGAAGCACCTCACTACAGAGGCACCGAAGTCCGTCTATCGTACATAGTCCACGCGTCGCGTGACTGGGGAACAGAAACAAAGACACTACTTGTAGAAGTCAAACTTGTCCGCCTCGCTCGCGCCTTTGACTTGGGCCGTGTATGCATCCTCCAGATCTTGCTGAATGATGTTATACCTATTCTTGCGCACGGCTCTGAGACCCGCCTCTTGCATGACCGCGGCAATCACGGCGCCAGAGAGTGGATCGTTGCGCACGATGAGCGAGTCGAGGTCGACTTCGGGAGACAATGACATTTTGGACGCGATGGTGCTGAAGATCAAACGTCGCTCGCGTCTGTCGCGAAGAGATGGGAATTCGATCTTTCGGTCTAGGCGTCCTGGTCGCAGAAGTGCAGGGTCCAAGGTGTCGGCACGGTTGGTGGCCATAATGACCTTGACGTTGGACGTTTGGTCAAAGCCATCCATCTGGTTTAGCAACTCAAGCAAAATGCGCTGCACTTCTCTGTCGGCACCAGTCTGAGCATCAAACCGCTTCGTTGCAATGGCGTCAATCTCGTCAATGAAGATGATCGACGGGCTATTCTCGCGCGCCATACGGAAAACGTCGCGGACCATGCGCGGGCCTTCGCCAAGGTACTTCTGCACGAACTCAGAACCGACCACACGGATGAAAGAGGCGGTGGTGGAGTTGGCGACGGCCTTGACGAGCATAGTCTTCCCCGTCCCAGGCGGGCCATAGAGGAGAACACCACGCGGAGGGTCGATACCGATTTGCTTGTAAAGGTCGAACTGTGTGAGCGGCAGCTCCACTGCCTCCCTAATCTCCTGCTTTTGCATATCCAGACCACCCACGTCCGCGTACGTCACGTCTGGCTTCTCGTCTGCACCCAGCATAGCGATGCTACTATCCGCCTCGGGTGGTAGGATGTCGACCAAGCTGTTTGAGTGCCTGTGCAGCGCCACCGACGAAGACGGCTTCAACAGCTCGCGGTCCAGCGTACTCAGTATCCTGACGACGTAGTTGCTACCTGTGCTCGACTGGACAATGCCGGTGCTGTTGTCGATCGCCTCCATAAACTGGCCGATGACCAGCGGCACGCTCTGTATCCGCTTGATTTCCTCCTGCGCGCGCACGAGCTCGCGTTTGAGAGACCGCTGCTCATCCTTGATGTACTCTTCTTGCAACTTAATGTACTCCAGTTGCCGCTGGAGCTTCTTGTACGTCGCATACTGATCGTCAGTGTCTGAGATGCCTTCGATGGTGTCGAGATTGGGGATCTGATGCTGGTGAGGCGCAAGAACGTCGGCGGCAGCCATGATCGGTGGATGCTGGCAAAAAGGAATGGGTAGAGTCCTGTGCGGTTCTCGTGCTGCAATCGTACTTGGGTAACGGCGGCGATGGTCAAGAGTGGGATGACAGACCTTAGAGACTGTTTGACTGGATGGTGGAGCAGCACAATCAAGCGTCACTTGATGATTGGGGATAGGCAACGGAAACGTAAAGCTCGGACCACTCATTGCCTAAGGCAGTCAAATCCGTTTACACTCCCAGGTGTTACAGCTTCGACTACATGTACATTACGATCCTTTCGTAAGATCATTTCAAACTAGGTGTGCAATGAAGGTAGGGTATCTACCACAAGCCAACATCCAAGTGAAACTTCAAATAGAACATCAAACCTAGTCTACAGCGCGCTCCAAATGCAACGTCGTCCGTACCCACGGCACTGAACATGATCGCAAGGTCTCGTCAAGCTCCGTCTACCATCTTTCCTGATCCCTCACCGCCGCATCTTCGGAGCTCAACCTGAACATTGGCAAGTCTGACGGATCTAAACCTGTAGATCTCTCCATTCTGGCACCACATCCTGGCTACGGTATGCCATTGTACAGCTCGAGCAGATGCTCTCCGAGAGCGAGCGCAGGCTTCCACCTCTCTGAAACCCGCCTCGTTCACCAGCCGCTTGATCTTCCTGTGGAGACGAAGGGTTCGGTGTTGGCGAAGCATTGGGAGGCTTCGGGAGCTTCTTATGCGAGCCCGGAGGCGTCTTGAGGCGGAACGGTGGATAGTCGAACTCTGATCGGTCTGATAGCGACGGGGTAGCTTGGGAAGCAAGATTTAGGCTGGTCGCTGATGCGATGCTGCGGGTTGGCGAGCGTGGCGGTTGCAAGGGCCAGTTATCGAGATCCATGGTTTTTTCTTCGATCTGGGTGCTTGGGTTAGCGTATGAAGCAAAAGCATGCAAACGACGTCTTACAAAGCTTTCGCCGCTTTCACTGAGGCTTTCGATCTCCGCTTGCGCTTTTCCGGCGTCCTGGTCGTAGCCTTGCATGTCCGACTTGTACATCATGATCTCTTCGAGACAATGCTCCACTTGCTTCTCTAACGTGTTCGTGACTTCTTGTATGCCACTATCGCTGTGTGTGGGTGTACGCGAGTCATCGAATTGACCCGAGGTGGCCTGCACACCTGAGCGAACATTCTCCGAGACTTCACCCGAAGCTTCGGCATCATCTGTCGAAGCTGCGTATGTGTGCTCGAGGACGTATTTGCTTTGCCGTCCCAGCTCGCCAGGGAGTAGGGAGTTGTAGCACTTGGGGTCTGCCTGCCCCTCTGCGAGCGTTTGTTTGTGTTCGAGCAACGCTGCTTCCGGTGCATTTGTCCGATCCGCAGCTTGGCCGTCTGGTTCGGGCGTGTGTCTGCAATGATTTTCGAATTCATGTATGCGAGCGTCTTCCTTCACTGCGAGATATTTCACTTGCTGAAGCTGACGTGGCCAAGGATCATCGCGATTTGCTAATCCGCCAAGGTCGAAGACTGTCCTGCTGTGCTCCGACCGTACGCTCTGGGTCGCAGATGGCAAGAGGACTATCATATCCGATGCATGACCTGAGCCACTACCGATCAAACAGTTGCGTAGGTCTTCGAGTTCCTGTTTGAAAGAACGTTCTCGTTCGCGCACCAGTCGTAATTGCTCGCACACTTTGCGATACCCGTCGAGCAAATGTGTTCGCTCGTTGTTGGCATGCGTAAGGCGGCTCTCGAGGTCTGCATTTGCGTTCCGAAGTGACGCCTCACTTTCCTTCCCTTTGCGCACGACATCGCTGAGCTTCTCGTTGCTTCTCACCGCAGCCTCGCGCAGATGATCGCACTCCTGTCGCAGTCCGCTAGAGTCAACTAGCGACTTGTGGGCCAAACTTAATTTGCGCTTGAGCGCCTCAGTTTCGACTGTCGTCTCCTGCAAGCCCCACGTATGAGGACGTATCAAGGACTCATGCGATTGAAAAGTTTCGGCAGACGCATCAGAAGTGGGAGGTTCTCCGTACCTCCAGCCAGCGTGCGTCATGCCGACAGTGAGATGTTGGCTGCTGTCTGCTGGCGGTGTGTTTAGAGGTATTCGCCGTCCTTCGAGAAACGTTATGTAGGAACGATAGGATGCAAGCTCCTTCTCATGTGCGTTCCTCAGACTGCTCAAATGTGCCTCGTGCGAAGCTCGGAGAAGCGAGATCTGTGCTGTCAAGCCTTCCTCCGCGGCCAGGCGTTGCGTTTGCCCGGGTCGCAAGGTTGTTAGATCGGATTTATTGGACACAAGTCGAGGGACTGTTTGCGTATCCTCAATCTCAAAGATGTCTGTGAACCCTGGCAGACTGCTTGCTTTCGTGCTGGACGAGTGTAATAAGTCGAGTGATGGTAATTTGGGCGTTGTCTCATAAGTTTCAGGAGCAACCGGGGGACCTTCGTTTCTGTTGTTGAGAAAAGCCAGTCTCTTTGCATTAGCAGGTTGATGTGGACTGGTGCTCATCACTCGCGGAGGGAGCTGTGTGGAAGGCGAAAGTGCTGGAAAATAAGAGTTGCTCGCGCTTCGTTGTCTGGCGCTGAATGGAATGGTTTGCGTTGACTTTTGTGGACTGCTGTGCGATCGTCCGATTGGCATCCCAACAGCCGCTGGCGAATGAAAAGGGTAAGAGAGCTGTTGGTCGTCCAAGGAGTGATGCAAGGACGCGGACGGTTTCGTTGCCATGAGGATGGAGCCCAGCAACTCCACTGGCTCAGCGCAAGGGGCTTCAACTAGAGGTGTGGAGGGCGCAGTCCTCGATCTGGGTCTGCAATGCATCGACGCGAGGTCGTCAGCATGCTCTTGCGCAGAGAGCTCCGGTAACCAGAGCAGGTCTTCCATCACCGCCATGTGCTTGGTCGCAGGCTGGACCGCTCCGTCCTTTAAAGTGATGGAGTCATCCGTGCAATCACTTTCGACTGACACTGGGCCTCTAGACCAGTCGAACGACAACCGTGTAGGTTTACGGCCTTTTCTGATGGAGTGCTATGAGACATTGTTAGACCTGTTTCGAAACGAAGAAACTTTTGGAGGCCCTATAACCCACCTTCATGCTTGGCGGATGTTCTACTCCCTTGAATGGAAAGCACTCTGCAGGGATCGGCGCGATTTCTGGTGATCGGAGCGTCTCTAGCGTATTCTTGCGACCGCTTTTCGTCCAGGTGAACAGCTTGGAAGACATTGTGGAGCTCGCGTGCCTCAAGACCTGGGGTGCAAGCAAAAAGGGGGAAAGGAGGAATGGTTTGTAAGAAGAAAAGATCGAGTGAAGAATGTCATTTGAGAGGGAGAACTCTGGGCTGCGTGGGCATGTCTTGCTGTGGGGAAAGAGGCATAATTACATGTACCCACCGTATCCGTCACCGCTACGATAGCGCTGGATATGCTTGCTGGGCACCCAAGGCTGTGTCTTCAGTCTTACGGATACATCAAAACAAGGAGACCGGTAGAACGCCTAGGTCAGCAAACGGGAAACACATCAAGCTTCATGTGTGTGCTTGTCTTGCCAACTCGATCCAGATACCGAGTGTCTAGGAGTAGATGACAAGCAGGATCGAAAGGCTACTTGGAACCGAGGGCTCTTGGTGTGCAACCTGCGAAGCACTACCACGGTGTTGCTGTTACCCATATGTTGCGCCAACTAATAAAGCAGCGCATAAGTGTATAGCTGTTGAGAGTAATACTGTCGGTGTAGAGATACGAAGGCAAAGAAAGGAAGGGGTTGCAGTCAGAAGTGAGGTCAAACCACGCGGAAAAGCCGATTCGGCGCCGAGCATTCTCCGACATTTGCGCCTCCCCATCACATCTCAACTCTCACATCTTACATCAGACATCCCCATCACGTATCACGGGGACCGCATTAATATTGTCCTGAGCCTCTAGCATCGGAGTGCGCGAGCTGTATGTGTATCGGTTGCCCCGACGGTCAAGTGCTGATGTGAACGGCTCGATGTTGTATCCTTGGGCGTCTCACCTGCATGAACTCATGCAACACTAATGTGTGAGCATCATACTCTTCGGCGACGCACATTGAGAAAAGTCGACAACACTTCTGGCAGGTTACAACGAGTCTGACAGGGAAAAAAAATCTACACTGTCCGACAGCTTGGAATATGCCTGGCGGAAACGGCTCCCGAGTCGGGTCTGACTCGCCGCCCAGACACAAGGCTTCCCGTCGGAGGAGTCTGTCTGATGATGACTCTGGAGACGCACCGGAACATCGCAAGAGACCTAAAACCGAGTCGCGTGATGGCGTCAGCTCTCGTAGTCACCGACAACGTGAGCGTGAAAGTTCATCGGATGACGGAAGCTATCATCGCCACCCCCGACGCAGACGTGAGCGATCCGTCGATGACTCCAGAAAACGTCGCGACCGAAAGAGTGATGGCAGACCCCGGCGACGTAGAGACCGTTCGGGACCTCGGGACCGGTCACGTGACCGCAGACGCTCACGGTCACCTTCGGTCAAGCGACGGCGACATTCCGCCAGCGTCTCAAGGTCACCAACCCGGAAGTCTCGCGCACCCCTACCGTCGCAGGACCAAGCATACCGCGGCGGCGAGCGACGTCTAGAAGGGGCCGAGCCTCCACCAGCAACAGCCAGCGAAAAGCAAAAGCCAAACTACAAGCCCACCGGCCTACTAGCCAAAGAAGCCAACACCGTAGCCGGCACGAGCACAGTCCTAAAGTACCACGAGCCCCCAGAAGCTCGCAAACCGCCGTCCAAAGAGCAGTGGCGACTGTACGTCTTCAAGAAAAAAGACCTCCTCGACACCATCCATCTCCACCAGCGCAGCGTCTGGCTCGCGGGTCGAGACCAGAAAGTCACCGACCTCTTACTCGAGCACCCCAGCATTTCCAAACAGCACGCGGTGATCCAATTCCGACACATCACCAGCACCAACGAGTATGGGGATAAGGTGAACCGAGTCAAGCCTTACCTCATCGACCTCGAGAGCGCGAACGGGACGAAACTGAATGGGAAGAAGATCGAGGCGAGTAGGTTTGTGGAGCTGGTGGACGGGGACGTCGTTGGGTTCGGGGACAGCGAGCGGGAGTACGTGCTGATGTTGCCTCCTGCCGTCTGACGACCGCCTGACGACCGACAGAGAGCGTTGTAGAGGAGTACGGTAGCATATTCTGTTCGCGCCTTTCAGCTTGGCGGAGGACCCACGGAAGTGCCCGTCTTACTAAGCCCAGTACTCAGGCACCTGCAGTAATGTACTCCAGCCCTGTTCAGAGATCTTCATCCAGACTTTCGATCGATTTCTGGCGTACAGACGTCGCAGCCTAGTGTAACAGTTGGGAGCTCCTCATCTCCAATTCGGATATCGTACAACAACCAAAACCCACCGATGTCCCAATTCCACAATCGACGAGTGGCCGAAAAGCATCGCAAACCCTTCATCCTAATCGTATACATCCAAACGTGAGGAAGGAAAGAAAAGAGCCTCCTCCTCCGAAGAAAGAATCCAGACCGCATATCCCACCACACCCCCCAAAAGATGAAATCCCAATTCACCCTACACTCTCCGACCTCGGCGTCCTATCCCTCTCCTCTCCAGCCGGCTGAGGCCTCCCTGAGTCAACCGGCGACAGACGGCCCTTGATAGCCAGCTCCTCCTGCTTCGCCCTCTTGGCGTAAAACTCCTCTTTCGCCGTCTGCGCCGCGCGCAGCGAGTCGATGTACGTCCGGAACTTGACGATTTCGCGCAGCAAGTGGTCCGATTTGCGCTGCCAGTTCGTGAGCGCTTTGGTGTAGTTTGCGTGGCGGGGGGAGTACTGTATTCGCGGAATCTGTTAGTCAACCTGTGGCGAATGTCTGGGGTGAAGAGGGGTGAAAGGTATACGTACGGCGAGTTCGATAGCATGCTTAAGGTCATTGTGCTGCTCCAACTCCGCCTCCACGTGATCCACATACGCCGTCAGACCCTTCAGCTGATCGACCTCGGGCAACTGGCTGGCCATCATGCTCTGCGTCGGGGCCTGCCAGTCGGCGATCTGGACCTTGTCGCCAGGCAAGCGGTGGCGGGCACTGCCGCCGAACCCGGTGTCGAAGCTGCCGCGGAGCGAAGACTGCAGACTCGGGCGCGGCGCGTTGGGGCCGGATGCCGAGTGCAGGTGGCCGCGGGGGTTGGCGGACATGCTGGACGGCGGGCCCGTGGCGGGATGTTCGGAGGACCGGTCGAGCAGCAGCGCCGTGTTGATGACTTGTTCCGACCAGCCGTATTCGATGTTGCTCACGCCGCCGGACAGCGGCTCCTTGCTCAGCCGTGCGGCCCAGTAGTTCGACGTGGTCATGAACTCCCGCGCGATCTCCGGCGTGCCGACTTGGAACAGATGGACGGCGCCGGAGGGTAGGCTGAGCGCCCACACGTGCGGCCTGGCCTTACTATAGCCCGGGGGTGGGAGCGTGGACGCGATTGTCTGGCGCAGGGTGAAGACACCCAGCTGCGCGGCATTCTCCATCCAGTCGCCACCGCCGACGGTCGTGGCGGCGGTGCCGGCGGCCCGCCCGCCCTGCCTGGCGTGGGCTCGGCGACTCATCATGGTGTGGTTCTTCGCGGCCGTGTTGAAGGCGAAAAGGGTGAGCTTGCCTTGGCCGATGACGGCGAAGCAGTCGCTCCAGCTCCGCTCCTTCGCTTTGCGGTCCGGCGACTCCAGATGATGTTTGTGCTTCACCAAGCCCTCCTTCGCCCAAGGAGCCCCTTCGAGCGCCAGAGCCTCATCTTCGAGCAAGCCGGCGGGCACAGACACCGACTCCGCATCCGCGTGCGGACCGCCAAGGGTCTCCTCGCGGATGATGGCTTGCGAGAGAGCGTTCGCAAATCCGATCGAGCGCTTGTAGTCTGACGCGGTAGGCATGAGGTGGTGGCCCAGGTTACTCATCGAAGCCGAGGTCATGGTGTTGGCGAACGAGGTCTTGCTCCAAGTGCTGCTTTGCGCGAGCGACCAGACGCTGCTATTATCGTCGAAACTGGTACGCGAAACGCCCAAGGTGCTGGCCTGGTACACCTTCGCCCTCGTCCTATTGTACCTGCCTTGCCACCCTGTCTTCGACCGGTACGACGGATTGTCCGACGGCGTCCGACTCGCCACGGAGCCAGATCGTTTGAGGCCACCGAGACTAGTCGCAGTCATATTGCGTGCACCGATCCCAGGTTCGGGGGCACCGAGTAACGGCAAAGGGGCGTCCCGGATGGACGCATAGAAGGACTTGAGAAGGGTCTCAATCTCAAACTCCCACCCGCGCAATCCGCCAGTCCACGCATTGTGCACCAGCGCAGTGCCCGCAGCATTGCCAGCCGAGTCCGGAGCCCAGCCGTCAGACTCCGCCCGCAGCATGCCGGGGCGAAGCGAAAGGCGCTTGTGCGTGGGTGGAGGCCTCAGAACCTCGAAAGATATGCGTTCGTTCGGCGGATCGGGCAGTGCATTTGGAGGTGACGCTGATCCGGACGTGTTGTTGGAGTCTACCCACGGAAGGGAAGGCCTCGACATGTGCGCGGTGGGCTTCGCGGTCTTATCATCGAACGCGTGCGGTGCGGCATCCGAGACGACTCGGCGGACGGTGGGCAGAGTGTTCTTGACGTACGCACTCCGCGACATCTTCTCGCCGATATCTGCAAGATGCAAGTCGGTGTTGAGCAGGATCAGCGAGTAGAAGATGGTATGCACGACATCCTGCGCCTTGAAGCCATGGTTGGGATTGCACTCGCACCACCTCGCCGACAGCTCGGTGATGATGCGGTCGAACTGCTGCGTCTCCCCCCTGAGCAGGAGTTTTCCGCAAAGCCTTCGCAATGCGGAAAGGAGGTTCAGCCCGGCAAAGTCGAACAATCTCATGTAGGCGATCAGCGTTCGTGTATTGAGGTGGTTCCTTTCTCCGAGCCAGGATGCAGCTTCGTTATGCGTCACGTCCTCCTCATGGCCTTCGAAGATCTTGCGCGCACGTTCCCTATATTCGGCGTCTTCATCAACCAATGTGGATGAAGGGGACATATCGCGCGTCCCAAAGGACGGTCTCGGAGCCTCGTCGCCCTCCCATTGTACGCTTGCCAGCGGCGAACTTGTCGCAGAGTGATACACACTAGCCAGTCCGGGAGACTGCATAGCACTCGCGAAGGACTCTTGATGCAGGTATGGCGACACTCCCGAAGCCGGTTGAGAAGAATTGGCCGAAAGATGGATATGCCGTGGGGGCCCAACACCGCCTGTATTTTCAGCCTCTGTCTCGGTCGTACTAACGATCACCATGGGCGATCCTGGTTCATCGGAAGATACTGGATTTGGTGGACGCGCAAAATTCCAGCGATGATCCATTACATCGAGGCTCAAGTTCGTGTCGGCGCTGAAGTTGCGCATGTTATCGATCGTCTGAGGGGAGTGCATTTCTTTCGCAGCGATAATCCTGTCGCCAGTACTCGCCCGGCTAACGGGGCGTTCGTTTTCGTCAGCTTTGGGAGTCGATTCTGCCATCGGAGACACCTCCGAAGGCTCGAGAGGATGGGAATGGCTACTTCGAGTCGCAGCTTGCAATGACCCACGAATCGTCCCTTGTAGCAGACTGTCTGCAATTTGCATTCTCTCAAGTTCCAAAACGTCAGGCCTCCGCTTCCTTACTTTCATCTTCGCCCGGGGACTCTCATCACTCTGGTCCTGGCTCACACGGCCTCTGGCGGACGCGTACCTCCTCAGGGGACCTCGACCAGCAAATGACGCCTCGGGTGGCGACGTATAACCGGAGTGGAACATGTCCAGCGAGTCCGAGTCTCCTGTTGCGGATTCTCCCGTCGTAGGCCTTGAGTGCTCTTCCAGCTTCCCCTCTGGCATATTGCCTTTCGGCGTGCTTTCACCGTTTAGGTAAGGATCCATTACTTGGCGTAGACTGCTAACCGACACACTAGTTTGCATGGAGGTGGGCTGCACAGGAGCGCCCAAGCGCTGTTGCAGGCTCAGTGGTAACGGTGGCGGTGGAGTTACGTCCTCCGATGCCGACTTCTTCCTCCGGCGGAAGAAAGAAGACGATTTCTTGGTGAGAGGCGGTGGTCGATGCGATACCGAGCCATTGCTGGTGGCGGGGGTTTCGGTACGGGGCGCCGGCACTTCGTCGTGCGGCGCTTTCGGCGGCTCGCGCAACGGTGGCGCTGCCTTGTCAAGGTACCCCAATGGCTCGCTCGGATCGCTGCTGTGGGACAGGCCGGAGACACTCCGTGAGCCTGGGCCGAAGAAGCGCTTGAAGAAGCCAGGTCGCTCACGATGTGGCGACGGCGTGTTCTTGTGCCCCGCCGTTTGGCCACCCGGGAAAGGTGCTGGTGTGTTGTGCACTGGCATCTGAGGCGCGCCGCGCACGTTGTTGGCGCGGACGAAATCACTAGCCTGCTCCTGTATGTGTTGTGGTATCGGTGGGTTTGGTTGATTTGCAAAGCGGAGATCGCTGTGAGTGTTTGTCTTTCGTAACGCCGTCGCTTTCGTCGAGGGTTGGTCCACGTATACTGGGCCTGTCCCACCGGGGTTCTGCTGCTTTCGCGGGCCAGCGGGGATTCCAGGCTCCGGCGCAGCATCTTGGTCTGACTCGTACTTGCTATATAATGAAGGTACAGGCCTTCCTCGGTCTAGTATCGAAGGACCCGTTTGGCTCTGTTGCTGGGAATACAGGTGGTCCATACTCATCGATCTCCGGCACTGCCAGTTCTGACGGCGATTTCTCTCCGTCAACCGCCGAGATCCGGTATCCACGCTGTCCATATCACTGCTAGGACTCTTCCCATGAGACCCTAGCTGGCTTGACGTGTCCGAACTCAGGCGAAATGATCGGTTTCGCACTGGATGCGGCCTTCCCCTCACAGTATGTTGCACCCCAACGTTCGAGCTACTATTGCTGCGGCGACCTTGTGTCAAGGAGTGTTTGCTCGAGGATGAGTCGCCCACGCTGCCGGAGGCGTAACCGTCATAGCTCGATGACAGAGACGAGGTATTGGTATGGCCGCGCATGCGCGGTATGGGCGAGCTGATCGGAAATCGAGGTAATTGCGAGATGCGCGGCAGGCGGCGTTTCGTTTGCTCGAATTCGTCGTCGTGGACGTCGTCGGTGTATGACAGGTCTTTCCGACCCGAGAGGTGGTTCAGTGACAGCAGCATGTCGTCCACCACGCTATCTTTCGTCGTGCTCGACCATGACAGACCATGCGACTGTCGCGAGTTGTAGACTTCGGCGCTGCGCGGTCGTCTCGATTGCTCCCGCACCGACGTGGCGGACCGACGGAGCGGCTGCTCGGCTCTGTCTTTCGACCGGCGAACCTTGGGCGGCGGTGGTGTGGAGGGAAATGAGGAAGCGAGAGCGTCTCCGTGGCGGGTCTTACTCAGCGCATTGCGGGAGCTGGTTCGAACGCTGAGCGGAATGGGCGGGCTGAGAAGCGGGTGCGGTGATGGTGGAGAAGCATGCGACGATGCTGCGGTAGTAGCCAAGGCATGATGGTCCATGGTTCGAATGAAACGAACCTACCGCCCACCCACAAGGTGGCAGCAGAGATCTGTGGGTGACGCGATTAATGATACTGCCGACTCGTGATGCCTCAAAGGCGAAACGTACAATGTGTGGTACTACCAAGCTTGGATGGCGCGCTCCACAGCCCACAAACGTCAACTAGTCGTACCGCGCCGCCCGCCACCCAGCCGAACGCTGATGAGGAGTGCGCATGCTGTTAGAAGTAGTGCCGTCCGCTCTCGGGTCTTCTGTGCGCGAGGCGAATGGATGGGAGCGGTGGAAGGGAGAAGCGTTCGTCGCAGGTCAAGGCCGACACAACCTGCGACGCGTCACGATGTAGAAGAGGAGATGTCGTCGCTAACAATCCACGTTCCGGGGCCCCTGATGCACCGGCCCAGCAACCGCTTTGGGCATGTGTGCGAGCGCAGAGTTCCAATAACAACGCCTTTTGCTCGAAGGCGCGGCGCGAGGGCGGTTTAGGGGCCGATGGAACAGTCGAATGGCGTCCGTCTCATTTCGATTACCCGCGAGCCGCGGCATGTGATGAGACATCGTGCACTGCAGAATCCAGATTCATCGTGCTCGACCCGACCCGCGTCTGTAGAGGGTGTCACAACTCACAAGACCATCAAAGTAAACGTCCTGTTACATCCGAGCACAGTTTACAGCCCCGCCGTACGGTCGTACCGCAGACGGCGCGCCGAATTTTGCCACTGGTTCCCATGAACCAAACTTTTTGCTTGATCGTTCGCCAGGGGCCAGCACATGCGGTGTCGACCACCCGAAACACTGGCTTGCCCCTGACTGCTGCACGACCTGCTGCAAGGTACAAGTACCAGTACCATCCTGCATACATGTACTTAGGCATGTATTTCAGGTATGCTGCATACATGTACTTAGGTATGTATGTACATGGGTAACTTGCATGTACATTTTCATCACATGTAGCGGATCTTTGCGAAGAAAAGAGGTTCTGGTTGGGTATAAATGGTGATATACTACATAGTACTCTAATGATCCTTGCGCTGGCGTCGTTGGATACGATGATGGTTGCTCAGGGAGGATGTTTGCCCCGGCGTAAGGTACACATTGTAGATACTGTACAGAACATCGTCCCTTCCCCCCTCCAACACGGGCCAGAGGGACGTTATAGGAGAAGAGGAGGAGCTGATGATGCTCATCGGTTTCGTCGAACATCTTCCTCCTTGTCCTAAAAAATTGGCGTGGCTACCACGAATTTGGCCTGCGGACGGATTAGCCTTCACCGTTCTGCTCAAGCCACTCACGCGTCGCTCATTCACCTCTTGAATAGCATGCCCAGCATGGCGCGACCGCGGCCCTCGTCCTCACTCTGTCGCTTCAACCACCGACCGAGATTGTCTTGCCACACCGACTCCTTCTTGCCCAGCGTGTCGAGCCCGCGTTCCTGGCAAGCAATCTCCAGCTCAACAGAATTCAGCTCACGAGCGCCCCCGTCCTTGAGGAAGAGTTTGTCGTCCAACGTCAGATATTGGAGACGCTTCGTCAGCGCGCGGCGCAAGAGCAATGTCGGTGGCGGGAGCTGAACCCTGTCCCAGAACCGACTATGGAGACCTAACGTCGAGGATAGATGATGTAGCTGATCCGCCCGGAGCTGATCCAGAACGCTGCGCACGAACGTAACATCGGCCATAGGCCAGACTGCGCGCTCCGCCAGTCTGCCCGCGACCACGAGCCGATCGTCCGGGAACTGCTCCTTCAAAGGCTCGGTGATCCCTTGCCTGAAACTGGCCCGCCTCCGGTCCTCGGCCTTGACCCTCATGTCCATCGCTTGCTTCGGGATCAGACAAGTCGCAGGCACGATGCCAGGCACGAACGGCACGATCAGCGCCAGCCACTCGCCGAAGACGACGACCATGACGCCGAAGAAAGGCAGCTTGCTGATATCATGACTGTTGCGCGCGAGCAGCTGCCATTCCGACCGAGTGATCAACCCCCTCGTCGCCGCATCGATCCGGTCTTTCGCGCCGAGCTCGTCCATCATGCGCTTCTGCAGTAGACTCGCGGCTCGGTAGTTGTACCATACCGCCTTGATGCCCTCCTTGTAGAAGTTCGTGTACGCTCGTCCGACCCGGAACCAGTAGACGAAAACCCCGGACGCGTGGCTTCGCTCGGGAAGCTGGAGTGTAGGTGGGAAGACACTCCGGGGAGGGTTGATGCGATCGCTCCGCGCGTTCGACTCGACAAGCGTGAGGGCAGTTTTTGCGATTGAGGCTGCTGGCGGGCTAGGACTTGTTTGTTGCTGCGCGTAATGTCGGCGAGACGTGGTGCGGAGGCGGACGGTCAGGCCGGGCGCATGCCGTTGGATATGGATGCTCGAGACAGCGTGGGAGCAGCTGCTCGGCCACTTTGGTGTCATCTCATTGGGATGGGGGAGTGTGAGGATTCAGCGTACTTTCAGTGCTCGTCTGTCACGAGCGGACGGTGACGGCATCAACCATCAGATCTCCCGGACAAGCGAGCGCGGCACGGAAGGACTGCGGGGGCACGCGCAATCACGTGAGCGAAGCATGACCTCTATATTTAGGTGATGTTGGCATCCATGTGTCCTCCGCTTTGACATGCACGCACTCGACACCCAAGGACTGAACTTTGCTATAATACCAATACCACGCCAGATACTTATTGTCGCAATGGTGCCAGCGCGGTCGGCATAGAGCTGTACAGGCCCTACAGGGCAGTTCGTGCCCCTTGTTCAACGTCGGAGTTCGGACAACATCCCTGCCCAATCCTCCTTTTTAATTGAAAGTACCTAGGTACACCAGCGGACTCATATCGGACACACGAGGCATTCGTGTTGATCAGCATTTTCCTTCCATTGCAATCTTCGTTCGCCTATACAGAACAAACACGCTCGTTACATCTTGAATATCTCGTTTTTGATCATGCGTTCTCATACCCTGTTCGCATTCGGTGCGCTATTAACCACCGCGAGCGCAGTCCCGGATCAACTTCTCCCCACGCGCGACACATGTTACTCCGGCGTGTTCACCATCGTGGCTCGAGGCTCGGAAGAGCCCCAAGGGCAGAGCGTACTGGAAGCGATTGTCGGGAACGTGACCGCCGCCATCCCCAACTCGGGCTCGAACGAGGTCGTCTACCCGGCTCTATTGTCCTTCTGGGACTCCGCTCCTACCGGCGTGACGGATGCCCAGCAGCAGATGCAAGACTATCACGCTAAGTGCCCTGATGGGAAGATTGTCCTCATGGGCTATTCGCAAGGTTCTTACGTGCTGTCCACTGCGCTCGCTGGCGGCAACTTCTCCGGTCAGACTTGGGCGCCGATTGCTTCGGACATTGGAGACAGCAGTAGGTCAATCTGTCAGTCAAACATCACCAGCTTCCACCTTCTAACGGCGGTCATACTCAGTCGCGGCCGTCGTCGTATTCGGCAACCCGGCTCGTTTGCTCGGCCAAGGCACTATTGCCGAGGGCACAAATTGCGCAAGTGTTTGCACCGTTACCGCAGTAAGTCGAGAAAAGCGTGGATTGGTAAGCGATATCTAACTCGACACCAAAGCCCCTTGCCTTGAAGAGCCCTTATGATACAGCCATGGAGGTCTACTCCGACCGGCTCGAAAGTTGGTGCGCCGCAGCCGACCCGATCTGCTGCAAGACCGGCAACGACATCGCGGCTCATCTCGGGTACTGGTCCGACAACACTACGGATACCGTGGTCCAGTTCGTGCAAGCTCAGGTCAGCAGCGCCTCGAACGCTTCGTCGACGACTTCATCCATGAGTTCGTCCGCGACTTCATCGTCGGCTTCGTCCGCGACTTCATCCTCCGCTCCGTCCGGGACTGCGTCCCCCGTAGCTTCATCGACACCCTCATCAGCACCTCCATCCGTGCCTTCATCCACCGCTCCGACGTCTGCATCTGGTCCGAGCGCCACCGCTCCTACAACGGGTTCCACGCCCGTAAACGCGCTGGCTTCGGCGTCGGCGCAACCCTCTTCGAACGATGGACACCGAAGTTCTCTGTCGATGAATCTGGCGTTTGGCACTCTGTCGTTATGTTCGATGCTTGTGTGCATGCAGTTGACCGCATAGCGTAGCGCAGATCCTTGATACGGGTAGCAATGCGTAGATAGATCATACAGTATCAATGAACAAGACACGGTAGTGCATCCGATTTAGTTTTCCGTTCGCGGCGTGAGACACATCGAGGCGATCTGAGGCGCGCCGGATCGGTGTCGATACGAACAGGCAGGAGTAAAGTTTCTTTCCACGATCGGAAGGGAATGGACATCACATCTTACATGAACACCTACACAGAACGGGTCAGACTGGGTTCAATCACGTGTCTTTGAAGCCACTGCTGGTGACCGCTGGAGGCTCAAAAGTTCTCGCACTTCGACAGCGAAACCTTACACTTCGCGCTCTGCTTCGCGAAGGGATGGCTCTTCACACTACTTGTTATGGTCAAAGGTGAGCCGTGCTCAAGTCACGGAGCTGGCATCGGAACAGTATGTAAGTACACGTACGTCAAAAGCTACATCCTATCTGTCTATCAGCAAAGGCAAAAGCTGAGGAACATGATGGCCCACAATGAAGCAAGCCATCACGTCCGCGTAATATCACGTTGTATGAAATTCGTCGGCCGAGCATGGCATCTATCATGCCTGTAATGATACAGATCCCAAAAATCCATCGAGCAGCAGGTTGAAGCCGCGATGCCTGACTGCGCCCGTTCGTCCGGAACACCTCGCTAGTCTGTTGAACTTTTTGAACCACGAAGAGAAGCACCGTCAAGTGATGCAAGAAACACAATCCTTCCATTTAGACAGGCAACGGGAAAGTCCCCGCCCAAGCAGCGATGTCCGCTTTCATGGCCTTGATCTCCTCGATATCACCCTTGACCACGGCAGCCTTGAAGTCCTTCTGCTTGTTAGCCTCCTTCGGCAAGCCCTTTTGAATCTGCTGTGACAACTTGATGCACTGGTCGATGTACCCGACGATCCTGTCGAAATCCTTCTCACCCATCCCGCGAGACGTCATGGCGGGGGCCCCGATGCGGATACCGCACGGCGTGAGGGCGGATTTGTCGCCGGGCGTGGTGTTCTTGTTGCAGGCGATGTTGACTTGCTCGAGCACGGCCTCGACACGCGCGCCGTCGAGGGCGAGCGGCTTGAGGTCGAGCAGGACCATGTGGTTGTCGGTTCCGTCCGTCACGAGTTTGTATCCGCGGGACGTGAAGGAGTTCTCGAGCTGCTTGGCGTTCTTGATCACCTGCTTTTGGTATTGGATGAATTCCGGCGTTTGCGCTTGCTTCAGTGCGACGGCGAGCGCGGTGATGGTGTGGTTGTGTGGACCGCCCTGGTGGCCTGGGAAGACGGAGAAGTTGATGGGTCCTTCGAGGTCGTAAAGGGTCTGAATCTCTTTCCCGGCTTTCATCTCGGTCTTCCGCACACCTTTGCGGAAGAAGATCATGGCTCCTCGGGGCCCGCGAAGGGACTTGTGTGTGGTGGTCGTGACAATGTCTGCATGAGGGAAGGGCGACTCATTGACTCGTGCGGCGATGAGGCCGGAGATGTGTGCCATGTCCACCATGAGGTAACAGCCAACTTTATCCGCAATTTCTCGCATCCTCTTGTAGTCGATCGTCCTGCAGTACGCTGAGGTACCCGCCACGATGACCTTGGGTCGGTACATCATGGCATTTTGTTCCAGCTGATCATAGTCGATCAACCCAGTCTCCAAGTTGACTCGATATGGGAACGTCTCGAAGTAGGTCGACACGGCACTGATCTTCTTCGTCGGCGTCTGGTATCCATGGCTCAGATGACCACCGTGCGGCAGATCTAACCCCATCAGACGCTCATGCGGCCTCATGATAGCTTGGTAGACCTGCAGGTTCGCCGGCGAGCCAGACAGGCACTGCACATTGACACCCCACTCCTCTGGGTCGAGACCAAAGGTCTGCAACGCCCGCTTCTGGCACGTAAGTTCGATCTCGTCGATATGCTCGTTGCCACCGTAGTAACGAGCGCCGGGGTAGCCTTCGCTGTACTTGTTGCTCATGGGAGAGCCCAAAGCGTCGAATACCGCGCGCGACGTGACATTTTCGGACGCGATCAAGAGAATGGACTCGCGCTGCCTCTTGATCTCTTTCGCCATGATGTCGGCGATTTCGGGGTCGGTGTCGACGAGAGACTTCTCCATGAGCTCTTGGTGGGAGTGAGGGAGCGCATAGCTGTGGGTGCCGTTGACGCCATTGCTGGCACGGCCGTTGACGAGCGCCTCTGCAGACATGATGATGAGAACTTGAGACAAGTGTGCGCGTGAGACAGTGTCGAAGAGAGATCAACGCCAGGATTTGGCCTCTCGAATAATTCGTCTAGCCCCGCGGTCGTGGTGCCTGAGGCAGGTTTCGGAGCTGGTTGCCGTCGAGCTTCACTTTGTTCGGGGCTTCAACCTCCGTAGCTCCTACATGCAACCTTTTAGGATAACATCAATGTGTCATGTTCGTATGCAGAGTCGTCAACATCAAACAATATAGAAACAATTAGCCAGGGTTTACTAGCCATTCCCGAACGCGCCTCTCTGTCCTGGCTCTGATGCTACTCGCACACTGATAACATTGCGCCTGCACGTCCAAGGCAAGGAACGCTGAAGCATCAGCTGACGGCGACTTGCGCCTGGAGTGTCCGGTCTCGTCTCACGACTGACATCGCCCATCCAGCGAGCCGGGACCGACGAGCCTGCTGCAGCGATCTCACGTTGCTGCTCTCCGCACCCAATCCGAACTGTACCTACCGGAATCTCCAAGCACTCTTGAGCGATGGTCATAACTTACGCCCACTTCCATCGATCGAATACTGAACATGTCTATCCCACTCTCTCAAATCCCCGTACGGACTTCTCAGCCACGCCTCCAATTCATGCAGCAGCCGCCCTGCGTTCTCCCTACCCAAAAAATCCGCCAGCAGATCCTCCGCGTGGCCATTCGAACCTTTGAGCTCGTTCGTCTTCAAGATAGCGACGATGTACTCGGCCAGGGAATCCTTGTTGTTCCCGCGCGGCGTCGTGGCAGGGTCGAGGAACGAGAACACCTGCAGCTCTCGGCGCAGGAATGCGCGCGCCCTGCTTTGTAGATCGACAGATTGTGCGAAGGCCAGTGCAGTGAAGTCGCGGTACTGTGAGATGGGGTTCGCACCGACGTGGAGGGAGAATAGCTTGTCTCGGTATACGCGCCTCCGCCGGTCGAGCGCCGGATCTTTGCTAGCGCCTAGAACTCGTTCGGCCTGTGGTGTCCATCTTTCAATGTGATGCCTGTCAAGCCTTCTGCTCCGGACATGAGGCGCCTGCGCGCTTTGGCTATTGGAAGAAGGTTCCTCATGAACCGGGACGTGATGTGTCTTGTAATTCTCGGGACCGCGCCAGTCATACTGCACTTCCCGAACATCTGCCTTGCACAGTGGGCAGGTTGCTCGCTCTTGCAACCATGACACCAGACAAAGGAAGTCGAACGTCAGGTGATTGCAGGGTACGGCGACGGCGCGCTCTGTGATGGACTCGAGGCAGATCGTGCAGGCCTCTGGTGCAGCATCTTTGCACTGCCTCGTGCTTCTTCGAGTCTGACTGGCGGCGCTCTTGATGGTGAAGTGCTCTGCCAGCTTAGTATTGCTGTCGGAGGATGCATCGTCGTCCATACACCGAAGCCTGGGTTCTTCGACTGTGTGCGCTATGTCGATGGTGAACGAATGGGAGCGTTGGCAAATGCATACATTGTATAGTGATTCACGTGCAAATGTGTTATCTAATCAGATGCCGCGGCATGGCGTCACTTCTAGGTTGTCCCCACATCTCTCAGGTTCACGTTGCCATTTGAACAATAGTCACTTCACCATACCATCAAGGTGCCCCTACATGTCGATCAAGATGGCCGCCAACTGTATCTTCTGTAAGATCATCAAGGGTGAGTCGCAGTCCCAGACTTTAAGACCATGAAGATTCATCATGACCAATCTTGGCAGGTGAAATCCCCTCCATGAAGATCTTCGAATCCGACAAAACCTTCGCCTTCCTGGACATCAACCCCCTCTCCTACGGCCACGCCCTGGTCATCCCGAAACACCACGGCGCGAAACTGACCGACATCCCCGACGAGCACCTCACCGAGCTCTTACCGGTGGCATCGAAGATCGCGAAGGCGTCGGGAACGGAGAACTTCAATATCCTGCAGAACAACGGCCGGCTGGCGCACCAGGTGGTGGATCATGTCCACGTACACATGATCCCGAAACCGAACGAGAAGGAGGGGTTGGGCATTGTGTGGCCACAACAGCAGGGCAATAAGGACGCGTTGGCGAAGTTGTGCGAGGAGCTCAAGGCGAAGATGTAAGCCGCAATGGGTGCGACGCGCTGGTAGCGATGGACATGAGGATGAATGTTGGGCAATATCATACTGCAAGCGACGCTATGTAGGTGGTTGAGTCATCCACAAGATTGGCCAGTCCCTCGCACTTCGCCATGAGCAAACATACGCATCCACGATCACGGGGATCCAGTGATGAGCGACGCAAAAGCACCAGTCCGACAAGGGAAAGGCCTCTGAGTCAGAAAAAGCAATATACCTACATATGTAGGTAGGTACCTTACCTACTATGTATGTATGTATTCTCTCCTTTGGAAGACGGGAGTGAGGAAACCCCATGCAGGGACGCGGAGAGCACCGGCCCGAGTCATGCCACGCGAAGCCGAGACCGCCGGCTGCCGGATCGACGGCCGTCCACGCGATTATGGGGCCGCAGTCTCGTGATCGGTCGTAATCGACACCCGATCATGAACCGGCCAGCGTCTCGCTACTCTCCCAAAGCCAAAACGACGCGCTGAGCAAGAATCTTTGTTGTGTGTGATTTGTGTCAGAATATTGTGGCGATGGGGAGATCTTACTTGCCGAGGCTGTAGCGCCACCTCATGTCACGTGAGGCCAATGGATCCAGCAACGCTTCTTCACATCATGGACACCGTGCCGTCCGATCGTTCTTCAGCTGTTCTGGCGGCATTCATGCGCGCCTATACCGGCAAGATGGTTGTGCGGCGTGCCGTGTGCGGCGCTGGAGTCTGGACGTTCGTACTTTGAGACAATAGACGGATTTATAGCGTGAAACCGGGTGCGGGTGCCAGAGCGTGAGCCAAATGGTAGTCAGTACTATGTACGTAGGTTCTGTCTGATGAGCGCGCGATTGGAGGGAGGGACGGCGCGTCTCTGGAGCTAGGAGCTACACGTACTATACCTACAGCACAATAGGGTTTGCCGTGCATAGATTATCCCTTGCTCGTAGCGCTGGCGAGGTTCTGTACGGTAAGGCGGACCCCGTCCGCCGCTTACATATCGCTGGACCATGATCGCCGCCTCACGCCAACGATCTACCAGCAAAAGGTCCGGCACACCCGACCCTTTCAATCGCTTGCCGACAGCTTCACCATCCTCGCTGAGCGCATACCGAGGTCAGCACCAGCTGGCAGTGCCGACGGGGGTGGTGCTGAATGACATCCCCGGCAGCGGTTACGGCGATGCGAATCTGCTGCTCAGACCGCAGCAGGCCGGAGTGACGAACAGCCCGTATCCCTCGCTCACGAGCGCGCCCTCGCCAGCGATCGCGAACCCCACCTCCCCACGACCGAGAGCGCATACCTTTGCCGACACGATGCAGGCGGCGCAACAGCAGGAGCAGTACCGGCGCGGCACGCCTGGCACCCCGGGTGGGATACAGCAGCAAGGGCAGGGTGCATGGCAACCGCCAGGTACGAGGCACGTCTCCGAGCAACAGCAGCAGCGCGCGCCGCAGGGCTACATTCCACCGCCGCCGCCGCCTGCGGTACAGACATCCGCACCCCAAGGCCTGCACTTCCCCGGACCTCCTCCGCGGCCGGGCATGAGTGCGGCGCCATCGCATGGTATGATGATACCGCCTCCGCCGAATCAGCAGAATGGCTATGGATCTTGGGGCAGGCAGCCTACGTATGCGCCACTTCCGCCGATGCAAACTCGGGAACCGAGAGCGTATGATCCAATGGCCTACTCGGAGTATATGCAACTTCCGCCTTTACCACCGGACAACCAGCCTTTGACATCGGCGACCTATATACCTGGATCTGATAGCTTTGGTCCCGGCGTAGGGATTCCGCCTTTGCATCAAACTCACATCCCGCTACACCCATCGTCCCACAGGCCTGGTGTGCCGCAGCAGAACAGCTATTACCGTGGAGCGTCCGGCGAGTTCACCAATGTCATCGAGGTTGCGCATCCGCAGGCGCAACAACAGCGCTACGCTACCGATGGCGCGTTCCATGATCAGCACGGCGGGTGGCCAGCGCAGCAGTATCAATATCAGCCACCACAACACCATACTCATCAACAACAGCCACCACCACCACCGCAACAGCAGCCGCAGCCCGTACCTACGCCTCCACAGCAAGCTAACTTTCCCCCCACCCCCACGACACGGCAAAAGACTCTCATCTTGCCTCCTGCGCGAGAGAAGCAGGAGCATAGTTCTTCCCCGGCGCAAACGCAGAACCCTCAGGCCTTCGCGAACCGAAGCGACGACGCTCACTCACAGACCAACCGCGATCACTCGTCATCCGGCGACACTCCGACCAGTCCTTCAGATCAGAATTGGCCACTTGAGCGCGTCCAGATCTGGCTTGCTGCGCATAGCTTCTCGAGAGAATGGCAAGCTGCTTTTCAGCACCTCAATGTGCATGGCGCGCTGTTCCTTGACATCGGTAGACTTGGTGGACAGAGGAACATTGGATTTATGCCGCAGACCGTCCTACCACAGATTGCGCGCGAGTGTACATCCAATGGCATTCTTTGGGACCAAGGCAAGGAGCGGGAGGAGTCGAGGAGGATTCGGCGGCTGGTAAGGGACGTGATTCGGACTGGAGGATCAGCAGGCACGCCCGCTACGGCGAACACGAGTAGCACGACGAGCTTGCCGTTGAAGGCAAGACGAGAGTCCAGTCAACATCTTGTGGGATCCGCAAGTGCTGGGACAGATGGTGGCGTGGAAAATTCGCCCAATTTGGCGCGGTCGGACATGGGCGCGTTCGCGTCGACGCCATCAACGGCCGGAGATCCTGATGGGTATTCTCCCGGAAGGTCGATGCCACCACCCACCACGCTGCAACAGAGACGGACATCAGGGCAGCGATCTATGACGCTGGACGGTGTCAGCAGTGCTTTGAATGAGAACGGAAGAGCGCAGTTCTCTTCGTCTGCACTGAGTTCGCTTGGGGACATGCCGAAACGGCACTCGCCAGGTCCTAGCGGTGATCTCAGTGCAGGCGGTGGCCGGAGATTCCAGACCAGTCCGCAACAGAGTCCTGGTCTCACGAGCGTCAAACCTGCAATTTCTGGTAATGGGATCGGACATAACAGATACTACAATCACCTGCGCAACGGAAGCGAGAACAGCGGTGCTACGTATGGCAGCAATCTCTCACCCGCCCCTGGCAGGCTGAGTGGAAGCGCGACACCGCACGTTGTGGAGGCGGATGGTACTTCCAGAGAGCCTATCTCCTCCGAGGATCATAGGCGGCGCAACGCGACAGAGGGCTCTCGACCGCCCGCCATGGACCATTCTGTCAGGCATAGTAGCCTAGAAACACCGGTGAGTGCCAAGGAGCACAAGGGCTTTCTGGCCAAGTTTAGGAAGAAAAAGGACGATGCGCACACGGACGAGATCGACATGCCGCCTTCACCGCAGGCGACGAGACATGTACCGTATTCGAAACTCGCGCATGCTTCCTCAGATACGTCGCTGGTCGACCGACCACCGTCTAGGAAAAGTATACACAAAGCTGTAGACTCCGCCGACAGCGTTCCATCTTTGCCACCGATGAGGGGTAGGCCTATAGCAAGAGAGAGTGACAAGAGGTTCATATTCGTTACCCCCGACGGATGGAACTACCGCCTCATCGACATCTCGGACGTCGACTCTGCGGAGCAACTGAGGACGGTGATTTGCTACAACCTCGGTGTTGAGGGAGGTCCCGACGTGACCATTCACATGACGAGTCCAGGGCAGCTTGAGCATAACGAGCCGCTGAATGACCAGCTGCTCATGAGCGCGAGGGTACGTATGGCGGACCCGACTGGCAGCCTGAAGCTGTACGTTCGTGCTCCTAGCAATCTGGTCATGCCGGAGAGCGCGGTTCTGGGCTTGACAGCTGGGCACCCGCACAGTCCGTTCGGGCGAGCGTCGTTCTCGAACAAACCGCTCGATGAAGAGACCTATGCCAAACTCATGCAGGCCGACTCGCCGTCCACGGTGCGGTCGGGCGACAGTACGCTGGTGGCGGACAAGGCGCGGGCGATCCAGAACTTGCAGAAAGAGGGCATGGATGATATGGGCTCGACTGATGCGAACGCGCGCTTGCAGGAGAGTATGCTGCAACAAGACTTTCACAACTTGCCCGAGCATGAGCGTCTGGCGCTTCTTGAGGCCAAGGCGGAAGAGCATCGGAAGAAAACGAAGCTACAGCAAGAGGCGTACTTGGCGCAGCGTCGGAGCCAGATTGCCGAAAACCAGCAGGGAAAGAAGATCATCGATTTTGACCGGCGGCCCGACGATGTGCCACCCCGACCATGGTCCAGTGACAGTGGAGATGTGGAGAGGAGGTCGACCGACATCCTGGTACCGATGCGCAAGCCGCCGCCTGTGCCGGAACCGACGAGCACGCTGGTCAAGGCGAACAGCTTGACGAGGCGAGCTCCCACGGCGCGCACGAGCTGGCCGCATCGGAAAGAGGAGCCATGGAAGAGGATCTCGAGCGATAGTATCCCGGAAGAAGATGGCAAGGATGTCAAGCGCCCGCCAAGCAGGGGTATCGGCGCGGCGCTAGCGAGTGCGGGACGGGCGGCGAGCGCGATCGGGACACCCGGTAATGCACCAGCGACCTCCAGCGGCTTGCATAAGAGCACGACTGCGCCAGAGCTCTTGCAGGACGCCGGAACGAGCAAGAAGCAGCCACCCAGAGCTTTGACGAGCATCGACTTCAACCGTCAGGTCTCTTGTGGGCGTGGCAGTCCTTGCGGATCTCCACGAAGCCCCTTCACCATGTCGAAGGGCGGGCAGCAGTTTAAGGTCCCGGACTATGTCGAGGGCGAAATTGCTACCGAGGAGGAGGAGGAAGATACGCTCAAAGCAAACTCGCGGCCGAATCTGTCACTGCGGATGCCTCTTAATCCAGTACTCAGTAAGGTCAAGGAGTCGGGACGCAGTCACAGTCCAGAACTTAGCCCCAGTAGCAGGCACCCTCCATCATCTACCATCACTCGCATGGCGAGTAAACGCGGCCCTACCTTTGAATTACCAGAGGGCCAGGTGGACTTCGCGCTGTCATCGGATATGGTGCAAGAGCAAGATGAGGACGACACTGACTCGGATTCGGATGACGGGCTGTTCGCTATACCTCTGACAAAGGCGAAGGATAAGGCTACACCGACAGCGGCTTCTGCGAGCGCGCGGGATCAAGGTTCTGGGACCGATAGCCCTGCCCACAACCGCAGCCCGAACCGGCCGGAGCTCAAACTCGAGACTTCGCATGCTAATGTCCGGTTCGACTCACCAAGGCCGCCGTCCACTGATTGCGCGAGCGAAAGTGCAATCGAAGACGGCGATGCGCAGGGTGCTGGTGCGCCGGCGTCTGCATCCTCGGTTCCGACTGATGATTTGACCTCGGATGAGTTCAACCGCTTCGGGCGTCGGGAGAGCTTTGCGAGCGACATGTGGGCCAATCGACCTCCGGCCGAGGGTATTGCGGAACACCTTGACGACTTCTTCCCGAACGTGGACCTAGATCAGCCAATGGGCGAGGGCGCGGAGGCTGGGGCGGAGAACAGCCCTGTCTCGACTGACAAGTCAACTTCGCTGAGCACAAAAGTCTCCTCGTCGGATCTGCCTAGCCGGAGTGTAACGCCGATCTCGAGCGCGGATGAGAGCGACACGCTCGGTAGTGACGAGAGTACGCTCAAGCAACAGCGCAGCGATGCCGTGTTCACTTCGGTGGCGCAACGGAGTATGCGGAAATCGGGTGGGTTGGGCAGGACGAAGAGCATCCGTGATGTCGTCCAGAGCAACTACAACGTGCAGAGACCGCTACAGCATCCGTCTACATCTTCGTACGCTTCCAGCCGAGCGGGCAGTCACCAGCCGGCGCAGCACCCGCTCATCAACAGGGTCAGTACGCTTCGCGGTGACGGTGCAGTGGGCATCGTGCGTAGGAAGAGCACGAAGATGTTCGGGGCGAAAATCGAGCAGGTCAAACCTTCGAGAGGAAGCAAGCTGATCACCAATCTCGAAACGATCCCGTATGACACCATCCCGGCGAACAATGTGCAAAACGTCGACCAGGCGACGCCGGAGCGGCAGCCGACGTTTAAGTGGATGCGTGGTCAACTCATTGGGAAAGGCACGTTTGGCCGGGTTTACCTGGGTATGAACACGACCACGGGTGAGCTGCTCGCCGTCAAGCAAGTCGAAGTCAACCACAAGACGCCCAACGCCGACCCGGCCAAGATCCGCGAGATGGTGAAGGCGTTGGACATCGAAATCGACACGATGCAGCACCTCGACCACGTCAACATCGTGCAGTACCTCGGCTGCGAGCGGCGCGAGTACAGCATCTCGATCTTCCTGGAGTACATCTCCGGCGGCAGCGTGGGTTCCTGCCTGCGCAAGCACGGCAAATTCGAAGAACCCGTCGTCTCCTCCCTGACCCGCCAAACCCTCAACGGCCTCGCCTACCTCCACAGCGAAGGCATCCTGCACCGCGACCTCAAGGCCGACAACATCCTCCTCGACCTCGACGGCACGTGCAAGATCTCCGACTTCGGCATCTCCAAGCGCAGCGCCAACCCTTACAACAACGACATCACCAACAGCATGCAGGGCTCCGTCTTCTGGATGGCCCCCGAAGTCATCCGCGCCCAGTCCCAGGCCCTGTCCACCGTCCCGGCCGCACCGGAGGCGAGCTCGCACGCCATGAGCCAGGGCTACAGCGCCAAAGTCGACATCTGGTCCCTCGGGTGTGTGGTGCTCGAGATGTTCGCCGGCCGCCGGCCCTGGAGCAAAGAAGAGGTCGTCGGCGCCATTTACAAACTCGGCTCGTTGAACCAGGCCCCGCCCATCCCGGACGACGTCAGTTCCGTCCTCGGACCGGCGGCGTTGAGCCTGATGTACGATTGCTTTACGATGTAAGTGAAGATATCGCCACTTATCTTGTCATGGGGGAGTGAGACGCTGACTATCGACTGCCACAGTGACCCCAGCGAGCGACCGACAGCCGACACGTTATTGAGAGCGCCATTTTGCATTTTCGATCCAAACTACAATTTTCTCGACACCGAGCTCTACGCCAAGATCCGGGGTGCTTTCTGATACCTGGCTCTAGGAATGTATTCTGCTTTTGCCTACTGGTGGCGTTGGCGTTGGAGGAGGCGTTGTTTCTTTCTTTAACTGCAAAGCGGATACCCTTGGCAAAGTCATCGCTTTTCGTCATTCGGCGAGGACTGGTGGTTAATGGGTCTGGCGTTGTTCGCTTTAGCACATATACCACGGGATTCGCGCGGGTAATGTAGGACTAAGGTACCAGCGGCATACGACGGCCGCTTGGGATAATTGTATCACCGTATCTGGCGCATAGGAGATCAAGTACTGAACGTGAAACACGAAACAATGGGTTGGAGTTACTGGCAGTACAGCGATACCCGTCATCATCTTCCGAACCACGCCAATGCGTCATCATCATCACAGCATACATACCTAGCTATGCAAAAAAGTCTCCAACCCCCACGCCCACGCCAGCGCTCTAGGACTTCCCACCTTTCTTCGCCCCCCGGTTCCCTCTCGCCGACTTCAACGCCTGCTGCCTCTCCAACCGCGCCATCTGCTCCTTCTTCTCCTTGTCCAACAAATCCTTCTCTTGCTTCTCGGCGTCCTTCCGCGCCGCCGCCTCCTCCCGCTGCTGCCGCACCAGCTTCAACCGCTCCATGTCCGCCCGCGCCTCGTCCGTCTTGCCCTCGGCGTGCAGTTTCTGGTACCGCTCTTTCGCCTGCTGCGCCTGTAGTGCCTCCCGCTCTCGTCGCGACAGCTGGGACATGTCTGCGTCCTTCTTTACTTTAGTGGCACCACCGCTGCGTTCTTTCGCCTCGCTCGCGGCCTCTGCGGGGGCTGCCACGGCTTTGGCGACCATCTTCTTCGCCGCGGCGCTATGGTTCGGGTTCGCAGGCATGTCCCCGTCCGATTCATCCTCTTCCTCGCTGCTGCTCGGCGGAAGATCGCCCGGCGCGGCTGTGCCTTGTTTCTTCTTGATCGCGGCTTCCTTCTTCGCTTTGGCGGCCGCCCGGCGCTGTTCGCGCGTCATTTCCTCCTGCGGCGCTTGCTGGTGTCCGCGCGGTGCGTCGTCGTCGTCGCTGGATTCTTCGCTCGAGTCGTCGGAGTCGTCGTCGTCGTCGGAAGAGGAGGCTGCGCCCTGCGGTCGGGGTTCCGCCCACATGCTGCGTTCGGCGCCATCTGCGTCCAGCGGTCGGAGGTTCTTGCTGAAGTTGCGGCCGCCTGGAGATGGTGTCAGTGCCGGAGGATTTCGGTGTAGGGTATGTGTAGTGTGCCCGCTCACCTCCTCGCTTCGCCTTCGAGTATTTGCCTGCCCGGCCTCGTGTAGAGCTCGACATGGTGGGTTATGGATGCTGCGTTGTACTATTCGACGAGGCAGCCTTTTGGTGGATTTGCTTGGGTAGCGGGCCCGCTTGCAGGAAGACAAGTGGACGGATTAGTTCGACGGGTGGTTTTACTGATTGGTTTGGTGGAAGTGATGGGTATGTTGGGCTCTGGTGGTGTTCAAGCAATTGACTCAGTATCAACCGCCGCCACGTGATTTGCTCAGAGTGCCCCGCCATCCCACCGTCGTCACCAAAGCGTTTGCGTAAAGTCTTGGCATTGAATCGATTCCAGCACGGCGGTTGCCAATAGTCGTGGTATGTTTGCATGTATCGTTCGGTCGAGTCGTTGGTAGAGAACACAACGGCCGTCAATTATCCATTGTAAGAACAAAGCAAACGTGATTTCCCTCCGCGCATGTATCAAAGGTTTCCGAGTGGTGAAGTAAGTAGATCTAGGTTGCACGGTACGTGGAGAGCGAGGAAATCGCACCAGAACCTCACTGCCAGTCCGACACGCCGTCTCCCGTTACATGCAATTGCAGGGCGAGGTCTTTGGACTCTCCTTCAAACGACAATGCCCCTATCCAATGACATGATGACCTTCTCGTCCAATGCCCTCCCACCCATCACCATCGTCGTCACACATAATGCACCGCCCGTGCCAGCCGGCAGTTCCCACACTCACATCACGTAAAGAATGTTGGTGTCTGCATCACAATCCAGCGTCAGTCTCATGGCTCTTCAGGCTTCACACTTCATGAGGATAGTTGATCGTCTTACCGAGCGGATGCGAGCACGACAGCTGCGGTTTTTGCGTATACTTGCTCTCCAACTCCTCGCGGATGCTGTTGAGCAACTGCACGTAGCTCTGCTGCGGGTTCTTCTTGAGCGCGGTGATGAAGGCCCAGGACATGGCGCCCGTGGCTTGGCCGGCGATGTTCGCGTCTTGCCTGTAGGGAAGGCGAGTCAGTGAGGGACGCTCTAGGTCCATCAGAGAAACACGGGGTGCACGTACGAAGTCTGACTGTCCTTGCTGCCACTCCACATGATGACATCTGCCGGAGACGTCTTCGTGCGCATGTTCCGCTGGTAGGCGTCGTCACCCGACGTCGCTTTCTTGAACAAGCCCATCGCCGACGAGGCCATACCTCCGAGGTCACCTCGCGCGTAGGAGGAGACGATGCTGAGGAGACCCTGACCCGCTTCCTTGGCAAGATTGGGTTCTTTGAGCACACCCTGGGTCGAGTAGATGTATGGCAGGTCGAGCGCGGAGCCGGAGTGGCAGGAGTCGAAGATGGAAGTCAAGCGCACACCTGGCTGCAGTGGCGCCACCCTAAATTCGATCAGCAACCCGCTTTTTCAGTGGCTTTTGTGTGTTGCATCTTACATGATGCGATGCATTTCATCGTCGACTATGTGGCCAGCCTGCCGAAAGTCGACTGGGTAGATCACTTCATCATACCCGTCCTCCTCGTCGCCGTCAAGGTCGGCAGTTTGACCGCCATGTCCCGAGTAATGGAAGAAAAGCGAGTCGTTCGGTCGCGCATCTTTCACCAACCATTGCATGGCTCTCAAGAGGTTCGCTTTCGTGGGCTGGCTCATGGGGTTTTGCTGGTCATCCGTCAAGATCACCATGTCTTCCCTCTTGTAGTTGAAGAACTGGTTCAGATACGTCGACATATTCTTCACATCGTTGATGCACCCTCGCAGCTCTCCTTTTTGCCCGAAATAGTTGATGCCAATGAGCAGTGCTTTTCGTCGACCAGTGCAATTAGAGTACTGGAACTGGTACTGGCCCGGCGCGCCATGCCCGAAGCTCTGCATCTGCGAAGGTGGGGCCTGAGGTGCGCCATACTCTATTGCCAGTGTTAGCTCGCGCCGTCTGCCCCAACGGCATGGAGTTGCATACGCCGTGGCGGATATCCTCCTTGCGGCGGAGGTGCCTGGTACCCCTGCGGTGGTGGTGGTGCCCCGTAGCCGTAGCCTGGCCCTGGCGGGGGTCCCTGGTACCCGTTGCCGTAGTTCTGTGGCGGCGGGCCTCCGTAGCCGCCGTTGTAGGGAGGTTGAGGACTAGGTGCACCGTATCCTCTGCAATGTGTCTACTATCAGCGCATGCACGAAGGTCATATCAAACGCAGGGCCTTGCCTACTGAGGAGGATACTGCTGTGGCGGTGGATAGTTGTTGTTGTTGTACCCATTCGGCGGTGGGTAGCCACCCTGCTGGTTGTGGTAACCCTGGCCTGGGTAGTATGACATGGTCGTCGGCCTGTGCCAGTCGTGAGGTGGGTTGTGTGTTTGTCCGGGTCGACACTATGCCGCAATGGACCCTTCTCTTTTTGGCGGAACCTCGGTATATCCTCTTGCGTCCCCGGGGGAAGCTTGTCGAGCTGGGCGTGATCGTGAAAGCCTAATAGTATCGAGTCCAATCAATAAGGATGCGGGTATGCGATATCGAAGTGGTAGAGACCTCGCGCTCAGGCAAACTCCGTAGTCGCTGACGTGTCGCGCTCGAAGGGCGATGATGGGAGGTGGTTTTGTGTTATGCGGCCTCGCGACAGTGTAGTCCGTCCTTGGTGGCTTCACAGGAAATACTCACGTCAACTCAGGTGATTTGCATGTGGTCAGGCTCAAGCGAAAGATGCATCTGCGACATCACGTCACATGATCTCCACCTCACTCGCTTCGGGCCGGGGGAAACATGGTCCGGGGCGTCAAACGATTTCCCATCGACGTCGCAGCTGAGACAACTTCGTATACGGAGGGACACTCCATACATCATGATACATGTAATGTCCGGCATCACTTCAAGCTGCTCGACCGGCACTGGTATTGAACCTACTACATTATCGGCGCCCATACGAGTCAGTGATGCGATGTGGCTAGTCGTGGCGTAGCACATCGGCAGCTCCGTGTTCAGCTCTCGTGTAGAGGATACGCGTACTTCGCACACGCATCAGCAGATATGTCCACGGTCTCAGGGTTCCCTATCGGATCGTCCGTCAGAATGGGCATAGGCGTACACTCTGCTCAGTCCGTGGATTCCTTGAAGCTGGGCGGTTCCGATGATCCACCTTCACCCGGGTTTCTACCATTGCAAGGAGAGGGATCAAATCGCAGCATGTACTTGCAGACCAACACCGAGCTGAGATCGATCCCACTGTACAGGTTCGGAGGTACAGTACATAGACGCAACGCCAGTCCATCCGTGACGGCCATTTTCTGCAAATGAAGCCACTCAGTCCATGAACTGAAGGCAAAAAGATCTTATCTGCTTTTACTCATGACCTCCATCGGACGCCCAAGACACCTTCAACACCACGGAGCGGCCAAGCAAGACATTGTTGCACGTCTATCTAGCCTTCCATCTCACCCTCCCAACCCAACCCGCCCACTTCTGCACATCCTCCCTCTCCAGCAACAAATCAACATCGTACCACTCGCGCGCCAGCTCCTCGTTCGTCGCAATCTGATGCACATAAGAGTGGCACGCCCGGCACAGCCAGGCGACCTTGTTCAACTCCCAATCTTTGTGCCAGCCACGCTTCACAGCCTTGGCGTGCATCTGCCGGGGGATCAGGTGGTGGTACGTTAGGGGTAAGTGTTCCCGCTGGCAGATCTCGCAGCCAGAGGGCCGGGAGGCTGTGAGCACGGGCGTGTATTCCGGGGGTGGCGCGACGGTTGTGGTGATGTAGGATGTCAGTGCCGGCTCGAGGAAGCGGTCGAGGTCGGAGGGATCTTGGATCAAGGCGTAGGAAACGAGAGAGTCGGAGACGGTGGGAGGTATGAGCGATGCGATGCTTGCCAGCAGGTTGGACTCTAGTGGGGTGGAGTACTTTTCCAAGAGACTCGCGTCCTCTTGCACGGCAGCGTAAGACAACGTGCGAAGGTCGTCTGGTAATGATGGAAACATTTCTTCTCCGAGGTACTGTTCCACGTTAGGGCGTGGTAGGTTGCGGACGAGAAAGACGCCACAGATTTGAGACATACTTCGATAAACTCACTCAGCTCGGAAGCATCGTTGAGCTCTTCACTACTATTACTACTTTGCACCTTCGCAACGGGCTTGATCTCGTTCTTCCGTCCTTTGACCGCTCGTCTCTTCGACCCTTTGCCACTGGCCGGTGCAAGCTTCTCAATGACGGTGGTGGATAGGCAATCTCGGAAAGTGTCTGCGTTGGTCGTCTTGTCGACGCTGACCATTCTCTCGTGCTCGTTTTGATCAAATGCAGTATGTTTGCCTTCAGACTGGATACGATCGATTTTGAATAACTATTCCGTTCGCGATATATGGGCTCGATCTATAAGGTATGTTAGAACAGAAAGTGAGGTTCGATGTCTGACTATAGTCAGTATGGGTACCTATCGCTGTACTACAAGATCATAGGGCCAAAATAGACGACGAAGTACCGGACCTGTTGATTCGGTCTCTTGATGATGAGGTGTTTGCATGTGGAGACCTGACAGCTTGTCGATCTTCCGCTTTCATCCAGCTGGCAGCTGGAACGTCTGCGTCACCAACTCTATCTGCCTTCGCCGACGCTGAGTGATGATTGTAGGCGGAAGCGACTCGTAGAACAGCTCGAGAGACACAACAAAGCTAAGTATACATTCATTCCGATCTCGTCCATTATGCCCAACTCAAACCCCACCGTCGTCGTTGCGTTCGATGCATATGGCACTCTCCTCTCCACCGAGTCCATAGCGAAGAAGCTCGCCTCGCACTTTGGAGACGAGAAAGCCACGACGATAGCGACCACTTGGCGGAAGTACCAGCTGGAGTATACATGGCGCTTGAACAGCATGAGTAACGACAAGTGAGGGCCATTGAAGAGAAAGAACACAGTTGACACATGCCTTCTCAGGCCAGTATGAGGATTTCTCCAAGCTCACGCGACGCTCTCTCAAGAACGCTCTGTCGGAGTCCAAAGTGTCCCTGGAGGACAGAGATCTGGATGACATGATGCAAGCATACAATTCCCTATCCGCCTTTCCCGACGTCGCGCAGACGATGCACAAACTGAAGTCGACCCCGGATCTCAAAGCGGTCGTCTTCAGCAACGGCACGCACAGCATGGTGTCCAGCAGCATCAACAACTCCCCCGACATGTCCCAATACGCCGAGTACTTCACGGACATCGTCACGATCGAGGAGGTGAAGAGGTACAAACCCGCGCCGGAAGCCTACCACCACCTGGCGAGGAAGACGGGGAAAGATCCAAAAGACGCGCAACAGATGGGCGACTTGTGGCTGGTGTCGGGGAATCCGTTTGATGTTGTTGGGGCCCGAGCGGTCGGCATGTGTGCGGTATGGGTGGATCGGGCGGGGAATGGGTGGCAGGATACTTTGGTTGAGGGCGACAAGGGCAGGCCGAATGAGATTGCGAAGAGTTTGGATGAGGTGATCCCGACGGTGCTGAGTGCTAGGAGCGACCAGTTAACGAGCAACTGGCGGGAGATGCATGGCGAACGGGAGATATGAGGTGACAGAGTGATGTGCACACTGTCTGTCCCATGATGACACCTCGTTATCGACTGCTGCATTTAGTCCATCAATCTCGAACAAATTCAGATTCCACTCGGATCAGCACAAACCATAAGCCTGATGTTTGTGCCTGTGGGAGAAAAGGTCCTTGGATCAAAGTGTATGTCATCAGGCAGTCCGCCATGATACAAGAGTACTACTTGTCGGCTTCCACCGTCCTGTGATGGACGACGATTAGGCCACGCTACTCGCCTGCTAAAGCTATCACACACGGCACCGCATCCAACGAGGAAGCAGTTGCCAGTCCACGCTACTTTTGGCAGCCTGAGAGGTGTGTACGGGGCCTCAGTGGGCCATCCACTCTTGAATCACAAGAGTCCGTCAGAAGTTGGAGTCCTCTAGAGTCGTGAATGTGGCGGATCAAAAGCTCGGGACCATGGTCGTTTTGTACCGTCGATGTAAAAATTTCCTTTCCTCCCACAATCTCAAGAAGGCCAGGGGTAAGCGGACGGCAACATGGATTTCCTCTGCCCTTCCATTTCCCCTCCAGCTTACCGTGGGAGTATGCTCGGTAGACAGAGTGAATAGGAAGGGCGCGTTTTCATGGGGAGAGAAAAGAGAGGGAGGGGAATTCAGATCACGCGAGGAAACAGTGCCGCGACTGCGATCGGTGGAAGTTCGGCATGAAAATTTGGGCCTAAGGCTCTCAACTTCCTCATCCGGACGTCCTTCCGCAACCCCCGAGCTCGCCAACTTAGCATTTCATAGTCTACCGAGTCTTTTCCCAAGACCCACGACACTCATGGAACGACGACGACGCTGATGCTCATTGTGAGGCCGTCCAGGCACTTGCGAATTTACAAAAGAGGCCTTCGTAATGCGTGTCACATTCGGCACGCCCACCGGCATGCCAACAAGAACACCGGCCAAACTGTTAACCTAGCCATTGCGCCTAAGCCACAACCGACCGAGCTCAGTGAAGATGGAGCCCGAACGTTGCGGGTGCGACGGGGTGGTAACAAGAGCTTGCCCATGCCACCAATCATGGATCCATTGGCGGTAGAAAAGAAGGAGAAAAAGAGGAAGCCGAAACCACTTGCGAACGAGGTCCCGAAAACGTCTTTCCAGACTGAACTGGAGCTAAATCCATACGGTCAGTCTTGGATATCTTCTACTGTATATGAAAGCAAGCTCCTAACGAAGCAATGGCAGCCCAAGCTCTAGCGACCCCAGTGCGCCAATGCGCTCTAACGTTCGCCCGACTGCCCTCGCACTTCCTACTACCCCTCGTCACGCAAATCACAACCAAGTCCCCCAAGGACGACGCAACCCCCTCGAACCAGACGCAAGCCCGGCTCATTCCAAACGATCTCATCGCCCCGGGTGATGCTGCCCTGCAAGCGCCAGCGCGAAGCTACATCCTCAACCAACAGCGCCTCCTCACCCGGCACTTCAACCTGGGCCACAAATGGTCGGTGGCGGTCACTGAGAGGATGAGACGATGGTATGCTCTTAAAAAGGGGAAGCGTAATGTCAACGTGGCCAAGGAGTGGGAGTGGGATTTCAGTACCGTTGATAAGTTCCTCGCAAAGTACCGACAGGATGTGATGCAAGCGGTTCAGGAGGCGCGGCGGCGAGAAGCGGTGTTCACTACTCATGAATGGAGTCAGCGGGACACAACAGCGACGATGGCCGCGTGCATTGTTAAGATGACGTCTGCTGAAGACAAGCAAGGTGAAGAACTCATGTCTAAAGGCGTACCGATCTACGACCTTGGCGACTTGCTGGGTGAAGCGACGGCGCAGGCGGTCGTCGAAAGCGACGCTGAGCTAGCAGACAGTTGTGCGATTGTCGTGGAGAAATCTACCCATACCGCCGGACTGCAGTTAGCCCTGCTGAAGCTGAAAGGCTTCGCCTCGGGGAGCGTTCGATAGCGCCCTAGTATGAGTTTCCAGCGCGTCGCATGAAACGATCGTTATTATGCTGCACATTGAACAATGAAACATAAAGGATAACGCGATCCTCGCTCCTGGCAAGAAACATGTATGGTTATAGCTACCTATTGATCTGAATTCGCTCAATCATATCGCCTCCCAACCGAGCAATCTCCGCGAGTATTGCCTCCTTGTTGATCTCCGCCTGTACGTCATCCACTTTGGGTGCCTTCTTAGGAGTCGTTGAGTACGCCAAGTTGACTTTCCAGGCCCTCGGCGCCGTTTGCGGACTCCACAGACCAGCGATGACAGAGCGCTCACGGCCTCCCGAGAAGAAAACCACGGCGAAACCGTAACTGCGCTCCAGCTCTTGCAGGAAGTCGTGAGCTGGGTCGAAACCGACGGACCCGTCCTCGTTCATTGTCTCCAGCTCGAGATTCTTGTAGACCGTTCCACCACTGCCGGCATGTTTTTGTTTCTTACCTCCCGTCAAAACGCTGTCCAGATGGATCACGAAATCGAAGTCTTCAGGAGGCGACACGAACAACACAGCGGGTTCAAGCTGGAGTTGCCGCTGCTCCACTTCGGCAGAAGCAGCTTTCGCCAGGGCCGTGATCCGTCCCGCCACGACTTTCGCCGGCCGCCCGTCCGTCCACGTTGTCCCATCCGGGTCGACGCTCGAAGCGGCAAACACGACCATTCGATTCATGCTCGGATCCAGCTTCCTCCACGCGTCGAACCGCGTGTTGATCGCTGTAACTTCGTTCTGCTTGAACTCGCCGCTCCCGCTGAGATCAACAATGAGTGGCTCGGCCCTCCAGTCCCAGCGAGAGAGCCAGTGAAGTGTACGCAGGAACCCCGTCTGCACGCTCGAGGGAGCTTGCCAGGGCCAGGGCCGGACGAACGTCCGCGCCGCCATCAGCTCGATGACCTCAGCTGCGACGTGGTTTGTGAGGAGATGCGCGGCGAACCACTTCTTCGTCAGCCGAATCGTTCCGCTGAGCGCTGGGTGGCGACTGCAGAGTCTGGCGACCGCTTGAGTATGCGCTGGCGCTTTGAGATGGATTCGCTTGTAGGCCGCCAAGCCGAGTGCTGCGGTCTCCTTTGCCTGTGGACCGAGCGATTTGTCTTTTAGATTGCGCTCTAGCAATGACTGTTCTCGGTCGTGATGGATTCTGAGCCGGAACGCTACACCCGAGTCATAGATAATGTCGAGATGGGCCTGGTTCAGTACATCGTTTTCTTCGTTCTCGAGCCCGATGCGTGTGCTCACCGCATCGACGGCCTCTTGCAAAGATTCTCCAAGCTTAAGCAAGAAAGCAAGCTTCGTTCGCTGGATTGCAACAAGGTCATCTGGCCAGCGTGTCGAGCCTTCGAACTGTATCGTGACATCTGCTGCCGGTGTCTGTCGCTTATATCGTGAGGTCAAGGGAGTGATGGTCGAGGAGTAGCGCAACTGTTCGTCAGCAGGCATGATCTGGCGAATGGAGAGCGGTAGGCCTTCGAGGCCACGGATGTCAGTCTCGAGCTGCTTGTATCCTTCCATGATTGGTGAGAAAGCAGCAATGCTGTCAGTCTGTCCAAGCAATTTCGGTAGCGCATCACCTGCTAATACCATATCCTGTTCAGCCTTCTCGCCGAAATGCTTTCGGAGAAGGTATCGTATAATTTGTTCCAGCACAGATTGACCACCTGAAATACTGGACCATATCAGGCTCTCCACAATGCTGCCGTCCTTAAAGCGGCGCAATTCAGCCTTCTCGCCCCAGAATTGTCGGAACGATGCTGCTTCCGACTTGTCCTCTGCAGCTGGCCCGTGATCGACGGTACGGTTCACGGTCTCTGCATTGACCGTCAAACCTATCGTGACTGGCTGCTCCAGGGTGACGTTTGGCCGCGCTATGCTCAATGGCCAGGCTTCGGAGCTGGGTATCTTAATGGCGACCTGTCTGATACGGTCTCCAAGACCGCGTCTCAGAACATTGTAGAGCTTGTGACACCCAAAGGTAGCCTGCTGACTGCCTGCACCAGTCGCGCCCAAAGAAGAGGCCGGTATTTGCACGCTACTGTCGTACCGTAACATTGCACTGTCGGTCCTAACAATGAAGGTGGCCTCGAAACCGTCGAAGAGCTGGTCGCCCAACATACTCAAAGTGGTCCTTGCTTCTTGTCGCAACGTGTTGTAAGACCACGGCGAGACCTTGAACAGTATGTTGTGCGCCCTGACAACATCCCAGACCAAAGGGGTCCCGTCTCCCACCGCTTTCACATCACCAGCATCCTGGCCAATCGTCAGGCCTTGTTTGCTCAGATCCCTCATGGCGAGCACCTGAATAGTAGCCTTGAAGAGCTGATAGCTGCTATAGCCTTGACTCAACAGCGGTTTACCTCCAGACCCGCCGCTTTGCAACATGCAGGCCATGAGCGCAGACCATTCGAACGCACCGAACCCTCCATCCGCAATGCTGGCACCTATACCTCGTTGCCTCAGCCACGTGCCACCTAGCAAGCACGCATCGCGAAAAGCGGGACATGTTTTTGCGCTGTCGTGGAGAAGTTTCAGGTAGGGCGTCACAAGCATGTCTGCTCGTAAGGAAGAATTATAGAACGAAGTGGGCGCCGATTGCTCCTTTCCAGCGGCCCGTATGCAGTTCCGGATGGGTATCAGCTTGTCTTGGGCAAAGGTGTCCAGGTGAATGCACGGCAAGATGTTGATGCGCCATTTCGCGGCAGGCTTCACCTCACTCGTACCAGTCACTTGCTGGAGAGGCGTGACCGTGAGTATGGGCTTCAGCGCATCACCGTGTAAGCTTCGGAATCGGACTTCGTAGCTCGCTGAGTGCGCATCCTCGATGGCGGCAGCGAGGCAGGCCAGGTAGTATGCTCGCCTGTAGAAATAGCGGTAATTGAGATAGTCCTTATCCTGAAACAGAGACTTAGGCATTGTGACGGTCATGTCGATTTCAAAGAAGTCTCTCGCCCTACAACTTGTCTGCAGCGCAAAGCTGCCAGCGACGTTGATATTGGTCGGCTTAGCGTACTGCAATTTGTACTTCGCATCTGGAGGTGGCCTAGGTTCCGGATATGGGACTGCAATCTTGTTCGAGTGGAGCAGTTGACGTCCTGCTTCATCAACTGCTGAAGGTCCTCGTGCCGGTATCTGCTCAATCGTCTTCTTTAGCGAATGCAAAGCCGACTCGGCGTTTTCTTGTCGCTTTCCGCCTTTAGGTCGCAGTTGGCCAAGCAGCTCATCCACTTGCAGCTTGAAGAAGTTGCTTTTGTAAGTCCCCGCAGCATAAGCAGCCCCAGTGGTATCTGCGATACTTCGGCTACGATCTGGACGAGCATTGCGCTGCTGACCTGAGTTGGCCTTGCGATGCTGGACCGTGACCTTGGGCTCTCCTTCTGCGATCCGCTCCTCACTGTCTTCCTCCGAGTCGTCATCGTGTTGGGAGCCACCACTTGCATCTCCATCTTCCTCGGTGCCGTTCTCTTGCAAGGCATCCTCGGATGCATTTTCGCCTTGGAGTCCTAGATCCTCAGCATCGGAATCACCGAACGAGGCAAATGAAGCTTCGTCTGCATCATCCCCGGAAAATGTCGTGTGCTCTAGCTTCCTCCTCTTGCTCACTGCTTCAGCCATTGCATCCGAGAAGTGTACAGTCCAATTTCACGTGAGAGAAGTTCATGCGCACGAACTTTTTGACCGGCAAATGTCGGGCTCGGGCCGAGATCTGTGGCGGCCACGAGGTAGCAGGGATCTTGTATCGAAGCCGTCTGCCGAGTGGGGATCGGCCTGCGGCGAACGACTCCACAGTACATAGTATGGTATTCAGGCTTTTCGCCATCTCGTTGTAGACTCCCATTTCGCTCGGTCAAGCACATCACCTTCGAGGCGGAATTTGTACACCTTCTTAGAACAAAGGCAACGGCAATGTGTTTGTGACGGCTTCCTACAGACTTACTACGCTATGTCCGGGCTCTCTTCAGTCCTTCCTGTCAACGAAACGCTGGGAGAGACCATACCACCCGATACGCCACATGCTGTGAGCGTTTCTCTACCGACATGGCGCGCCAACGTCGGCTATGAGGAAGGGCAGCGATGGGTAGTGGAGAAGATGAAGTGTGGCTACCCTCGTTTCTTCATTCATCCATCCATCAATCACCTGGCGCAATGCATCGTCCGTCGACATGGCTCGCCGGAATCTGAAAAGGCAATGCTGTTCCCCACCACGCACTGCGCTGCTCGTTGCGTGGCTTTTCTCAAGACCCAGAACTCGAGTGCCGATGGGCTGAGCGTACGTACGTTGGACTTCACACCCAATCCAGATGCTCCTCAGGATACATCCAAGCGCGTCCTGCCAAGCTTGTCTGCCGTTATATATCCCAAGGAATTGTGGCCTACCGCAAAGGTGTTCTGGCAGCATACTGGCGAAGGCATCTCAAGTCGGCGTGCGGAGTATTGCCAACGAGCATTCGACGATGGATCTCTGGTCGATCTAAGCTCCTTGGCTCAGTCAGCCAATGCACGTTTGGTGAAAGGACCGCGACGATACCAACGGCCTCTTTCGATAGATCACGGCTCAACGAACGGCGTCAACGGCCACGCGAACGGACAGGAATCTGTAACGAATGGCGATCCGATCCGTGATTCTGCATTGTTCGTTGAGGAGAGGTTCGGCCGAAATATGGAGGTGGCGTTCACCGCTCAAGCGAAGCTGGCGATCAGAAAACGCATCGCCGGGTCTCTGACGACTGATGCAGAGCTTCCGGATTCTCTAGACGCGCCAGAGAGTGTGGGTAGCGAGCGAGTCAGAGATACACCAGGCTTCTCCGTCGACGATGTCTATCTATACTCCTGTGGCATGAACGCCATCTACAATGCGCATCGCACTCTGAGATTAATGCGAGGTGACAATCACAAGAGTGTTATGTGGGGATTTCCATATGTCGATACCTTAAAAGTGCTCGAGAAGTTCGGTGCTGGCGCTATCTTCTACGGCCTGGCGAACAGCAAGGATCTGGATCACCTAGAAGCGCGACTTGAGTCGGGCGAACGCTTCCTTTCTCTGTTCTGCGAGTTCCCAGGCAATCCGCTATTGACGTCTCCTGATCTGAAACGACTGCGCGCCCTTGCGGACAAGTACGACTTCGCCGTGGTGGTCGATGAGACCATCGGAAATTGGTTAAACGTCCATGTTCTGCCATACGCCGACGTGGTCGTGAGCAGTCTCACTAAGATCTTCAGCGGTGACAGCAACGTCATGGGAGGAGCAATGATTCTGAACCCTCGTTCCCGGTACTACCAAGATATCAAGCACGTACTGGCTACAGACTATGAGGACAACCAATTCGGGGAGGACAGCGTCTACCTTGAGCGCAATAGTCGGGACTTCATCAACCGTGTGCCCCGAGTCAACCACAACGCCGAAGCAATTGCAGATACACTCATGTCGCACCCCTCGATCAAGAAAGTCCACTACCCCAAATACAGCGAGTCGAAGCACCACTACGACGCATGCCGCCTGCCGAATGGCGGATACGGTGGTTTGCTCAGTGCGACGTTTCACCGCGTCGAAGACGCACAGATCTTCTATGATCACGTCGACACGCACAAAGGACCGAGTCTGGGCACGAACTTCACGCTCAGCTCGCCGTTCGTCCTCCTGGCTCACTACAACGAGCTCGAGTGGGCGGCGCAGTATGGTTGCGAGCTGAGCCTGGTCCGGTTCAGCGTAGGTTTGGAGGACACGGAAGCTTTGAAACGGGTTTTCGAGAGCGCGTTAGCTGCTATACCCAACAGTGCCGGTTGAGCCTGGCGACCTCCTCAGTGAGATGGCCTCCGTGGGTGGATAGAGACGCGGGTAGTGTATGTAACATGATCTACCTCGCAGTATCCATCGACGAGTTGCAATTCCAATGTGCGTCCTTTTAGCTTCATAAGGTAGTTTGTTCTTTCTCCTCCTCCGCGGCAACACTTTTTTGGTGTAAATGCGCTGCGGATGAAGGCTGAAACGGACTTGCAGCCTTGAAGCCTCGCAAGGAGACCGCCCCGCCGGATGTGACCGTTCCGTCCGCCAAGCTCAGGGGTAACCACCACACCTCATCAACCCCCCTTGTCCCCCCTCAGCATGCGCTATACACCCAAGGCCAATAATATTCTCAAGATACCATTCCCATCACAGAAGAAAGACGAAGCAGATGATCAACGCCCATCACATCCGTTGGGGATGACGGGCTCGTCAAGGACCGAGGAGAGCATGGACTCGCCACCACCTTCGTACCCTGGCGAGGATACACGTCCGACATCGACGAGAGAGCTATTCGGCTTCTACACCTACTCGTTCGCGGCCGAGGTGTTCGCAGTTTGTGCCTTAGGCGCGTTCATCCCGATCATACTGGAAGAATTGGCGAGAGCGTCGCCCTCAGCCGTCTTGGCCAATGACCACAGCACGCCATGCAAAGCACCCAGGGTGAACACGGCACGCACGCTCGCCGCGGGCAGCCAATGTGTCTTCCGCGTCTTGGGGAGCGAAGTCAACACGGCCAGCTTCGCCATGTACACTTTTTCCATCTCCGTGGCGTTGCAATCGCTCCTGGTCGTCACCATGTCTGGTGCGGCTGACCATGGCCATTATCGCAAGACGTTACTTCTCGCGTTCGCTCTCGTTGGGTCTTTGGCAACGATGCTGTTCTTGCCTGTCACGCCAGCTGTACCTCTGCTTGGAAGCCTGTGCGCTATTATTGGGAACATTTGCTTTGGAGCCAGCTTTGTGTTGCTGAACTCTTTTCTGCCATTGCTTGTCAGGCATCATCCGGCCGCGAATAATCATGACCATGAAGAGACCGAACGACTGTTGGATGAATCTGATGAGGTCAGTAGAGCACATGCGGTCGTTTGATTGACAGAGCAGATCTCTAAAGCTCGAGTACTTGAGATGTCTGTTTGACTCGTTATTGACTGTTATCTGCGTGCAATACACTCCCTCTCGTTCAACCCGATCGAGGCTCCGCTAAATAGGCAATAGGACAACGCGGACCACCAGCGTCCCTCTGAAGGCCCTTCAGTCAATGGACCGACGGAGTCGACGGCAACATTTCTTCGTTCGACCGACCATACAGGGGCATACCTTCCTTCAAATGCAGCTCCCTCAAAAGACATGCAGCTTTCGACTGAAATCTCTTCATATGGTATTGGCATTGGTTATGTTGGAGCGGCGTTGGTCCAGATGCTTTCAGTCCTTATTTTGCGAATGACCGGCGCAGATCTCTTCTCGCTTCGCGTGGTCCTCTTTGTGATCGGACTTTGGTGGCTTGCCTTCACCATTCCAGCGGCCTTCTGGCTTCGATCTCGGCCTGGCCCTCCTTTGTCGTTCGGCAAAGATGGTAGGACTCACACCTGGTTCGGCTACGTCACTTACTCATGGACAACCTTGGGCAAGACCATCATGCGCGCTCGCCGGCTCAAAGACGTCCTTCTTTTCTTGGCTGCCTGGTTCATGATCTCCGACGCAGTCGCCACCGTTTCCGGCACTGCGATCCTTTTTGCGAAGACGACCCTCGGAATGAACTCATCGGCCTTAGCCCTCATCAATGTCGTTGTCACGCTTAGTGGCATCATCGGCGCCTTTACTTGGTCAAAGGTTAGCCGGACGATGCAGCTGAGGCCGAGCCACACCATCCTGACTTGCATCTGCGTCTTCGAAGTCATTCCACTGTATGGTCTCTTGGGCTACGTCCCTGCGGTACAGCGGTATGGCTCGTTTGGTCTACAGCAACCGTGGGAGATGTATCCGTTGGGTGCCGTGTACGGGCTGGTCTTGGGCGGGCTTTCCAGCTACTGTCGCAGTCTTTTCGGCGAACTCATCCCGCCTGGCAACGAGGCGACGTTCTACGCGCTCTATGCCATTACGGACAAAGGAAGCTCGGTGTTCGGCCCGGCTGTTGTAGGTGCGATTACAGACGCTACTGGCGACATTCGGCCTGCTTTCTGGTTCTTGGCCGTGTTGATCGGTCTCCCAATACCGCTGATGTTTCTTGTTGACGTGGAGCGGGGAAAGCGAGAGGGCGTTGCATTAATTCGGGAGTCTGCGCTTGGGACTGGTGGACTGATGTTGCCGGACTCGCCACATCCTGGTCTGCCGTAGAGGTCATCATACCGGACCTTCTAGACTCGCGTACGGTCGTATGTAGATTGTTCGATATTGATTGTACCACAGTGGCTGGCGCGGCAGAGCGTGAATGGCCCGCGTGCTGGTACTGTACGTCTAATAACCTCGGCCTCGATCCTCACCACACAGCATGTTGTACAATAGGATCAACCTCCCGCTCACAGGAGTCTTTTCCGGTGTGAACTTCATCGAGTGATATTGCTATCGTTGGCATCCATTCATCATCATCAAGGAACAACTGGTGCCGCGAGAGACAGGGTATTGGTCGCAAAGCCGGTCCATGAACTGTATTCACACTCGTTCCTCCGCATCTTGACATCCCCGCCATACCCGCAGCATCCCCTCACGCGACCAAAGACACGATCTGTTGCGACCCTCACGGCTCGCTATACTGTACACTACAACGAAGTACACGAGCATGGCGGCCAACAGTAGCTACGGCACTCTCTCCAGCAATACACGTCCCGAGAACGGTCTGATCGATGCCGCCGACCAAGAAAGAGCTGCTTTGCTGAGCAAGATCGCCAGTGGTAGCAACATGTCCGCGCGCTTGCACAAGTACATGACGGCCAATGTCAGCAAGTCATGGGGAGATCTGACGTTGTTGGGCTGCTACATTATCACCGGACTGCTCGACAGTGCCAGCGTGCAGGTTTGGGGATCCTTCGTATCGATGCAGACAGGTACGCAGGCCCTCGGGCAGCGACATGGGGTGCCCGCACATGTGAGGTAGGTAGACGCATACTCATGGGTTTACAGGAAACACGATCTACTTTGGCCTCGGCCTCGCGGCGCCTCACAACGGTAATCGATGGATACGCGCCGGCATCTCGGTCGGCTGCTTTTGTCTCGGGAGCTTCTTCTTCAGTCGCTTTCATCGCTTCCTCGGCCAGCGGAAACGCTGGGTCATGATCACCTCTTCCACCCTCCAGTTGATCATGATTGTCGCAGCCGCATTGATGGTCACCCTCGGGCCGGAGACTGGAACTACCTCACCCATCGATGTCTGGATTGCTCTACCGATTGCCTTGATTGCCTTTCAGTCTGGAGGACAGGCGGTCTCGAGCCGCGTCTTGCAGTACGGCGCACTGACGAGCGTGGTGTTGACGTCGATCTACTGTGATCTGTTCTCGGATCAGAAGCTCTTCACGGCGCCGCTGTCGGAAAATGTGGAACGGAATCGGAGGGCGGCCGCGCCCGTCATGGTGATTGTCGGCGCATTCTTCGGCGGATTGCTCGCGCACAGCGAATGGGGCCTCGCGGGCGCGGTATGGGCAGCCGCGATCTTGAAGTGTTTCGTCATCATAGCCTGGTGTCTATGGAGAGCCGAGCGTGAGGGGAGCTCTTGATCCTTCGAGCTATCACTGTCAGGTGGTCAGATGGAATGACTGTACCATTCAACCCGTCGATAAGAGCTCGTATCCGGCATCTCCTCAAATCCTATCGACAAGCGAACCCAGATTCACGGCGCTGCTTCAGCGAAAATATGAAAGCAAGATGCAATCTTGCAGTAGCCGCGGAGTGACCACAAGGTCGGTAAAGGTATTCAGCTGGAAGCTTTTCGGAGTATGGACAGAAATGGAAGACAGTGCAGGCGACCCCAAAGCGCGAGCACGCATGATCTTCGGCTGCCTCATTAGCTGTAGGATTGGTACAGTCAAAGAATGGATCTTGTGAGTACCATGACTACGGTTCAGAACATTTATTGACAATACATGAAGTGAAGGCTGGGCAAGAAAGGGCTGGTCGCCGCTCTCAAAGTCTGGATCAATGCCAGTTTGGTGCTCGAATATGGGAGCATGCGCTATACCAGCGTTGATATAGGTCCACGTCGATCCACGGAGACACACGCTGTTAAGAAGATGACCTCGGGATCTATCATGGTCTGTACCGTTACATGAACTGTACAAAGCCGAAGAGCAAGCCCTCAACATGGAGCAGCGCCCAGGCACAGCACAAAGCATTACTTCTTCCTCAGACGTCGCTCGTTCAAGACGATCATTTACCCATCGATCATTCAATCATCCCAACTTCTCATCACGAGCTCTGTCAATTCTCTACTCAATACCCACAAAATGCTCTACACGCGTCTGGCCGCAATGGTCACGGCGATGGCTGCCGCCCTTGCGACCGCCACCCCACTGCAGTCCGCCTCCATCATCGAATCCCGTCAAGCCGCAACCTGCGGCTCCCGCCTGCAAGCCCTCCTGCTCCCGGTAGCCGGCTCGACAATCGACCAGATCAACGACGGCACTTACGGGTGCACGACCTTCGAGGTCCTGTACTGCTCGGGCCAGTATTTCAAAACGAGGAGCATCAACGTCGACCTGCTCCTCAGCAACCCGGGCGAGTCGTCGGGCCAGATCCTCGCGCTCGGCCAGACTCCGACCCCGGGTGCTGCTCGCGCGGGGTACTTTGGCTACCACTTCAACGCCACCATCTGCCCGGCGGACGGCGACTACATCACCGGCGAGCGGGTGTTGAGCATCTACGAGACTACGTCCGGTATCGTGCAGTCCCATCTCTTACGTGTTGGGCGAGTCGGATGTATTCGCTAATGGTTGTTGTTGATTAGGGTACTACAACGCGAACAACTTCTTCATCGTTTCCGAGGCTGTCAACTTCACAGTCTGCATCTAGATACCTCCCTTGCGCTTCGGGCAGCTAGCTGATAGCGTATTCCACTTTGCAAGCTAATCAATCGTTGCGTGCTTTGTAGACGATCCACGAAATTGGGGTTGGACACATCATGATGTGGTGTTGACAGAAATGAACGGAACGGTTAGTAACAAGCATGGACAGTTGCGAATCTGCAGGTTCATTGCAGGACATATGAGCCACTCCGTTACAGCCCACAGGCGGATTGCAAGTCGCTTACGACCGGACCTTGGAATATACAGGAACAGGCTGGCACCCATATATAGTCGCCACGCGTGTCGACGTGATAGTCAGAAGTATAACATAACGTCCTCATTTCGCAGTGGAAGAAGTAGAGTCGGATCTCTCTCCTCGTCTACTTGCGCTCTGTTCACATAATTTCCGCCCTCTTTCGCGCTTTTGGGCACCACCCGGGAACGAGACGATTGTCGGTAGGGCAGGGTCGGCTTCTAGGTGCTGTGGCGGTCAACGAGGTGGCGGGCGGATGGTGAGCGGACTGGGCCAGCTCGGCCATGCGATTCCCAATTACCGTCTGTTACTCGCATCATATTTTCATGGTAAGGGACAAGTTGTATGTTGAAGCACATTGCAATTCGAACTCAGGGGGCGGATGCAATTGTAGTACGGGGTGTTGATGGGGCGCAGCCACAACGACTATGTACTATTCAAGCAGGCGGCCAGCCCACTGTCAATACCCTCATCACCAAACGATTTCACCAACGACCTTCTGGTTCGCTGCCTACTCTTTCCTCCCAGAGGAGCCTGTTCGACCGATGGCAGCGGTGCAGCGAACAGCCTCGCAGACGGCCAAGGGCACGCCGCTGGAGGCACGCGAACCTGTCCTAATCTTGGACGTGCACAATCCGCGAACGGCGCTTCGGGACGGGTTGCGGGCGATCGATTGGTTCGGCACATTCTCTATGCTCGCGGTGACGCTCTGCTTCTCCTCGGGTTGGACTTTGGCGGTGCCGTCTTCCCGTGGAGCAGTCCTAAGGTTGTTTGCCTGATCGTCTTCGGCACGGCGATGGTAGGATTCTTCCTCTACAGCGAAACGCGTCTGGCCAAGCATCCGCTGATGCACCTCGGCGTCTTCAAAGGACGGTCGAACATCGCGGCCTTCGTGGTCGGTCTCATGCACGGGATGGTCTTTGCCGTTGTCGAATACTACTTGCCGCTGTACTTTCAGAGCGCTAAGCAAGCGTCGCCGATCAGAAGCGGTATTTTACCTCTCCCTGCTGTCGTCACTTGCGCCGCTATGGACATTGCCTCCGGCGATTACATGCACCAGACGGGTCGGTATCGCGAGGTGATATGGGTAGGTCTCATACTACTCACCGCCGGCGCTGGCTCACTCACCTCATTTGACGCAAGCACGCCGCTTGGCACTCTGGTTGGACTGCAGATGCTCTGCGGCGCTGGAGCCGGACCCTTGTTCTCGGCGCCCATCATTAGCATCCAGAACTCGGTCAATCAAGCAGACACCGCGGCCGCCACGGCCACGTTCGGTTTCTCGAGGAATGTCGCGACTTCGGTGGCGATTGTCGTCGGCGGTGTGTTGTTCCAGAACAGTATGAACGCTCAGGCGGGTGATCTCCGCTCTGCTGGACTCAGCGCGGCAACTGTCAACAGCCTATCCGGGAAGAATGCTGCGGGAAACATCAATGTCCTGCAGACGGTTGCCAATGTGACTCAGCAGACCGTCATCAGGACTGCATTTGCCCACAGCTTCCATGATATGTGGATCGTGTGCACCTGCTTGGCTGCGGTCGGACTGGTCGCTGGCTGTTTCGTGCAGCAGAAAGTGTTGAGGACGGAGCATACGGAAACGAAAACGGGATTACAGAACATGAACGAGAGAGCCCAATAGTGATGTTTCGGTGGACACGGTTGTATGTGGAAGGGTCCCGGAACGCAATGCTGGTTCACCGTCACCTACCTGCCGTTCCAGAGCCCCATTGCATACGCGTGCGAGTAGTCTCGGCGGTGCAGTCTTCCTTACGATCGTCTCGTGTACTACACTGTAAATTCGAGTCGGTTGCCAGCGTAGTCCCTTGCGAAGAAACGCTCCGGATACTCCGCTCCTTTGTCACCTGCTACCCATCAGCGCAAACCAGAAGTTGACATGTGAAAAAGGCCCGCTCACCAGAGTTCACCCCACCCGGTCGATCAGCCTCCTGCGGCGCCGAATCGCCGCCTTTCACATGATGATCGTATATCCGCTGCCGAAGTTCCAGCAGTGCGGCGGGAGACTCGAGCTTGAAGCAAGGGTGGCGGGACGATCTCGTCTCGTTCGTCCCGAACGCGATGTGGACTTGTTGGCCGGAGGAGCCGATGTCGAACCAGGCCAGGTTGCCGCGCTGATGTTGGGGCACTGGTCGAGGCTTCAGGCCGAGCGTGTCGCCGTAGAAAGATGTAGCCTGGTCGAGCGTGCCGCGGGGCACCAGCAGGTTGACATGAGCCAGACCAGATATCATTGTGTGAGACAGATGCGATTTGTTATGTGGTGATGTGACATGCGAAGGTTGGGAGTAGTCGGCGCATGATGAAGTTGCATCGTGAGATGCCCATCTCTTGGCGGGGTACATAGCGGTAGCGGGGTGATGATGGACGGGTTTGCAGAAACAGACAGCCGCCGGTCTTTTCGTAATTGTCTTGCAATTCAGCCGCCATGGGAGGTCATCCCAGCTTTCCTCTCCAGCACCTCCTTCCGCCCCGCCCGCCACGCCTGATCCCACGCCTCGACTTTGCCCCCTAGAACCTCCACATTCCGCGGCTCAAGCAGCAGCAGTCCTCTCGCGACAACAACATCATCACTCAGGACCAACTTCGCGCCGATGCACGTCTGCACGCCGACACCATGGATGGAAGCAAGTTCCACCGCGTAGATTGTGAGCCCGTTCGCGTCTTGCAACAGGAGCTTGTGCGGCCCAGACGACGCGCTCTCGTGATGAGCGGCGGAGGCATTCGGGTCGCTTTCGTCCGCCACGACGCGGATGATCTCGCGACCTCGCGTCGTCTCGCCGCGTTCGTGCGCGTCGAGGGCTTGCACTTGGCTCCAGCGGCTGCGGCCGATGTCCTCGATGTCGAGGACCTGGACGGTCACGGGGCCGGGCAAAGTCCGCTCTCGGACTTCAGGGTCGGAGAGGTTCGCGGGGAGAGTCGAGGATGCGGAGGTTTGGACGGAAGTGGTGAGGTCGGTGGCCAGGAGGCGGAATAATGCGGTTTTTTGGAGGGCGACGAGGGGCGTGTTGGGTCGGATGGAGGGCATGAAACTCTGCATCCAGGCTTGGGTGGGAGGGACGCCCCTTGACGTGAGATGCCTTGCGATCGCGGCGGCGATGTCGGTAGGACTGCCGTTTGCCATTACAGGCGTGGCGGACTGCTGCCGTGGAGTTGTCATGGTTGTGATGAATTCAGTTCATTCTTCGTAGTCGCGTGAGTTTCGCGACTGAGAAGCTTTGGAAGAGGACGCGCGCCTTAGGTACGCTTCGGCGTTTCCGTTTCAGGCACTTGCCCGTCGATTTGTGCGATTTGCGTTTATTACTTGGATTAGAAAATTTTGCAAGCAGTACTACTACCTAGGTACCTATTCATGTTGTCCCAGGCAGTCCGCTCTCCACTGTTGAGCGTAAGGCCTTACGGCACTCGCTGTGATGGACGCATTCTGTATGCTGTACATGTAACGGAAATTCTCCGGTGCAACATGGAAAGCCACAGAGCGGCGAATGAGTGTCTCGGTGCTGCACAGATCACAAGAGCCTCTATAGACAGACCAAGTCCTGTACGTGTCCCGTGTATCATCCCACTACTTCGCCGCCCGCAAGAAATCAAAATCACACCCCTCTTCCGCCTGGTTCACCGTCCGCTCGTACAAGCCCCTATAACCCCGTCGAGTCTCCCGATCGGTCCAAACATGCCCCTGCCGCGCCGTCGCCTCCTTATGCGCCGCCAACCGCGTGCGGATCTCCTCCTCATCCACCTCGAGCCTTAACAGCCGCTTCTCGACATCGCACGTGATCATATCTCCATCCTGAACGACGCCGAACACGGCATCCGGCGCGACGGCCTCGGGAGAGATGTGCAGCACGATGGTCCCGCCCGCCGTGCCGGACATGCGCCCGTCCGAGAGCCGGAGCATGTCCGTGACGCCCTTGGCGGCGAGTTTGCGCGGGATCGGGATGAGGCCGGCTTCGGGCATGCCCGGGTTACCCGCGGGGCCGATGCCCTGCAGCACGAGGACGGAGTCCGCGGTGACAGGGAGGTCCGGGTCGTCGAGGCGTCGGGCGAGGTCGGCGGAGTTGCGGAAGACGACGGCCGGGCCGGAGTGGGAGAGCAGGCGGCGGTCTTTCGAGGCGGAGGCTTTCGTCACGGCGCCTCCCGGGGCGAGGTTCCCGTGTAAGACCACCAGGGAGCTGGCGGGGTAGAGTGGGTTGGTGAGAGGGCGGATGATGCTTTCCGAGGCCGGGAAACTGCGGAACGGGTTGCGGTCGAGGAGCTCGCCCAGCGTGATGCCCGTGACGGTCTTGGCGGAGAGGTAGAGCAGCGGACGCAGCCGGTGCAAAAGCGCGAGCATGCCGCCGGCGTTGTGGAAGTCGTTCATGTAATTGTCGCCGCTGGGCTTGAGGTCGATGAGTAAGGGGACCTTGCGGCCGATCTCGTCCACGGTGTTCAGCGTGATTTCCTTCCCGCACAGGGCGGGATGGCGGTTGATGATGGCCATGAGGTGCACGACCGCATTGGTCGAGCCGCCGATGGCTTGCAGCACGACGATGGCGTTGAGGAAGGACTCCTTGGTCAGGAAGGATTGCGGGGACCGTTTCGCAGCCGCGACGGCCACGGCGTTCGCCCCGACTTCTTCGGCCACGCGCAGGCGGGCGGAAGAGACTGCGGGCGCCGTCGCGCCCTTCAGCGGCGTGAGGCCGAGGGCAGCGGCTATGCACGCCATTGTGCTCGCGGTGCCCATGACTCCGCACGTGCCGGCCTAGCCTTCGAATCAGCAAACGAGTCGTGAGGGGGTCATCGCGAGGGCGCGTACGGTCGGAGCGAGTTCTTCGTTCAGCGCAGAAATGTCCTCGATATCGAGTTTCCCGGCCCGGTAGCTCGCCCAGTTATTCCGGCAATCCGTACAGGCCCCTAATCTCGCACCCTTATAACTCCCAGGCATCATGGGACCCGTCATCAACATCACCATAGGCTTGTTCGCCGAAATGCCACCCATCAACTGCGCCGGCACCGTCTTGTCGCAGCCTCGTCTCAACTCGTCAGCGAAACATACCGCCCAACACAACATTAGCAAAAAAAGAGAAGAAGAAAAGAAAAAGACACCGCTCACCTCCAATCATAATACAAGCATCCACCGGCTGCGCCTTGACCATCTCCTCCGTATCCATACTCATGAGATTGCGCAGGAACATGCTGGTGGGCGAGGCGAAGGACTCGTGGATGCTGATGGTGGGGAAATCCATGGCGAGGCCGCCGTGCAGCTGGACGCCCCGTTTGGCGGCCTCGATGAGCTGCGGCACGTTGGCGTGGCAGGGGTTGAAGCTGGAGTAGGTGTTGACGATGCCGATGATCGGGCGGCTCAGGGCGTCTTCGCTGTAGCCCACTGTTTTGTGTCGCGATCTTAAGTCAGAAGGGCTTCATGATGGTAGAGCATGGGCTGTTGCAGACGGGCTCACTGCGATGAAGTCGTCAGCTTTCGATCGGATATATCGGGGTTGGAAGGAGACTCGCCACGCTTTGATGAAGACCTTGCGGAGGAAGAGGGAGAAGTGGGCGTCGCCATAGGAAGTCAGGCCTTGCTTCAGGCCGGCCGTCGCTTCGATCGGCCGCGAAAGGTCGTAATCTTGGTTCTCTGATGACTCGGCCATGTCGCTATTGGATCGAACGACACCGTTCGATATCTAATAAGGATGTAGCACCCGTTCAACTTTTCTTCTCTGCCATCAACAACAATTGAGGAACAACAACGATGAACTGATTTTATATATGTTCGACAGCTGCAGATGCGGGGTCAGGTGGTTTGGATGAAAAGATGGGAGTTTGGGCGGAATAGGAAAGCCGGATATTTGGCTTCACGACAGGCGGAAATGCCGGGTAAAGTTGGCGAAAGACGGTCGTCTAGCCTGTACAAACTCCAGCATGCAAAAAAACACGCACTACGTGATCTCAAGAAACGCGAGAGGTTCGCCGTCTGAATATTCGTATATAACGTTTGTATGTGCGTCATTCTATTTTGCTGATGGCGGTGTCAGGGGTGATGAAGCCGTAAATGTACCCTTTTGTTTCATTTCGCAAGCATGATTGTTCTTGGTATTGTCAAGAAAATGCACGAGGATTGTAGATTACCATCCGTAGTGACCTAGCGAGAACAGTCAGCAGCAATCCAGGCTTTACGACTTACTTCAGGATGACCTACCGGACTGATGGCCCGGGTAGCCGGCCGGGCGACCGCCGCCGTAGGTGTTGTTGCCACCAGTCGTGCTGTTACCGCCCGTCGTGCTGTTGGCAAAGTACTGCACCAGCGGCGTCAAGCGCGAGCGGATGTTATCCTGCTCCGCGCCGAGCGGCGCATCGTAGTCGACGGTGAAGACGGAGACGGAGCTCTGGCAGCCGTCGTTGAGGACCTGGGTCTCGCCAGGGAGGGCGCAGTTGCCGTTGATGCAGGTGTTGCCACCGGCCACGGGGACGATGTTGCTGTACCTGAACAGGCCGGTGGTGGCGTTGAAGACGGCTTGGTCGTAATCGGCGCCGCCGGTCATGCGGGATTGGATGTAGGGGGGGTTGATGCAGGAGGTGTTGGTCAGGGAGGTGATGAAGGGGGTGTTGACGCTGATGCCGTAGCCGTTCGGGAGGATGCGGTCGCCCGGGCGCGTGTTGTTCACGATCGTGTTGACGAGGTTGACGGCGAGCTGGGCTTGGATGGTGGCGGGGTCGGGGTGGCCGGAGGCCGTGGTGCGGTTGATCCACTGGTACGAGCGCTGCTCTCCGTTACCGCCTGAGAACATGATGCCGGGGATTCCGCGGCCGATCGAGGAGTAGGTGTAGCCCGCAGTGCCGCTCAGAGTGTAGAGGAAAGGCCCCAGGTTGGTGCCCTGGGGAATCTGTTAGCGGACGAAACGAGTGGAGTGGCGCATGCTGCCGGGACTCACGAAGTTCGGCCCGGCCACGACAAGGTCGATGAAAGACCAGTTGAAGTGCGTGGGGATCACGTAGTCGATCCCGACGAAAGCGGTGGCGGCGGGCGTGCCGTTGTAGTACCAGATCGACGAGTCGTGCGGGTCGGTGCCGATGGACGGAGCCCCGGCCGGGATGATGCCGTACTCGGACGGGTAGAGCAGCGTCCTGTTGACGGTGAAGACGGCCCGGCCTCCCTGGCCAGACTCGTTGTCGGCCTCGGACACAACGGCGACATTGTGCCCGCTGGCCTTCAAGAGGCGGTAGGTCTCGCGCAGGTTGGCGCTGGCAAAGCCATCGTCGTTGCCGAGGAGGATGTTGATGGCCGAAGTCTGCGAGCAGAGGACGAGGGCGGCGGTCGCGGCGGTGGCCCAGGTGAAACGCATGTTGATGATTAAGGAGGGATGAGGTGGTGAGAGTTGGAGTTTGACGTTTCCAACCACCAGGCACGCGGAGCAGACATGTTCATATAGCTCTACTGCTGTGGGTAAAAGCAATCAACCGATCTTGCATGCCCCTTGTAAGCCTACACTGCTCAGCGCAGGTACACAAAGTACCACTCACCAATCACTTGGGCGTAACTGCACCACGTTCATCCCCAAGACTGGCACCGGAACATGCTGTCGCCGACTGTTCAGGGCAGATGCAGCTGTTCTGCCCAGGGGGTGGACCAGCCGATCGACGTTGATCGCCGTGGGGAGGGAGATGCAAGTGGATGAATCTGATCGAAGAGTGACGTGAAGAAAGCAGGTCAACAAATCTGGGGCTTTCTCAATGTTGGAGTGAAGTGAACGTTTGGTGGGTGAGACGGGTCACACGTGTTGCCAGATCCTCTTTCAATGTATCGGGTGAGGGCGAGAGCAAGTTCACTGCTAATCGCAACGTTGATCCTGTTTTGATGGTGCAGCACTTGCAGGTGGCGTTGGGCGAAGATGACCTCATCGCCACGCAGTATCGCTTCGAAGCATTCTACCTTGAACCGTCACGATGGAAGATTCAGATCTCTTGAACCATCACTCCAATCAAAAGATCACTGTCACCAAACAAAGAAATGTCCCCCTCAGCCAAACGCATCCAAGACATGACCCCCGCCGAACGCCTCGCCTCCCTGCAGTCCTTCGCCGAAGAACAGAAATACGTCCGCCCGGGCGAAGACGGCACGCTGCCCCGGGGTCCCGGCGCAATGCAAGCGCTGGTCTTCGGCGGGCCGTTGACGACGGGGACGGCGAATGGGAGGGAGTACGCTCACGC
>Ga0058704_10000043_pt1 | contig 57675 bp, 76 predicted proteins | sample AgamicMgSfe_FD_71363 | JGI IMG/M metagenome (GOLD analysis project Ga0058704, IMG submission 71363) | Agave microbial communities from Guanajuato, Mexico - Mg.Sf.e | ecosystem: Host-associated > Plants > Phyllosphere > Phylloplane/Leaf | place: Guanajuato, Mexico | collected 2012-05-30
AGTAGAAGAGACTAAAAGTATAGGAACCCTCTAAGGAAAATGTGTTATCTACTATAGAGCTACTATTATCACTAAGGAACTAAAAGGAAAGTAGGAGTAGTGAATCTAGATGAAGGGATTTTATCTAGACCCTAACAACTGTCATCTAGTCACATGACCAATGGCCACATGACTAGATGGCTGCCAATTCTCATCAGATTTGATAGTATACAGCCGCTACACTGAAGACTTTGGCTTCATTTGACGACAACGACGAGGTGCAATAGAGAGAGGAACGAGAGTGTTGGTTGCCTGAAAACCAGGTGACGACCCTACCAACATTTGGGACCTTGGCACCGGACAACCTTTTCCGGAACGGTTGTAAAACAAAGAAGCGAAGAATAACTCCGTCGATCGCATCACTTCTCGGCCTTCAGCAGCGGATACTTATTCCTCCAGCTCTGGCCTTTCCACTGCGTCATTACTACGCCGAAAACGAATGCTACGCCGAGCAACATTGCTTGACAACCAAAAGAGACGGCAGGGCCTGACGTTGCGGCCCACCGAAGCTGGAAGTACACAACGCAGAATCCGCCAGTCGTCCTGTTCGTGGTCAGCTCGACCTTGAGCATCAGGAGTAAAGGTTTCCTCTTACCGCCACATATTGATGATGGAGGCGACCAGTGAAGCGTGGTTGGGAAAACAATCCAAGCAGTAAGCTGAAACGGCCGTGGTCGCGGACAAAAGAGCGAACGCTACCATCGCCCAAGCGACAAGCAGCGCGCTCCAGTGCAGCGTGTGCTGCAGCGCTTGACCGTACAGTATGAGACCTGTCCACCATCAGCCAAGATCCGCCAAATAGATGATCAGATTGCGATTGCTCACCGACGAATCCGGACAATGTTGGTGCCCACACGCCCCAAAGTCGATCTTCAAGCACGTATAGACCGTTGTGCTTCTGGATGTAACGGTTCGCTTTCCAGTCATTGAACCAGTGTCCCCAGAACTCTCCGATGATTGCACCTACGAGAGGAGCGAGCCAGCTGCATGCTTCAGCAGCTCCACTGAAAGAATATGGAGGTGGCACGACCTGCGTGGTAGGCGCACGAATCAGCGAGTGCGCCAGAGATGGTCAATGAAGGCGAGAGAACTTACAAACTGCGATATGGTGGTGTTCACCCCAATCACCCAAGCAACGAGTATCATGACGTACCCGACCGTAATGAGCAGAATGTGAGGTTTGACCTGGATTGACAAGAGATCTTTGAACACCGTCCAAGGACTCGGGCGCCCTCGAGTCTGCAGACCCGCAATGCCTACGATCAACCTGAAGCGAGCCCAGACGCCATGCTCTTTGGACTGCGGGTTGCGGCGATCATACAAGGTCTCGTCACCAATGAAGATCACGATGAGTGTCGATATGCCGTGCAAACCAGCAAGAACGCCGTAATCTGCGCGCCAGCTGACTGCCGTGATCAACCAGGCGGCGACGAAAGGCCCGAGGAAGGGTCCGCCCATGAGGAAGAAGGCCCATATATTGACGCGGCGGGTCCGCTCGTGAAAGAAGAACCTATGAAGTCGTCAGGTTACGGATATAGGAATATCATCAGTTTCGACTTACATATCATGGATCACACTCAGACCGACAACCTGTGGCGCGGTGTTCACCCAACCCTGGAGCGCTCGGAACGCAGTGAAGCTCGCATAGTTAGGTGATAGCGCTGCTCCCATGACCATGAGAGCACACAGGAACCTAGGACAAGCCTCGAATTAGCAGACAATCCAACCCCGAGTGATGACCGCGACATCTTCACATACTGCGACCAAAATAGGACCGGCAACCTCCCAAACCGCTGAATGAGCGGCACAGCAAGCAAGCCACCAGGCCCTTGAAGGAACAGGGCACCGCTGATCGAGTTAGCTGTCGCAGGCACGCTCATGTGGAAATCTGGTGCTTGGGCCTGAAAAAGCACAGTTCCGTAGGTCATGCCAAAGTCTGTGAGCAGAGAAGCCCAGGCCAAGGATGCGAGGACGAGGTGTTTCTTCGTCCAGCTCCAGTTGAGTGGATCTAGAAGCCTGGCAGTCAGCTCCAGTTGCGTGACCACTTGATGCCGCTCCACTCACCGTTCGGATCGTCCGATGGTTGAGGGATGAGCACAGTCTTGCCATCTTTCGCAAGCTTCACGTTCTCACCGTCACCGATCCTCAAAACTTGAAGGTCGCCGAATCCTTCGGTATAGCGATCTCCATCGACTGCGCGGGCGCTGGGAAAGGATTGACTCTGTTTCTCTTCGTCGAGCGCCTGGTTTGGTCCAGCTTGACCAGCAGTATGCAGCGCCGACATGGTGACGCACTGCGAGATGAGGGACAGATGGAAAGTGCAGCTGATGTTTCGCGAGCGGAAATGTTGCTGATGCTCTACCTCAACGGCTGCCACGAGACAATCGTGTAGGTGAAGATGGCAATAGCAGAGCTCGGGCACGTCTGCTTTTGTGACATCTTATATACACCGCCAGGCTTGTTCAAAGGCTGGACGGCAGGTATCACCTTCCAGACCGACGATCGATTCCTGCTGCTTTCAGCTAGGTGGTGCGAAGGGTCAAGTCCGCAAGCCACGCATGTGAAGCGAGCTTGTTACTGTCGCACCAGTAAGGGATACATGCATAAAACACGACAGGAATGTTTTGGTACCATCGAAATCCTTCGTACGGTACCACATGCTTCATCGTCCGGTGAGGCTGTGACGAATGAGGTTCTCCCGATGTGCTGTTGCCCACAAAGCGTCGTGGCGAAATTATTCAGCCGCAAGCCTGGGATACAGCCTGTGGAACATGCAGACGAGTCACACCGTGAATCCTTTCATGACACCGAACTCTGTTACCATCAGGTCCCACACGCCCGTCAAATATCGCCGGACGCTCGGTGTCGCGCAATCCTGTTTGGTCGAAGACCTGCCGCAAGCTCTATCCTTCTCTTGAGCTCCCCTAGTAACGACGTAAGAAATGGCCTGCTCTAATGGACAACCATCTCCCACCGAGTCCCTGGTACATCGCATGCAAACGCTCGCTCGCAATGCGGACCATGATCAAGAGTCCAGGGCGACGCTGTTGCAGCTTTCTCGCCAACTGACAGCATCACTCGAGGCACCGGATGAAGTTGTATCGCACGTAGCATTCTCGGTCAGCTAAAGCATGCACCCTCGCCTGTTTAGCAGTATTTGAAGACTAACTTCACCAGGGCGGTCGCAATATGGTAGTCCGCCTTGCCATCGATCTTCGGTTGTTTGACCTCTTAGCAGAGAAGAGCCCTCAGACGGTCAAAGAGCTTGGTGAAGCTACCGGCGCCGAAGAAGGCCTCATCGTCCGCCTGCTGCGAACACTGGTCGGCATGGGATTCGCGAAGCAGCAAGACAAGACTCACTTTGCTGCAAATGCGGTGACTAAGCAAATGTCGATGGCCAGCGTGAAGGCAGGAATCACGTTTTTGTAGGTCCAGCAATTCCTTCGAGTCCGTAGCATCTAATAACCCGGTTCACGCAGCTATGACCAAGGTTATCCCATCCTGGTCCACGCACCGGCCTACTTCCAGTCCAACGGCTACCGACTGCCGCGCAGCATGACCGACGGACCGTTTCAACACGCTCACCAAACCAAAGAAGACTGCTACACCTACTGGTCCAAGCAGCCGGGCGTGATCGAGAACTTCAATACCTTCATGCAAGGTCTTTTCGGAACCCCAGCGAGGCTTGGATGGAGCGATTGGTTCCCCGTGAAGGAAGTATGCCTGGACGGCTTCGACGAGAGGCGGAGTGAGTACCTTTGGGTGGATGTTGGAGGCGGCAAAGGCCACGAGAGCGAACTGCTGCTGAAGTTGTATCCCGGGATCGAGGGCAAGCTGGTTGTGGAAGACCTGCCGTTCGTGATTGACGACATCACCGATTTAGATTCAAGGATCGAAAGGCTGTCGCATGATTTCACCAAACCGCAGCCGATAAAGGGTAATTATGTCCCGCGCGCTTGATGCGTATGAGGTGTCGTGACTGCTGACGCTTTTGTAGGTGCTCGAACGTATTTCCTGCAGAACATCCTACACAACTGGGCTTCTCCGGTAGGCCACCAGATCCTGACGCATCTGCGAGAGGTGATGATCCCGGGTTACAGCAAACTCATTGTTGGAAACATTGTCCTGCCGGATCAAGATGTACCGCTCCGGAACAGTGGCCTCGATATCGCCATGCTCTTTCTGCATTCGGGGAGCCAGCGGAGTGAGAGTGAATGGCGAGAGCTCATCGAAGGTGCAGGATTCAAGGTGATCAGGGTGTGGACTCCGCCGGGAGACGGCGACGGCATCATCGAGGCCGAAGTGCCTGTGTAACCTTGTATGCAAAGAGGCCTATTCCACACAGACAATACTGCCTAGGTGGGTTAGTAGAGATGCGCTATGCGTCTAGAGAACAATAAAGCTGTTATCCTGGATTTATTACCCGTTTTCTCATGAGGATCGGGAGTTCACCACAATGTTGGACGGCAAACCACGTACCCTACAAGGCAAGTTGTGAGTGGGTTTCTTGTGCCTTCCGGTCGAAGTTTGTGTTAACCCCCATACAGCGCCGTAGTCACCGGAGCATCTCGTGGCATCGGCGAGGCGATCGCCTTCGACCTCGCCTCGCGTGGCGCCAAGGTTGTCATCACATACTCCCGCGACCGATCGAAGCAAGAAGCAGATGCCCTTGTCGAGCGCATCGAGTCCAAGGCGGACAGCACAGCCATCAGCGTGCAATGCGATCTCAAGTCTGTTGAGGCTCCCAAGAAGATTGTGGACGAGACCGTGAAAGCCTTTGGCCCTCACATCGACATTCTGGTAAACAACGCCGCCATCATCTCTGGACAATTTGCGATAGACATTTTTCCGGAGCACTTTGATGAAGTTTTTCATACCAACGTACGCGCGCCACTCTTTATGGTGCAAGCCGTGCTTCCGCATTGGAGACGGCCTGGCCGCATCATCAACATTAGCAGCATCGCAGCACGGCAAGGCTTCCCCTCGACCGGGACATATGCAGCTTCCAAAAGTGCACTGGAAGCGTACACGAGGACTTGGGCGGCCGAGCTCGGCCATGACGGCACCACCGTCAATGCGGTCAATCCAGGCCCTGTCAAGAGCGAGATGCTCGACCAGGTCGACCCGGCGATCATTGAGCCACAGCTGAAGGCGACTCTCGTGGAGCAGCGGACAGGCAGACCGGAGGAGATCGCAGAGATCGTTGCCTTTCTTGCCGAATCGAGGAGTAGTTGGGTGAGCGGACAGTGCATCAGCGCTTCTGGCGGTTACCACACTTATTGAACGCTCCACGAAATAGACGATTGGGATATGCGATTGTACTGAGTCGGTGACCGAAGTAGGGTTTTTGCAGGAGGAGCTCTGGCATGTATAGTCATACGATAGAGTTGTAGATAGCTAGAGACTGTACAAAAACCTCAGTCAGACGCCCGACGAAAACATATAATATGCCTGTGTAGGTAGTGTCCGGTACGTACTCGTCAGCGCGGGATGGCTTTCAAGATTCCGTGACGCCTCGCAAATCATCATCCCGTCAACCTCACCACCATGTCAATCTCCTTGGGTGAGTGACGCCCCCCGAACCAGACAAACTCAGTGCTTATACTCTGCAGACGCGATCTGGGCAGCGTCTCCGACCACCACCCGTGGCTCGCCGACACCGCTCAGTTCGGACTCCAAGGGCGAGCGTATCGCATACGCCTCGAACAAGTCCATATTTGTCCGCTCAATTGACGACCCTGCGGTTTCACGACAATACACACAACACACCGCGCAGACGACAGTCGCTCGCTTCTCCCCCTCCGGCTTCTACGTGGCTTCTGGCGATGTCAGCGGCAGCGTTCGAGTGTGGGATGCCCAGGGCGCGGAGAGCACCAAAGGAGAATACCACATCATCGCCGGTCGGATCAACGATATAGCATGGGACGGTGACAGTCAACGCATCATCGCGGTCGGTGACGGGAAAGAGCGTTTTGGGCATTGCATAACAGCAGACTCTGGCAACAGCGTGGGCGAGATCAGCGGACACTCGAGTCAGATCAACTGTGTGAGTATCCGACAGCAGAGGCCGTTGCGGGCAGCGACGGGCTCGGACGACACCAGTCTTTGCTTCTTCCACGGCGCCCCGTTCAAGTTCAACACCAGCGTGCGCGGGAAGCACGACAAATTCATCTATGGCACGCAGTTCAGTCCCGATGGCGGCGCGCTCGTGAGCGTTGGTAGTGATCGACGGATATGGCTGTACGATGGCAAGACTGGCGAAGCATCAAAGCAAATCGGAGAGGGTGAGCACAAGGGCAGTATCTTCGGCGTCAGTTGGGCAAAAGACAGCAAGAAACTCGTGACCTGCAGTGGAGACCAGACGGTCAAGATATGGGACGCCGAGTCCGGCAAGTGCACGCAGAGCTGGCGGTTCGGCGAAGAGGGCGTTCCGAATGTGCTGGACCAGCAAGTGGGCGTTACATGGCCGGGTGGACGTGGCGACGGACTGATCATCTCGGTGGACCTGGAGGGCAATTTGAACTACTTGCAGGAAGGCAGCGCCAAGCCTGTGAAAGTCGTACGAGGCCACCAAAGAGCCGTGACGGCGGTCAGCTCTCTGCCGGGTAGTGGAACCTTATGGACGGGCAGCTACGAGGGCAGGGCGCGATCATGGGACCTTGATTCGGGCGCAGCAGAGACCGTCGATGGTGAGATGCATTCGAACTACGTTTCCGGCATCTCCGCATCACCAGCCGAAGGCAGGGTTCACAGTGTTGGCTGGGACGATACCTTGCGCACCATCGACGCATCTCAGCGCTCTTTCGCTGGTGATGTTATCAAGACCGACGGTCAGCCCAAAGGTGTGGCGTGCGCTACGGTCGGTAGAAAGCCGCACACCGTTGTAGCCACGGCGAACGGCATAGCAGTCTTCGCTGACGGCAGTGAGGTTGGCAAGCAATCTCTTCCCTCACCACCTACCTGTATCGCAGCTTCGGCCGAGACGGTCGCTGTCGCTTCTGAAGACAAGCGGATCCGGATCTTCAACGTCGCATCGCCGGCTTCTTTCGACGCGATGACCGAACTCAAAGAACCCACTCATCCCGCGACCGCCCTCGCATTCTCACCAGACGGATCGCACCTTGCAGTCGGACTGTCCAACGGCAAGATCTTCGTGTACAGCCATGCATCTGGAAGTTGGGCACTTGAGACGAACAGATGGTCAGCGCACACCGCACGCGTGACGTCTATTGCCTGGTCGCCCGATGGGAAAACCGCCGCGAGCGGTGCACTGGACACGAACGTGTTCGTGTGGAGCTTAGCCGATCCGGGCAAGAGAGTGAAGGTGCTCAACGCCCACAAGGAGGGTGTGGGCGGTGTCGTGTGGTCTGGGAATGGAAAGATTGTCAGTTGTGGTGCGGATGCGGCGGTAAAGGTGTGGAAGGTGGAGGGCGTGGTATGAGGTTTGCTATGAGTGCCTGGGACAGGCGCGTCTCGAGACACTCCCTGTCATTGCAGGCTGTGCAGAGCTTCTGGGGTAGGTTGTGCATATCCGATCGACTCGATTGGTCTCGGCATCGCTCCATACAAACAGAAGCGGCACGCTCTGTCGAGCACGAATCATTGCGGATCTGTTCATACCTGTTCATTGGTGCTGGTTCAACAGTACAGACTCACATGGTGGGTTGTGCAGTTTGGAGGATCAATGCAGTCTATATTCCTCTTCGCGCCAAGAGGCAAGTGTTGAGCTGGACAGTGCCTTCGACTTGTGATACAGCTTTGCTCGAAGCGCGGTAGTATTATCGACTAGGCGAGATGGATACTCAAGTCTTGCTTCCAAGCTCCTCCGCGCGTGGCGCTTTCTAGGTGGGTAATGAAAAGGACACCACCGTCGCCGTACATCAACTTCGCACCGCCTGGCCCATCATGACCGTGCTGGTTGTTGTTTTTCTTCTCATCGCCCTTGCACTGTACGGAGGCGGATCGTGGCCTTGATTGCAATCCAGTCAGAGTGATATTGGCGAGCGGTAAGGCGTCATCGTAATCGCCAGTCACGTGGCTCGACAGCGTGTTGTTCGCGTATGTAAGCTAGAAAGTGTAAGCGGCATTCGACAATACTGTTTGGGGGTCACATACCTCGATATGCTTCGTCACATTTGGTTCCAAGCTGATACCATCATCCAGGTAGAGTTCACCGCTAGCGGCTCCATGTTGGTCGAGCGCAATGATCAAGCTCCAAGGCATCTTTCGTGAAGTCGCAGTAGTATTGCCCGCCCGTTGAACTGGAATGATGCTGCCGCCACGGATATGGATCGGTTGATGCTCCAGAGGTGCCTGCAAAGTCTTGTTCTCGCCTGCAGCGACGTCTTCCTTCTGCAATGTATACCAATCATACCAGATCGTGCCTTGGGCAACGCCAGGGAACACACCCTGCACAGTCGTGGCCAGAGGGGCCAGCACTGGTGTGATGAGGAGAGATGGACCGGACATGAACTGCGTCTCGACCGCCTTCAATTGTGGGTCATCCGGAAACTCCCAGGCGAGCGCTCGTAGCACGGTCTCGCCTACTGCGTTTGCTCGGTGAAAGAGGGTGTAAGTGTATGGCAGCAGCGTATAACGGATGTTCACGATACGCCGGGTAGCTTCCGCAGTCGTCGCCCAGCGGTATGCCTCTTGTGCAATGGTGTTGCGGTTGTTGTGATTGCGGTAAAGGGGGTACCACGCGCTGAGTTGCATCCAACGAGTGCACAGTTCCATATCAGCATTACCATTGAAGCCGCACGTCTCGACACCGAAGTACTATACGCGCCAGTCAGCAATCGCGTTCGAAAGGGGGTGTTTCGATACTAGCTCGACAAACTCACCGGGATGCCGGCGATGGAAAACTGCAATGCCTGAGAGATGCCAAAGTACATGTTTCCCCATTTCGAGTTAGAGTCTCCTGCCCAGTGTCCTGCAACCCGACCACTCCCGGCGAAAGTACTTCGAGCAATAAAGAATGGCCGCTTGCCTTGGAGTGTGGCTTTCAACGAAGTGTAGGTTGCGACTGCGCTGAGATGCCCGTAAAGATTGTGAAGTTCATATTCTGTAGAGTTATACGGGCCGTCATTGTGTGTGGCATTCGGTGAGATGACTTCTTTCACCAGGCTGTGACCGGGCAGGAAGTTGTTGATGGCGTATGGCGGGAAGTTGAGGTTACGCACCCCCGGCGTTGGTAGCGTGCGACCATAAACGGGTGTAGGTGTGGCAGTCGGCGTCGGATACATCGAAGATTGAGAGGCCATGAGGCTACTCGCTTGAGCCGCTTCCGTAGCGTTGGTGACGTTGAACATCTCCGGGTAACGGTAGTCGACGGCGATGGAGGTGTTTGGATCACCTGGCAGTGCAAATGGTACGTGAATGGGGTTCATGTCGATCTGGCCTTGGCCGCAACTGCCTGTGCAGTACGACACGGCGTCGCTGACGTCCAGCCAGAAACCATCAAAGTTCAAAATTTGATGGAATGCAACAATCTGCTCGGTCCAGAATTGCTGAGCTTGAGGCACGAGGAAATCCGGCCAGACACTGAAGCCCGGCCACTCGACACCATAGTACCAGCTGTCGTTCCCGTTGCGGATGTAAGCTTGCAGCTCATTGCCTCGGTCGTAGGTAGGATAAGCGTCCGAGGCATTCGTGGGGTCCTGCATCGAGGTCAGAATGGTGGAAGCGACGTTTCTCCGTGCCACCTTACCGGAACATAGATGTTGGGGTCCAAGATCGGCATGTAATACTGTCCTGCTGCGTGTAGTCGGGCCTTAACGCATCGTTAGCAAACAGGCTGCACAAACCGCTCGTATGCTTACAAGAAAATCTCTCCCCGCGTCAATGTCGTAGTGGCCCGGATTGTTGGTGAAATCCCGGTTCATCTTCAAATAGTCCAGATCGTTCATGATGCCTTCAAGCTGGATGTGCTGAGCTGCATAGGCGTCGATGACGTCTTGCAAATTGCTCCAATTTTGGTAACCCCATCTCACTTGGTGAAAGCCCAGATGCCAATATGCAGGCAGATACGGGGTGTTCACGATGCCTGTCTGGTACTGAGAAATGACTTGCTTTGGCGTCGGACCGGAGAGAAAGTACAGATCGAAACTACCTCCAATGGTACGATAGGTGATGCTGCCGTTTCGAAGAAGCCAGTCTTGTCCGTGCGCGTTACGGGCGTAGACACCGTGCGAGCGTGATGACCCTTCAGATCCGTTCCCGTAGCGAGTCTCGAGGTACACCGGGTGCACGCTGTGGCCGTTCACGTTCAACACTTGGTCGTTGTCGAGGTTGTAAGCATTCCAAAAAGTCTGGGTGAAATTCGAGTCGCTCGGCAGTCGGAAGCCCCGAAGGCTTTCAGCCAACCCGTATATGTTGTAATCGGGGACCATTGAGGTTTTCAGCTCGAGGAACTGATCTTCGAACACGATGACATGACCGTACGTGTCGAACAGTACTTCGCCCGTACTGGCACGGCTGACGCGGAACTGGAAGCTCGGGTCATTACGCCAGGTGAAGCTCAAATCACTGGTCGACTTGCTGGCCCCATACTCAACACCCGGCTGTGGTGTCAGGGTTGGTGACAAGATGTACAACGACTGATTGCTCGGGGCGAGATGCTTGGGAAACAGGCGGACCGCCAGGCGCTGCTCGCTTTGGTACTGGACCGACAAGGTGAGTTCGGATATCTCATTGCCGTACCTAGAGCGAGTCAACGCCAGCCTCTCGGGTCAAGGGGTAAGGTATAAAACGTACACATTACACGCCGGACCCGCGAGTGTCAAGTCGGCGGTCAAACCGCTGTCGGTCTCGCGCACGTTTGATGCCTTGTAGCCCGGGCACACCTGCTGTGCATCCGGAGCGCTGGTGTCCATCACATTCGGCGTAACCGAGGGCGCATAGTTGATGGAAGACGGCAGGATGGGTGTGGGAGGGAATGCTGGGGGATACTGCGGCTTCTGGGCTTGAGTCGTCGATCTCAGCGGCATGTCTACGATAGAGGCGAAGGTCTTCAGTCTCGACAAGCTTACCTACTGTGAATGCCAGGAGGCTGCACAACGGCAGTATGGAAGACCACATGTTGCTGAAGACAGGTGCTCACTTGGCGGAGTGCGCACGACGAAAGGAAATGGTTTGGTTCTTGGGATTCAAAAGGCGCCGTGGTGGGACACGATTGGGTAATAAGCTGCAGAAACAGAGGACGGCACCATCGTGTGCACTGCATGCAGGAACCGCTCGAGGACGTCATGGGCGCAACATCTTGAAGTTTGACCACGGCGGTTTGGGTTGCCGTGTATGGCGGATTTGTCATGTCATTGGGACTCCAGTCCCCCTCATCGGGTTGATTCATCTGAAGATGGAGTTAAAACTGGAGAGGATCAGCATTGAGGGTGTTTGGTTTGGGTGCAACCCCGCAGTACCTCTGGACTGTTGCGGGGACGGAGATTCTCATCCGAGCATCGAACCGGGTCGCCCGTCGCCGTCGTCACTGGCGTTCCGCCCGGTGCTGTTCTCGGGTCAGGGGACAAGGCCCGAGGGAAGATGGCGGTAAACATGCATAACAAAGCTTCCGTGTTTCCCATCGATCATCCGGGGAGGGTGACAAGGTGTGTAAGGCCATATCGCCTTGCGAACAAAGGGCATACGGAGCAGTGAGGAGTCCATGAGCCTAGTGAGGGTATCGCCGTAAAGCTGCTGGAGTGTGATGGAAAGATAGTGGTCGGATCTGTTGACATCTTCAGCGAGGGATCACATAAGGTGAAGTGCAGGTGGAGAGACGTGAAGTCGTAGAGGTTCGTCGTCGTAAGCTTGACCTTACGTAAGCTCCCAAGCTTTTCCGAACTAGGCAGTTACTACACTACGTTGTACGGATGTGCTCACTCACTCACCCCTACAACACAAACCTGCGATTCAATGCCGAAGCGCAAGTTCGTAAAGGAACTCAGCACAGGAGACAGTGACCTGTCGCCGGTCCCAGAGGGTTTGTCCGATCGCGAGCCCAGTGTAAGGTTTGAGGACGGACGAGCGAGCAAGAAGCGCAACACTGGGAAGGTCAACCGCAAAAGTCAAGGATCCCAAGCATCTACCGACCAACCCCAGCCGATCTCTGCGCCGGAACGAAACACGCGCAAGCGCAGGACCGATGTAACGAAGGGGGGGTTACAAGACGACGAGGTGGAAGAAGAGGCAGTCCCATCGCCAAAAAAGACGCCCGGCAAGAGGCGCGTCTCGAAAGACAACGGGCACGAAGGGTTCGAGGACGATAAGTTTGCCGGCCACCCGAAGAAGCGCAAGCGCAAGACCAAGGCGGAGAAGGAGGCGGAAATGGTAGAGATGCCACTGGCTGCTCGCACGGTGGGACACAAACTGTACATTGGCGCACACGTGTCAAGCGCCGGAGGTAGGCTATATAGATGTGCGGACATGTTGTCGCTCGCTGAAACACAGTGTTCAGGAGTGCATCGATCCGTCCTCAACAGCGTGCACATCGGCGCCAATTCTTTTGCCCTTTTCCTAAAGTCGAATCAAAGGTGGGCCAATCCGCCACTCAACGACGAACATTGCAACGTCTTCCACGCACATTGCAAGACACACATCTACGACCAAGCACAGCATGTATTGCCACACGGCTCTTACCTCGTCAACCTCGCACACACCGACAAAGCGCGCATCCAGCAAGCCTACGATGCTTTCCTCGATGATCTGCGACGATGCGAACGGCTGGGTATCAAGTTGTACAACTTTCACCCCGGCAACAATCAGTGCGGTGATCGGCGTCAAGCCATCGCACAGCTGGCGGCGAACATCAACAAAGCGCACGCCGCGACATCCAGCGTTGTGACGCTGCTGGAAAACATGGCCAAAGGTGGCAACGTAATCGGCTCCACCTTTGAGGATCTACGAGATACCATTGATTTGGTCGCTGATAAAACTCGTGTCGGTGTATGCATAGATACCTGCCACTCTTTCGCGGCAGGCTACGATTTACGAACACCGACCGCTTTCCACGACACCATGGACCGTTTCGGGGATGTAGTAGGCATGCAGTACCTTCGTGCTCTGCATCTCAACGACTCCAAAGCGCCGTTCGCTTCGTACAAAGACCTGCATGCCAACATCGGGACCGGCTTCCTCGGCTTGCGCGCCTTCCACAATGTAGTCAACGAACCTCGCCTGGCTGGCTTACCCCTCGTCCTTGAAACGCCCCTCGATGTCCGCGATGACCAGGGCAATTATCTGAAAGACGAGAAGGGCAAGCAGAGGGAAGACAAGTCCATCTGGGCGCGTGAGATCAAGCTGCTCGAGTCGCTGGTAGGTATGGATCCGGACAGTGAAGAATTCGTGACACTTGAGAAGCAGCTGGCGAGGGTAGGCGAGTCGGAAAGACAGAGACTGACGGATCAGGTTGAGCGCAAGCGGAAGAAAGAGGAGAAGAAGGCCGAGGGTGCTGGAAAGAAGGGGAGAAACCGGAAGAAGGATACGGTCGTCGAGGTGGAAGAAGAGACATCGTTGAGTGAGTTGAGTGAGGTGGAAGAGAGTGGTACGAGCGCCTGACAGGATGCACAACCGTTCGTGGAGGCCGAGCGGAGACTTTCTCCAGTTTTTGAGGCTTCATCGGCAGTTTTTGTACCTCCCAGCGCTAGCATTACCTGGGGTGCATGATCATACCGAGGGAGACACATCTGCTTTATTACCGACAACCGTTCGCAGGAGGGGTAGCTGATGGAAGAGCGCGTCCAAAGCTGTCGACATTTGTGCACAGCTGCACAGGGAAGAGCTCCATTCAACCGAGGAAGACACAGGAGTAAAATGTTCTGCATTCTCCTCGAACTGAAGCAGTAGAGCTCCCTATCTCATCAACATCTTTCCTTCATAACCCCATCCGTATCCAACATCTTCATCATGTCCAATCAATCGAACGGTGTCAATGGCCACGCCACCAACTCCGCTCTCTGCTCCCTCGATGAGTTCCTGGCCCATCAGTACGACTATGTCATCGTCGGTGGCGGCACAGCAGGCCTCTGCGTTGCCGCTCGACTCACCGAAAACGCCGACGTCAAGGTCGGAGTGATCGAAGCAGGCTCGAATCGTATGGATGACCCGCAGGTCTACACGCCCAGCCTCTATCCCACACTCATTGGCCGAGAGACGTACGACTGGTGCTTCCAAAGCGTCCCCCAACCAGGCGCAGGCAACAAGTGCATGAGTCAACCACGGGGTAAAGTCTTGGGAGGATCGAGCGCGATCAACTATCTGATGTACGTTCGCGGGTCGAAGGAGGATTACGACGGTTGGGCAAGTCTCGGTAACAACGGGTGGGGCTGGGAAGGCATGTTGCCGTACTTCAAGAAGTGAGTAAGTTGACGCTCCCTGAGAATGTTGTCCCTAATAGCTCGGACCGTGACTAGACACCAAATACTCGATCCGCCCGAGACAGAACATCCGAACAAGCAGTACATGCCACATGCTGCGAAGGACCAATACCATGGCAACGATGGACCTATTCACACCTCTTTCAACGACTACTACGAGGTGGGTTAGTGCATTTGTGAGTTCTCGGCATTACTGACACCTTTCCAGCCATTCGAAGAGGACTTCTGCAAAGCCGCTTACGAAGTCGGCGGCAAGGAAAGCACGCTCGTCGATGCATGGTCGGGAGACCACATGGGCTTCTACTCCTCACTCGCCGCGGTCAACCGCACGACCGACAAAGGAAGGCGTAGCTATGCAGCGACCGGCTACCTGCAACCCAATCTCGGCCGATCGAATTTAAAGGTCCTTACGGAGGCGCTTGCGTCCAAGGTCATACTCGATGGCAACACGGCGATCGGCGTCAAATTCACGCACGGAGGCTCCACGCATGAAGTGAAGGCGTCCAAGGAGGTCATCTTGTCCGGTGGCGTCATCAACAGTCCGCAGCTTCTTGAGCTTTCTGGTATCGGCGATCCCAAGATACTAAAGGCTGCTGGCGTGGACTGCATCGTGGAGAACACGCGCGTGGGCGCCAACTTCCAAGACCACGTGCTTGGTGGCATGATGTGGGATCTCAAAGATGGCCTGATTTCTTTGGATGCACTTCACGGACAAGAATACCAGAAAGCGCAAGAAGCCATCTACAAAGATACCGGCAAGGGCCCGTACGGCAGCCCCGGCATGCTGATGGGATTCGTGTCGTACGCCTCCCTCGTCGACAAGGAGACGCTGGAAGCAACGATCGATGAGATCCGCAAGAACTCTCTAGCCGAGACGGACTTCGAGAAGCGGCAAGAAGATGTCATCGTTCGCCAACTCTCCGATCCAAACTTTGCTAACATTCAGACGTTCTGCATCGGCTGCCAACTCGACGTCAGCGCGGGCCATAGCCAGATCGACTTCTTCTCGAAACCTCCCGACAACAAGAACCGTGTCTCCATGCTTGTGTGTCTTGAGCATCCACTCTCACGCGGCACCGTGCACATCGTTTCCTCCGACCCGACGCATCACCCCCGTATCGACCCGGGTTATCTCCGTAACGTCGCAGATGCCAAAATTCTCGCCGAGGGCATCAAGTGGATGGACAAAGTCGTGCATCGACCGGTGCTCTCGAAGAACCTAGCGGACCGTGTTCTACCGCCGCAGAATGCCAGCATCCAGACGGAGGAGGAGAGGGTTGAGTACGTGAGGAATCACATTTCGACACAGTATCACCTCATTGGTACGTGCACCATGGGTGAGGTCGTCGACGATACTCTCAAAGTCAAAGGAGTGAATAATCTGCGTGTCATTGATGCCTCGGTCTTCCCAGGACACGTCAGTGGGAACATCATGGCTACGACCTACGCGGTAGCCGAAAAGGGAGCGGATCTGATCAAAGCAGATGACGGTCGCTACATCGTGAGAGTGGACTCGGCCGCGACCTGAACTGGCGTGGATTGTGAGCGGGCAGGGTCAGCCTGTGAGAACCACATCTCTATCTGTAGATGCCGCCATAAGAGTAACGATTGCCGTAGTAGTCCATGTCCTCATCACCGTGGATCCATGTACCAGACCGTACCACTTGCACCACGCCGGGCCAATACCCTTCGGTCTCCGGATGACTCGCACCGACCGCTACGTTGCGCTGATGGGCAATCTTGCGTTCTTTACGAAACGCTGATACTTGCGCGACTGTATCAAGCTTCAACGCAACAGACCTCGTAGTCGTTGAGCCATGCATATTGAGCATTATGTTCGCATCGCCAAGGCTCACTTCTTTCTCGCTCGAGCCTAGGGAATGCGAAACTCGACCAGGGTCGAGGTTGGGCAAGCCGCATTCTTCTTCAGCGCCGAAGAAGCTGAAGTCGGTCTCAGCAGCCGACCAGAGTGCTTCGCTGTCTCGATCTTCCGTCATGGACTTCGTCGCTGAATGCTGCCAAGGGCTAGCTTTGCTGCTGCGGCTGGTGCCTTCTTCGGATGCTAATTCGAGTACCAGTCGCTTCAATCCGAAGATCTTATCAGCAGAGTGCTTCAATGCAGAGGCATGGTCCTTGCGGCCCGGAGGAAGGGAGTAATCGAGCTTTGCCTGCTTCTTCGCGAGCCATGCCTCCGCTGCGCAATTAATGATGAAACCAATGATGCGATCCGCCACGTCCGAGTTCGGCGCGAAGGGCGGTACATCGGTCAGAATCAGCGTACTGAGATGCGATAGCATCGCAGGATGGAAGCTGTGACCAGCGGCAACATGGGCGTTCAGCCTCGCGGTCCGCTCGGTCGCCAGAGACGAATAAGTCCGAGAACGTGTGGACTGTGAACTGAAGGTCAGAGAAGGTTGCATTGGTGATGGCGACGGCAACGACATTGTGTGTTCATCCAATGACGAGGGCGTCATCAGGCTGTGGTCGTCCATCGTCCTTTTCTCGACTGAGGAGACGGGGTCGAGAAACTCCATGCGATTCATCTCGGTACCCACACATTCCACTACCTCAGGCGCAGACGCGCTTCCTCTCCATGGACCGTTCGCCGAGGCACTCTGCTCGTCTTCATGTTGGGCATCGTTCACGGCCGGCGATACGTAAATGTGCATCGGGTCTCCCGCAAGCTCGGCACGAGGCGTCGTTACGGTTGGCAACTCAACAGCCCCTTGCTGTACAGAAGACCCGTCAAGCTCCACGCAATCCGCAGGCCTGGGCGGTGGTGCTGTGTCAGCAAGTTCTACACGACCTTGTATTACATCCGCCTGGTTCTGCTGCTGCAGTGCCTCCTTGGTTACTAAAGCATGGCCTATACGTAGGAATGTTAGAGCTTCGGCTGCGTGCTTGGACAGCACAGGCGTTAGCTTTTCCACACCGGGCATAGTCACCTCATCTCCCTCACTCCGTCGATGAGAGGTTGGAGATTTTCGAGTAAGCCCGCTGCTCACCGCGCCAACATCGAGCACATGCAGTCTGCTTGATCTTATGAGGCCTGATGCGCCCTCGGCAGTCAAGTCATTTCCTGAGATGTAAAGATGAGTGATCCCACCTTTCGGCGCATCTTCGATTGCGAGTCTGCTGACGAAGCTGCCTGTAAAAGCATTGCGCAAGTAACCCTCAAAGTTCTCGCCTTGGTAGATGGCTAGCATTTCGGCTCCAAGGTACGGTAGCAGAGATGGGGTCGGATCTCTGGCAGAACTTATCCCTGGTGTGTTCATCTGAGCTCTTTGAACCGAAAAACAGCCTTCGAGTAACGTTCGCACACCGCGGTCGCTGATTTGGTTGTTCCGTACGTCAAGGCTCCGCACCGTCGGGCCTACTGCGTCCGCTAGGGTTTCCAAAGACTCATCCGTGAGACTGATACCACGTAACTTGAGGACTTGTAGATCAGAGAAGCCGCGTAGTGCTTCCAGGACTGGTGCATCGCGTGCTGGATAAGTGAAGGACAAATCCAAGTAGAGCAGACCCTCGAAACGCTTCAAAGCTTGTGCAAGCCCACGTGCGGTGACGTTCGGGCAGCGTGAAGCGTCCAGTAACCGTAGCCCAAACGGTGGATGGCCATGCGCCACAGTCCCCAAAGCGATGCCATGTGATGTGGGAAGCTCGACAATACCTTCTGGTATCCTGCATTGGTCAAACCTCGGCTTCTCATACCGCAGAGCTTGCAACGCGGCGTGGTCGAAGAACGGTAGGCCTCGCGCGACGAGCGATTGTAGATTCGGCAGCCGCTCCAAGATATCCTTCAGCCAGTCGGCGTGGGGCCCGTTGTAGATCTCGGCATGGGCTGGAGGTAGGTGCAGAGTATGCGTCAGGGAGCGCACGAAGAGTCGTGCGGTTTGCAGCGTCCGCTTGAATCTGGTCAATGCCACGTAGACCCGGTCGTTCTCGATACCGAAGTGAGAAGCTGGATTGCCCCACAGATGAGGCGCGAACGTGGTATGCCACTTGTGGCAGACTAGCGCTGCCGAGCAAAGGTCTTTGGACGGGACGTATCGAGCAATGATGTCCCAGTAGTCCACCAGCGTCGCCTTTTCGTATGTCGGCGGAGCAGCCTCCATTGCAGCCCTTGCGTGGACTTGGGGATGGAAAGTTTCTCGAACGGTACATCATATCCGTCACAAGCAGCTAGGTGTAAGTAACGGTATCGTTGCCCCGAATCACCTGACTACGTGGGAGACTCACGAGGACGAGCCTTGGAGGTTCTTGGAAGTGGCGAAGCGGGATGGCGAAGGAATCGCCAAGACAGGCTAACTTCTTACAGCATACAGAGTACTGTACTTGCAGACACTGCCTCCATACTTTTGTCTGTCATACCACAACCTTCCGCGGTAATGTCATTCAGGACACCAGCCTCCGACTACACTCAGATACGACGTCTGTAGTCTTCGAGACGAGCTCGTACCCTGTCACCATTCCACAACTCTGTACCGTGACTTCTATCTACCGATGGGAGTCCAATCTGTTCGATGGCGAAGCTCGCCGCGACTTGTCCGTGACTTGCAGCTTCAGTATAACTCCCCGTCTCCTGCCAGCCGATCACAAAACCACCGAGGAAGGCGTTGCCAGCTCCTGTCGGTTCCACCACTTGACAAGAGCCTGGCGCATAGAAAGACGGGAGCCAGATGGGCTCACGGTTGCGTGTTTGGATCAAGCAGCCATGGGCCGCAGCCCGCACGACCATACAGCCCTCGCCACAGCTTCCGATGCCGGCATGGACGAAAGCGTCTGCCTGCTTCTCGATCATTTCCTTATCAAAGAAATCACTACAGCTTCCGAAGAAACTTGACAGTTCCTCATGGTTGGGAGAAAAGACGTCAACAAGCCTGGTTGCGTTCTTGTGAGCGTGCAGTGTGTCTGGTCTACATGATCTTGCGTGAGGCTCCCAGACCACGAACGGTAGGTTGGTAGGATCCGGTGCTCGCATAGTGATAAGATCGTGAACCTGTTCTTCGATGTACTCCGCTGTTCCGAAGAAATGGAAGGCTTGAGCTCGAAGTAAGGTTTCATCACACAGGCCTCTGATGGTGACGGGCAAGGGCTCAGTCAAGCGCTGGAAACCTTTCCCTACAGAAGCGTTAGCTCAATCTCTCCCACGACATCACCTTTGGTCATACGGTTACTGCTCGCCGCTGAGTAGAACACCAAGCCTCTAGCCGACGGCTTGTTTGGTTGCGGTCGTACATCAAGCTGGATGGACCATGCTTGGAGAATAGCGATGAAAGAGTGTGGGAAGTCATGCCCGGCATTGAAGACCATGGCAACATGGCTCGGGTGCTCTGTGGCGAACAGACGAGCGCCGAGTGTAGCTAAAGCTGTTAGTCATCTTCGTTGCCAAAGACGCCCGGACTACGTTGGTACTCCTTGTTCTTACCGAAAGTGACTGAGCCGCCAGGTACATCGTGAACGGTCTCGGCGCCCTCGTTGTGTATTTCATCCAGCCATACGCCGTTCCCCAGAGCCAAGAATCGTATTCGCGACTGAGGCGGTTCAGTCATGGTGACCATTGTTTGTCGCGAGGAGGCTTGCCCCTTCGGATAACCAAAGTCAATTCGTTGACAACTAACAGATTGCGTTGCGGATGCTCGTTATGAACTTTTCTAGTCTCCCATGGCACTCTTCACCTGTGACTAAGGTCAGCTCGCTGCCCCGAACAAAGACCAAGTCTACCACTCAGACTTTGTGACGACGCCGGGCACTAAGTAAAGACCCGCTAAGAGGAGATCCTCTCCTGATTGCACTGCATTGCACTGCTGATACGTTGCTGGTGCAGTTACAGCGAGGCAGAAGTTGTTGCGGCAACTCGGTTGCTAGCAAATCTCTGAGCACTGGGGAGATTAGTCTCGGCAAAGACAACCATGGTTGAGCGTTCCTTGATAGAGTCCGCAGCAAGCGACGCGCTCGCCTGACGAAGAGAACCCCTTTCTCTCTCAAACAGCAGGTTGAACGGCCGGACTAGTTCTCCACCCCTGTTTACGCGGCGGCACGGAACTTGGTCGTTGACACTAATGTCACTCCGAGCGGACGTCTTACCAGTGCTGCGAGAGAAACTGCACCGTCTCGCAGTAAGAAGGTTGCGAGCCTGCCACAGAGGCGACAGGGCACCTATTCGGTGGCTTGATGGCGCTGGTACAAAAGGTTCTAGGACAGACAACACCAGAGGAACACAATTGAATCTGTTCGTAGACGTATATTGAGAGACCCTTCTGCTCGGCTCGGAGGGATCTGGAACCTGTCGGTGGGCGAGGCAGCGACAATTGCGCGCAGGGATACTAAGAAACGCCGCGATGAGGACCTGGAGCAGATTGCGGTGCTGTAAAGGCGTGTGAAGCAGAGAAGCTAGCGCAAGCAGAAGTGAACCGCAGTAAATTGCACGTACTTGAATGTGACACGCGTGCTTCAGGCTCTCGGAGAGCGGTAATTGATGATTTGATGAAGACGAGTCCCGATTGTGTCGTGGAGGTCGGAGCGGTGTTCAACCCTCTCTTGCCAAGACTCTCACATGCTTCAGTCGCTTGTCCGCCCCAAGGACCATCGTCATCCCTTCGCAATACATGTAAACAGTGATCCCCATGCGCGCGGCTTGGTTGCTTCATCCACAGGCGACCATCAAAGGCCTCGACCGTGCGCTACCCCTTCCATCAACTTATTGGCACGCTGGACTTGAAACACCCTGACGGATCTTCGCCGCAACTTCACCCGTCACAAGCCCAGCGAACATGGCCGGCCTGGGCAATCTCATCCCCTTGCTCATCCTGTTCGTTGTGGTAGGAGTCGCATCATTCCTGGGTTATCAAGTGTATCTTTGGTCCAGCGAGCTGGCCGACAAGGCGAGCAAGAAGATGGAGCAGAAGAACGTGAGCTTCACGAAGAACGGCGGGCTGAAGGTTGGGGTGAAGGAGATGGAGAACGAGAGGTATACGGATAAGACGCAGAAGTGAGTCTCTCCGCAGTCAAAGGGCTGGCAAACATAGTCGAAAAGGCGCTCACACGGATAATAATGCGCGCAGTGTCCTGGTCAACGTATGGAACAACGCCCAGTTTCCGAACTACAAGTCTTCCCTCGGCTGGAACAGTAGCGCGCAGAATAAGTTCAGCGGTAGCTCCTCCTCATCACGGCCCAGCGTGTCGCGATCGCGCTCCAGCCAGCAGCGAGTCGGCACTACGGGCGCCTCCACGAGTGCATCCACACTCTCGCCACCCGAACACACGAGCAGTCAGAGGAGGAGCGCAAGTCCGGTGCCTGGGGGATGGGACTAGAGATCTGGACTCTGCGAGCGACGAGTGTACGAACAAAGTCATATCCCCCTTAGTGCTTCCGGTCAATGTTTCGCTGTTATTCGAGGGAGCGTCGCCGGCAAAGATCACGGGCTACTGGGACGGTGAGGAACAGATCTTGATGGAATTAAGGGATGGGAACTGCTGGCGCTTGCGATATTGGAGATGAATCATACACCCTTGCGAACTCCGGGCAATGGAGCCCTCGGGAAGTTGACAGGTAGGCCAACACAGATTGCAACAATTGACGATGATGGAACGAATCACGCGCTACGATCAACTGTGAATGCAATACACATGATACTCGATCCATCCCAGCGCCGCGCTAGAGTGTGGCTATTGAAATCATCACTACGCTTGAACTGCTTCCAATGTCCACAATGCTCGTATCAGACGTTCATGATGCACCTACGCAAATCCCTGCCAAACTGCTGCAGGTAGTTTTGCTCTTGCCGCTAAGTACTTTGGCGGCGCATGACACTGGACGGGAGCGGGCAGGAGCTTGACTGCGCAATATGGGGGACATCCACAACATCCAACGGCTCTGCAACTACTCGCAAAGGTGACGGCGTCCGCCGGGCTTTCCTCAGCCGTCTCGACTCAATCTCCTTCATGGTGCACGCTCGGGGGCTTTTCGACTGAGAAGCCTCGGGTGTAGATGGCCTTGGCATCGGCGGCACCTCTGCTAGTACTTGAATGTCGACTTGTCGAGGTTGCGCAGTGCCTGCACGTCCCGGTTCGCTTCGAAACCAAGCTTGTGGCTTGGGATATCCTGCAACGGCCCCGGCGAGGTGCCTCCCGGACTGCGGCTACTGGTCCGTTGCGGCGGCTGGTCGTTATCGCCAGCGTTGAGCATTGCCAAGATACTTGGGATGGTCTGGCCTGAGCTGGCATTCTGGGGCGCTGCGCCCGGCTTGGCTTGCTCCTCGTGTTCGAGAGGCTGGGATCGTGGAGGGACCTGCTGATATAGTCGATGCGAGTCCTGCCGATCTTCCTTCGGCTTGCTTACCTCCTGCCGCAGGCCCTCAGTGAGTGCCGACGGCGGCGGCGGCCTCGGGCGGTGCTCATATGGTTGTGGGTGCTGGACAGGCGCAGGTGGGTACGGAGGAGCTTGGTAAGGGGGATAGCCGTGCTGGTATGGATAACCAGATGGATAGCCGTTTGCTGGGTGTGGCGGCGGGTTGACGTACTGGTGTGGTGGAGGCGGCGGAACACCGTTGGTGGCTAGGGGTAGAGGTGGCCTGTCGAAGGCCGTCATGGGTGGATGTGGTCCGTACGGTTGTTGCGGCGGATGTGGTGGATACTGCATGGCATGTAACGAGGGGTGAGCTGCATACTGTGGGTTCTGCATGTGATAGTAGGGAGAGTAATGCGAATGTGGCGGAGGCGTATGCATTGGACTCGGAGGCGCCCAGCCTGGCTGTGGAGCCCAAGGGTATGGCGCCGCTCTATGGTAAGGAGACGGCTGGTGGGGAGAGTGAGTGTAGCCGGGCGAGCTCATAGGGCCACGAGTCACGGCGGGGATGGCGCTCTGCTCAGAGACGGTCGATTCGGGGTACATGCCCTTCTCTGGCCGGATATGACGCAGCTGAGGGTCGGTGGAAGGCTGGCTCAGATCCTGGCCGTTTGCCTGAGATTTGCTGATGTAGCTGATGAGATGTAGGTGCTGTCCGTTCGTGGTGGTGATGGAGAAGGATTGCTTCGACAGACCATCGGGCTTGTAGCGGTAGCCGTCCGGTCCTCCGTCCGAATCGCCCTCGTTCCCTTGCACGCCATCGCGGTTGGCAGCCTTGTCAAGGTTGCCGCCTCCACGCTTGCCCTCCATTTCACGGTATGTGAGGAAGCTCCCCGAGACCCTACTGGCGCTCCACGACTTGCCATCCGTCCACCGGCGCATGCCCGCTTCTCGCTCATCCCACACGAAGACGGAGCCAGACTTGATGGAATGTCGCTCCTTCTCGGACAGGCGTCGTTGTACTCGCGGCAGAAGTCCGATGCGGCATGCCTCGAACAGAATGATGGCGTCCGTGGGGGTTCTCACGTGACCGTTGTACGTCTCCATAGTCTGAAGGAAGCAGTGCGAAAGTTTGCTACGGTCTGACTGGTGGTGCGCAGGCGGATGATGAATCGAGACGGCGCAGGGTTGGAGCGCAGCGGACCCGATGTGATGGTGTGGTTGTGGTCGCAAATCACTTGGACTGTACGCGCTCGTCTAGTCGGCGAAGCACGCTCCGCAGTCACGGGGCCCAGCAGTGAGTTGGCAGTAAGTCCGACGCGTCGATCAGTAGATATGCATGGGGGGATGGGAGATGGGGATGGGAGATGGGGAGGACAAACAGAGGAGAAGGGCAATGAGACGAGAGGGTGTCGATGAAGTGAGAAAGGGACGGGAGCTGCGCATGGACTGGTGGAATGCGATGATGAACCACGAACCACGCGCCCCCACGCTTCGCCTGTGGCCCGTGAACCGCCGGTCAACTTTATCTTTATCCCTAAACCACAACCATAAAGCTAGCGCCGAGCTTGGCGGGCACCTCGTCCGTCTGGGCGCTTCGGCCCTTCACGTACACTTGTGCTGTACAGACATGTCACTGCAAGTACCTACAACAACTATGCAGCAAGCTGGTCCAGTACACATCTACTGACACACGACCGAAGACCAAGCGTGGCTGGTGGAACAGGGACTCGGCCTCCTCCGTTCGGCAGCAAATTTTTATAGACATGCGTGCGCCACGCATCAGATCTCTGCCGCCCCCCCCTGATAATAATTGACAAGCGGGTCGACGGTTGTTTAGGCTCGCCGGCGTCGCCGCAAGCCCAAGGACGATCGGAGGAAAGCCAAGCAAGAACGAGTGTCTGTCCGCGCTTGGCTGGCCCTGGCGAGACGAATCGAACGCTGCGCCCAATAAAGAGATCAACAGTGACCGTATTCTCACTCTGTATTAACGGTACTGCATCGGTTATGCCGGTTCGGAGCTCGGCCTTCTCCGTCACTATGGCCGAACAGAGTCCCGTTTTTCGAACCATTCCAATATTGCCCCGCCTCCTTACAGCGCATCATGACCGCCCGTCTTTGCAAGAATGTATAGAGGTTGGCACGCGGCAACACTAGCTTGTGAACCAGTCTGGGACCAGACTCACCGTTATAAAAGCCTAAGTCCCCCGTTAATAATAAAAAACTGGACGCGAGGCTTGTTGGAAGCGAGTGGCGCCATGCACTCCAAAAAGATGATTCAGTCTTGGCGGAGCAGGCTGATCTACACACAGCACCTCACATCTTCACCATTCGCTTGTCGCGAAGCCTCGTGTCCGCTGCTCTCGGCTGGTGCAGCCGCGCCAGCCTCTTGCAATCCCGTGGTGGATCATTGTGACCGATGTCAAAGGAGGTAACATCACGCATGGTTCTTTTGCGAAGACCGAGAGCGTATGAGTGGCGAGGGGTAGTATACTGCGCCGTCGCTGCATCCTCTCGTCTCTTCAGAGGCTCTATATGCATCTAGTGCTATCCGAAGTGTGCGGACGGGAGAGAGTGGACGCCCGGCACATATGCAAACGAGCCCGAACCTTGTTATGATGACTCGCTATATACATGAGGCTGTACCTAAGCCCCCCGTGAACCGCTAGTTTCGGTGGGCCACGAGGATGGCGCTGATCCGCTACACTATGCTTAACCTAGGTATCACTCCGAAGGCTTGAACCAACAGTACCTTTAGCCATTGGCGGGCGGCCTCGTCCCTTCTGACGGAACCACGCGTGCTACCTCCGCTCTTCCGCTCAAACTCGAACGCTGATAGGGGAGCAAAGTGTCCCAGTATGACCGGGAAGGTGTAGGTACTACCTGTTGCTCGCGAGCTGGTCGGTCTATGTGCTGTCGTCTGGCCTTTCGCTCTCGTCCTTTATAAGGGTCGAGCCTCGCAGTTTGAACTCCGCTGTAGTCCCACCACCATCGCTGAACACGACGATTGTCGAATATTAGACCTGCAGCCTATCAGCAATGATCACAACCTACGTTCGCTCGTTCGGACAGCTGCCTTACCCTGATGCGGAGCCATTGGTGCAAGGTGGTAATGCCGCCATAGAGAATCTTTGCGATGCCAGTGAAATGGTGCGCCAGGGTGTTGTCGTGATTGACGTGCTCAACGGTGACCTGGTCTGCATTCTCGATCACCAGGCTCTTCGTCGACGAAGAACCGATAGCTCTGTTGCGTGCAACCGCATTCAGCATCGCATCCACCAGCGACGGCTCAGACGAGGTTTGGTCGAGTGGAGTGACAACGGACCCGGCTCTCTGGCGCCCGGCTTCGGCAATGAACCTTCTCGCTACCTTTTCGAGCTTTGACGACTTTCCGTGGAAGTCGATGCGACTGATCTGGAGTTTGTTGTGATCTCGGACCTCCTTCAGATGCTTTGCAGTCCGCTCGATGTGCTCCTCTTTGATACTACAGTCGAAGTGAATGCGAATATCAATGTGCTCCTTATATTCCGCCTCGTGGTCGCTCACACTTGCCGTCGGTGCCGCCGATGTGGCGTGTGCTGGAAGGCCTCTGCGATCGATGACAATGTGCTCGCCCGTACGCCAGCGGTCAGACAGCACAGGCGTCTGGTCCTTGGGAAAGTCTCCATGCTGGCTTATCGTAGACTGAAGCTTCGACGTGTTGAAGGCGACGTCGCATCGAGCAAGCTTTGTCAGAGCTGCAATCAGCGCCGTAGTGAACGAATGGGGACCTGCCGATCTGGTGACCTGCCCTTCGACGCATGATCCAAGGAATTCAAAATTCCCATACCGGTGGCTGCGGTGTGCCTGGCACAGTCTGCCCGCATCGCAACAATCAAAGATCAGTAACAGGTCGGCTTCCAAATCCCGAATGGCACTCTCTGCACTGGACCACAGGAATTGGGCGCTGCTATCTTGGTGGTCGGACACTTTCTGCGCCGATGGAGGCACCCGTTTCCTGCATACGTTACGAGCGTAAGACCGGGTTGTAACGAAGACTCTCGAGACTTACCCGGCGAGTTCAATGTCATCGGTCTTCACGCCGTGGCCACCAGATCCGTGGCCAGCATAGTAGACAATCAGGAGAGCATCTTCGGCATTCTCCTTCTCCGCGAAACGGGCAAGGTGCGCGCGGGCTTGGAGCTCAGGCTTCTGAGGGGTTGTGCCTAGCTTTTTATTGTACACCTTGAATCCGTACGTTTTGCTGAAGAGGGTGGCGAGCTTGTCAACCTTACTTCGGTCAGTGCGCTCACCGTTTGTCAGTAGCTCCAGCACCAACCTCATCTTGCACATCAAGGTCGTCATGACGACGGTCCCACGACAGCAGGAGTACGGCAGCGCTCTTGTGGTTCACAGCCTTGCTTGGGTGACCCATACACTCGTCCCAGCGCATTCGATACCTTTCATGAGCGGATTGGCGTGTGTCCGTGGCAACAGCCGATATCCCGGTATGGATGTTGGGAAGCGGCATGGCTCGCGGTGCATCTCGGGAACTGGAAGCAAGATTTGCAGTGGACATCACGTCGGTGATAAGCGAGTAGATAGGTGCGACAACAACCTCAATGGCCTTGCACCCGCCGTACCGTCTTTACGGAAGGGTGAGCATGTTCGATTTGAGGTATGGTTGCTCTCGCGCTCGTGGCGGCCTTAGCATCGAGGCAGCCAGGCGTCAAAAAGTCAGCCGTCTCATCCAACAACGATGTAGCTACATGCACATCGCGCTTGCTCAGCTGCTGCGCCATTGCAGCTCAGCTCGTGTTAGCCCGCGCCTCGTAGTCGGCACGGTAAGTGCATGTGTCTGTACCCAGCTCACACGTGACACGTATTGGGGGCGGCGCAAGCAACACGCAGTATCGCATGGTCAGTGCGTTGATTAGTAATAAGTGCCAAAACCACCTGCACACCTGCATCACCTCACACGTCGGGTGCGATTGCGAAGTACCACGCCTACCATCACCATCACCATCACCGCCACCGTCACCGCCGCCACCGTCCATCAATGTGCGAGCGCCATCGTATCGACGAGCCAGGGTCTCATACGCCAAGTCAACAACGGTGCCCAAGGTCATCACAATACTACCCTCGCGTTGATGAGATTTCCGAACGCATACCTTCATGAAAGGAGACAGACTCGCACCCTTAGACGTTACATAACGGTAGGTGATACGAGATATTCCACCAGGCTTCCAGCCGTTTTCCTACATCCACCGTATGTTTCTCTGATGGTGCAGTGGTAAACAGTGTCCTTTCCTCAACCGCACTCCCACCAGCAAAAAGAACCCTAGGGGTAAACCCCTCACAGCGCGATCGCATTTCCCACATTCCCCAGAAACACCACAAGAACTGCGCAGTAGCTGCGATACCACGTTGTCAGTCCCGATACATCTTATTACACACTGACCGAACTTACGCGGCTGCGGCACCCAGTATTTCGTGCCTTTTGGCGCTCGTGAATAACGACAGGACTGCCGAGAACAGCAAAGTGAAGACGAGCAGGACACCAATACACACGGAGCCCTCCCTGCTGGACAGCTGCCCACCAGCCGCATTGACGAGGTGGAAAAGCGTGTATGTCGGCACGATCAGCAAGAACAAGATCATCAGCATGATGATGGCGAGAGCGCAACCTGCAATGCGTTCCTGGCAGTAATATACATTCCTTGGGTCTGCTGACTTGGCTTTGGATTCCTAGAGCACGTCAGCCATTGCCACATTCGGGAACAGGAGGCAGCCCTAACCTTGGAACAGAACAGATACTACTGGGGCTGTCAGTTCGCTGTTGCCCCAATTCTAGGCCTTTCCACCAGACGTACCTCTATCAGTCGGCAATGAGACCATCTCAGCAGTCTCTCGATACAAGCATCTAGCCAGGCGTACTCCCTTCCCGGCCTTAACGTAATCAGATCTTCCTTGTATCTCACGTATTCGGCCTCTTTGTCATTTATAGGGCGGTTATTGTGGACATAGGCCATCGCACTGCCGTGCTCACTGTTCGTGGGTTTGTTGAAGCTCATCAACTGTTGCGAAGCACCAAGTATTTGAGCTATCGTTCGTAAGCGCAACTTATGGCGACTCCGCTGCTGGAAAATTCTTACCATACTCGCAAAACTTGGCCTCAATCCGGACAAGAAGATCTTTGCGTTCCTGACCTTGCCCTTCACGACTGTACAGCTTGTCGAAATCTTGGTACATGTCGTCCTCGTCGAGAGCATCCAACTGCTCCTCGAGCGCGCGCAGTTCGTCTTGCTTCTCGAGCAGAACTCGAGACTGAAGATATCCGAAGCGCCGGTACAGCATGAAGTTCTCATGGCTATCAGTGAATGCCGCAAGGTTCGGGTATCCTTTTGGAAACTTTTCCAGGTTTCTCACTACTACACCACTAATGCAGGGCGATTGAGGAGGAGAGCCGCGGGACGCCTCTGGTTCCCTTTCCTCGTGGCTGTTGTCGCTGCTAACATGCTGTCCGTCGGACATTTGTCGATGCTGTAGGATGGTTTTCCACGCTGCATTTCGGAACATCCGTAGGATGTGAGAATGCGCAACTATACGATCATCAGCATATCGTAATCAAGGTTGGCAGGTCACATAGAGAACCAACACTGTGTTGAACCATCACAAGTCGACGGCGTTTTAGAGAGCACAACCGAGGGCGCAGAATAGGGAGACGTTGGTATCGACGAAGGGCTTCGCCCAGCCTCAAGGGCGCTCGCAGTCTTCTCCAGATCACTCATGCTTGGCGGAGGGACGGTGCAACTGCTGCTTCGGAGACGTAGAACGTCGATGAACTGAGATGGTAACATAAAATGGAGATATTCCAGGTAATAAGTCACAAAGAATCAACCTGAGAGGCTGAGTCTGGTGCTGCATACAGGGAATGCGGGCACTGCTGGTACAAGAGAAGTATCCAATACTCCGCCCAGCTGCATCGAAGTCACTACTCGAGTGTCACCTCCCGGACCACCACTCATCAACGCGGTCGCAACTCGCTGTGCGCGATCCACTCGCCGTCATTGTACTCTCCGCCACCGTCCGAGGCGATGTATTGCAGTTTGTATTGATACTTCTTCGTATCGCGACTGAGCCTCGATTGCACCACCGTCATTGCAAACCAAATGCCATCACGCAGCAGCCAAACTTTCGCTTTGGACTCGAAATGTTTCTGCCGGCACCAACAACGATACCTCAGTCAGAATGCATGCTTCCAACATCGGGCTGGAGTGAGATGCCTACCTCAGCTTCCTCCCCTCTCAGGACATGTGCGCGATATGCTGGCCGTGCATCGGCGTCAGCTTTGTCATGGAGATCCAGACTGTCGGCCGACGTGGTGGGCTCGTGGGACGATCCTGCGTCTTCAGGCATGATTGACGTTTCAACGTGAGCATCCGAAGGTGTAGACGGCAATTCGATGTGCAAGTGCGCAAGAGGCTGGGGCTGCGCCTACGAGGGGGCCTTATGATTACCTATTATCAAAAATTGGAGCTGAAGCTTCCAGGTCCGGCCAATGAATGCATAAATGTGCCGTGCCGCGAACAATATGCGGCTTAAAGTATCAGCTTGCAAGTGACAGCCAACCGCCTCGTTTGGGGAGGACGCACGCCGGACGACGGCTGGAAGCTGTACGGCATAGCCACGTCCAGGTACATGTACATAGGTAGGTGTACCGGTCGCCAAGAGGTATGATCGAAGCCAGCAGGTGTAAAGAGAAGTCACCATCTTGATCGCTCCGTGTAAGTTCGAAGATGTACGACAACACATCCACCTTGCGGTTGATCAGTGTCTTGTCTCGAGTTGACGAGAAGCCAGTCTGATGATTGAAAATCCGGATTATGGGTCGAGATCAAGGTTGAACCTGCGCCATGTGGTACACCGCAGTGATTGTGCGAATCCATAAGCGGTGCAAGTGTCCTCGAGAGCCGGATACCGAGCGAGAGCCAGCCTTCTTCAGGTCTCGTCCGCTTCTATCCCGGCGAGAATAAGCCAGCTGCGCACCAGATGGTCCGCACCTGGTATGCTTAGGCTAGGGCCGATCAATTTGGCTGTGTCACGAGTACATACACGTGGATATGAAGTCGCGTGCCCTCTCCGACCCAGGGTCAACGCTTCTGTACTAATCGGAAAATTAGCTGTAGAGGCTATGCTGTGGTGGAAACGATTGTTCGGATTGACTGCCGGCAGTCGGTCTGAGACCTTCAACACAACGTTGACAAAGCAAGTGGACGAGGATATGTACGTCGACCTACGAAAGTCAAGCACATTCAGCACAAAGCCTTGTACTGCTGCAGCATTTCCTTTTCGGTGTCTCCGAAGCGTCAATACTTCCGACTTTCGAGGCAACACGTCTGCCTTCCTACACCTCTTCCACGCTAGGCTTTTCCTCTCCTTGCAGTGTCTCTTCTGGGGCGGGCTTTTCTTCCCTTTGGAACACACTCTCAGGCCCAAGCTTTCTTCGGTTTACCGTCAAATCAAAGACATCATACCGCTGATACCCCGTGCCGACGACGTCATGGTACTGTTTGGGTTCAACACAAGCGTCCAGGTCCAGTTCACCGTAAGCGATGCCCTCTGTACCCTGCACCTGCGCTCCGATCTGCGCACCAGTGGGATCCAAGAACAGACTGGCACCCTGGGAGACGTGATCCAACGTTGCGGCCGCCGAAGCCGTATGCCTTACGATGGCGTCGCGCATCTCCTTGTCCATGAATCCTGAGCAGAGAACGCCAAAACACTTTGCCTCGAAGCAGTGTGCAGCGGTCCTCGTTCTGTTCGCCGCGACGTTATCATACTGCTTACCTTCTGATTCCGCCGAAGCGCCTTCTGCACTTGCGGACTTGACAGCGGTTCGCCGCGTTGGCCAGACCGCAGGCCATGTGGTGATGTGCAGCTGTTCGCCCTGCGCCATGAGAGTCCACCGCGCAAGTGGGTTTGTGTTCTCGCCACATATCAAGGAACCGATCTTCCCACACCTCTTCGTGTCGGCGACCTTCAGCCCTGATCCATCTCCGGGTGACCAGATCAGCTTCTCATAAAAGGTTGGCACTAACTTGCGATGATGATTGAGGATCTTGCCCTCGTCGCTGATCAAGACGGATGAGTTCCAAAGGCATCCAACGCTGTGAGGAGCACGCTCGTTGAAGCCAACATGAGCAAAGATGTGGTTCTGAGCACAGGCTTGTTGAAGAGTACGCATCTCCTTTCCATCCATCAGCATGCTTTCCCGTGCGAGATGCTTGAAGAAGTCGTGATTGTCGACGGGTGCAGAAACAGCGGCCTGGGAAACACTTCAGTCCGATTTCTTATACTGTTCGCTGACGGTCACGGTAGCGAACAAACCCATAGCGGAAACGCAGGTATGTATGTCTCCGGGAACACGACCAAATCGGCACGATTATTGGCAGCCTCCCGTATCAACGAAACGGTCTTCTGGACGGTTTTGGCTGTGTCGAGGAAGATTGGTGCCACATTGCAGGCTATAGAAGCTACCCGTCAGTCAAAATCACTCATGGATGCACTGTGTCATACTGTCAGCAACTCACCAGCAACTCTGATCTTCGGTAGCCAAGGAGCCATTGCCGCTGTGAGTTCTCTTTTCTCTTCGAGCCTGTATTATTATACGGACGATCACAGTTGAGGCAATTTCTATGGTGTAGCTGTAGGATGACGGGCTGATTAAAAGCAGGTGTCGGGAATAGTAACAAAGAGGCCCAAGGAGACAACGTGCGGGGTCGGTCGATAATTAACACGTCAAATCCACATACACCGCAAAGACCACATGTAAGGAAATGGCAGTTAGAGCATGAAATTGTCAAGCATCGCTTCGGTGGTTTCACGTGTAGAATAACAAGCCAGAGAATGAGCGCGCAGTGGAAACTTGAAGTTTCACCGACGCCGCTACCTACACTTGCCGTCAACAATGACCACGTTAGCAATCGCCGGTTGGGTTTTCGTAGCTCTGATGGCATACCATACCGTCATATCTTTCCGGGTGAGCCAAGAGTTCCCTCTCAAGGTATTCAAAGATCAATCGGGCGTGAATGCTTAGTACGTCAGCCGATACCAATCGTCCATGCTTCCCGGTAGCTTCCTATGAGTCAACTCCCCGTCGATTATCTTCGACGCTATGTGATCAACCTCAAAGGATCGATCTATACCGGAGCTGTGAGTGCGTTGGCCATGCGTGGTGTTGTAGAGCTTCATCACTGCTAACCGCAACATCTTCCAGTCAAGCCAGGAGACAGTGGGACTGACTCTGAGGATGTATACCAATCCATGGCGTTCAGTTGAGCGCTGCTTCCCACTGAGTATCGTCACCATCGAAACACCCCGTGTGGAAGGCGAAGTACCTGACAAGTCGTCCCAAGAGCCTGCGCATCTACCGCCTGTACTTGTCATTAACACATCGTCGTGGAAACCCATGATCATCATGTCGTCAACATCGGCCCTGTGCAAGCCTATCCGACGGCCAAGCAATCGTCCAGAACGCCCATCAACTCATCGGTTTCGCCTCTGCTCGCGCCCTTCCAGAAGTCGATGCCATCAATCGCCATGACATCGTCCATCGCTGACTGCTCGCCTTCGACCAAGCTACCGTTGAACATTGCTCCTGGCGTGGCGCCAACGACACGCGCTGACGTGAGAGCAAGGTCCGGATATCGACTCAGCAAGATGCTCTCTTCGAGGAAATGGTCCTGGTCGAGATATGGATCGGAGAGTTGTAGCGCGAGGCGCATATCTTGCATGTTGAGCGGTTCACGCTTGGCTTGCACCTCCATCTCGACTGGTAAAAGGCCGGCCGCGTTGCGCTGAATGATGGCACGCTCGACACCTGCTTCTTCCTTCTGCAGCTGGCGTCGAAACTTCGTCGTCTGAACGCAGCCTTCCGCATTCGAACGAGCGTGCGCACACAACTGGCTGAGTAGTTCCTTCAGATACACTTCAGTCGCCTGCTCCACCAGCTCGGCACAAGCTGACATTGTGCTCTGCGTGCCGGGCACCAACCCTTCCTCGGCGCAGATGGGCTCGATGCGATCTTGCATATCGCCCTGCGTCGGAAACTCCAGAGTCTCGGCCGCCAAACGCTGCGCGTACCGTCTCCGCATCTCCAGATCCCAGTTCGTCTTTTGCAGACCTCCCGCGCTCTGTGGTACGACATCCGGCGGCTTGACGGCGAGCTCGTGCTTATAGTCTTGGATTTCCCTGAGTCCATCGTTCAGCGCTCGGCCGTCTTCTTTGAGAACCTTGATGCGTCGCCTGTCGCGTGCGTGCAGTGACACGGTCTCCCTCTTGAGCCTCTCCTCCGCCTTGTCGTTCGCACCAGTGACTCCCGCATTCTTCGACGTCGCCGTCGGCTTGTCCGACGCTACAACCCATGGTGCTACGTCGGAAGATGGTGGATCGCGGAGTGTATTGGCATACAGCACTGCCAGGAGCGTGTTATGAAGGTGCTGCGTGGACACAGGCGAACGCAGGGGATCGGCGGTAGTGATGACCGAGTGGCTAGAGGAGAGCAAAGGCTGCAGCACCCAGCTCAGCTCTGCCTGGTTCAGGTTGCCCAGCACAAAGGCATTCAATGCCGCCTTGTACTCGGCCCATTGATCTGCGCCCAGCGCGGCTTTCAGTTGAGTATAGATGGGCTCCAATTCCACGCGCGAGACCGGTACTTTGCCCGTGCTACTGTTCTTTTGTGCTGACGGGTGCGATGTCGCGAGGGTTTTGGCGGAAAGGGTAGGCGAGATCGTCGGAAGGGTCAGGTCTGCTGGGTTCATCGTGCACCGCCGTTCACCGAGTGAGGCTCATAGAGGCTGGTGTCGGTATGCGACCACGGGAGTTTGACAGCACAGCGTCGGGTGTTGCGCCAAGTCGCGTACAACGATGTGATATGTATATTTGCCGTCCACGACGATGCGAGTCGCCCAACGCCAATCGAACAGGTCGCCCTCGGAAGGAAGAATAAAAGGTGCATGGGCATCTATATTCCGCGAGGTCGTAGAGGTGCGGCAGGAGGTGAACTTCAAGCATATTAGATAAGCAGATATCTTCCATTTCGCACCGTCTTCGCTATGTCCGCTACTTGCTGATATTGCCCTATTGGGGAGTTACCAATCTATCATACCAGAGCCCGGACTAGATGAAGTTACAACGCTGGCTCGTTCAAAACATCCACATATCGCTCCGGACCTCATGACATTGTATCACCCATCGGGTCCCTCACCGAATCATGGCTCTCCCATCGCCCGTCCTCTACAGTCCACTCAAGCACACCCCAATCCTCCAACAGCTGGCTCAGATCCATGCCGACTGTATCCTTACCGACGACACTCTCGCCACCTTCCTCCCAAACCCAGAGGACGGGTCCATGGACGTGCATGGCAAAATGCTCGTCTACTGGGCTCAACACGGCGATCAGGTAGCCGCGGGCATGCGCGACATCGTGCTGCAGTTCACCGACGCGAGCGAGAGGGAGCTGGCCGGATACGTGAGCCTGAGTTATGCCGCCGCGTCCGAGACCGGCCCGTTTCAAAGTTCGGTGGAGAAACTGAGGTCAGTCCGAAGCATCGGCGGAAAGGCATCGCGACGCGGGTGATGGAGAGATTGGAGCAGGTGGCGAGGGAGAAGAAGAAAGAACTCATCGTAGGTCCCGTTCTCCCTAACCTGAGATGCTAGTCTCTCGTTGCATCTTGCTCTTGACAGACATGCCTCTCCATTGGAAAGGACAAGTCTCAATGTCTGACCTTTACCGGCCATAGATGCTCGACACGGTTGTTGGCACTCCAGCCGAGCACTTCTATATCAAGGCAGGCTACATCGAGCTCGGCGTTGTGCCCAAGTATGCCATCAATCCCAGAGATGGGAGGTTGGTGGACGACAAGTTTTTCTATAAGGATCTAAGAGTGCACTGCGGAATGACAGGGGGAAATGAATAGTCGAAACGCGTGTGTTGTGTGCCCGTGCTGCTCTCGGGACTGTCCTGCAATATCGTACAATGCGTCTCAAGTTGACTCGGACCACCGAGCTTGCGCTTCGAGGACTGCGTTTCCCAGGACTGCTCCTTTTACTCTTGGCGGTCAAACTTGACGGTGCCTCCGCTGCTCACGCTAGCATAGGTCAGTTTGGTCGGCGCACTGCGACTCGAAGTCTGGCCTTCTGTCAGGTTGACCGAGTCCGCTGGCTTGATCGCCATCGCCTGGGGCACGGCGCCGGCGGGCGCATCTGCTATCTCGTTCACGTCTCGTGATGTGAGCGCATCACTGAGCGCGGCGCCTCGCGATTGAATTAGGATTTGGGAGGGACCGTTGAAGTGCAGGAAGAGCTATCGATGTTAGCAGGTAAAGGACATTAATTGCGCGAGTACCACCGCCAGACTCACCCGGTCGCCCCAAATAACCCTCCTCCCCCACGTGCGCGTCACGTATGCTGCATCTCGCATAAACCGCCAGATGGTGATCTCTCGCATCGTGCGCCAGAACCGCGTGTCTGGCAGCCAGCCCGTCGGGTTGGGAATCTGAAAGCGCAGCGCATTCGCCTTGAAACGGTAGGGTTGCGGCGCATGCTGCATGATGCTGTAGGCGATTACGTGGGAGGGATGTACGACATACTCTTCGCCGGTTTTGAGCGTGATTCGATGGATGAGGCCTTTGCCGCTCAAGGCGAGCAGGCCTCGACCGGTCACGGAGGTGCTACCCCAGTGTGCTAGGCTCTTGATCGGTTAGCGCGTGAAAAGAAGCTACGTGTCGTGATGTACGCACCATCTTCGTGCTGAGGCGCGGCAGCAGACCTAGCGTATGGCCTGTCCAGGCCAGCAATGCATTGCGCTGCGCAACCATCCAATCCAGCCTGCCGTCCAGGTGGACCACCACCAGCGAGGTGACGGGTGATTTGGTGGCTATGAGTGCGGTGTAAGGCGTGGTGGAAGATATCCGCTGGTAGATGAAGGGGATGCCGAGTAGTGCTCTTCTGAATGGTTCGAGGAGGGAGAGGGTGGAGACGGTGTTCTCGGCCTTCCCATTGAAACCGACGAGGGTGCCTTTGCGGGTGTAGAGGTTCTGTGAGGCGGCGATGGATGCGGACAGCATGGAGAAGGGCGAGCCTAGCACTTCGAAGCGTGCGTCTGTACAACGTGTAAGCCTTCTGTCTAGACTTTTCATGAATGATCGTACCAGCACCAGGCGTCGAGCTCGCGTCGGCGGCATCCCAGCCTTGTTGCGGTTCTGTCGAAGAAGGCGTCGCGCTGATCTGGACGTATCGCCTGCCGCTCCTCTCTATCACGGACCGTGAGGTCGCCTGCGATCGACATACCGCGCAGACATGCCCCAATGTCTGGCGGCGCATTATTGTTGTTGGATGGAGGTCCGTCTCTGCACTGTCACGTTCTTGTTTGGAGCTCTGGCACCTCCGGAGGCAGAAGAAGCTCGAACCCCGAGCGACCTCCGCAGAGCGTCGTCGGCACACCTCGCCTTCATGCCCTCCTCCTCCTCCTCCTCCTCCTCCTCCTCTACAACCCTTGCTCCGCCATCTCGACATGAATCGTTGTACATAACTCCCAAAAGTCGTACCGCGACGATGCCATCTCACCTCACGCGCCATGTCTTCCGCCGTTTGCTCGCCAACGAGCGTGTTGTGTATCAAGGCTGTCTCCGACGACAAGCCTACAGCTCCATCGTGCGTCCATGCACGAATCCAGGCATACGGCAAAGACAACACAGCATGTCGCTGGAAGGGCATTCACAGCGACGGAGCTTCTTCAACTTCAACATGTTTCGCAAAGCCAGGCGAGAGGCCAAAGAAGCCGACATGTTTCCCGGTGTCGAGCAAATGATGGAGCTGGAAAGGATGCAAAGGATGCGCGCTCGTTTGCCGCCGCCACAGCAGATTGAAGCTGCGGTTTGGAAGCTCACTTGGGCGAAGGATGAGATCAAGATGCCTCTTAAGGATACGGAGGCACAGCTGGTCCTCATGAGCCTCCGATACTTGCTTGAAAATAACAGTGATTACATCAAGTCATTGAGTTACGGACGGCTGAAAGAGCTAGCACGCCTGGTAACACGAGGAGGCACGCCGACTTTGGAAGCGCACGTCGAGATTGGGAAAATATTATACGACCAGATGGACGCGAACAACCGGGAGGGTCCATTGTTCATGATCGAGGCATATAGCAAGTTGCTGTCGTTCGCGGGCCGGACGGCGCAGGCGCGTGAGCTACTATTGCATCACGAGGCATCTTTGAGAGGACCGACGGGACGCGAGGAGCCAGGTCTATCTGCGGAGAACGATGACTGGCATGCAGATGGTCGGAGCGACGCTAGGGAGTCGACTGAGGCGTCATCGGTCAATTGCAGACTAGGTCGTGTGTGGAGTTATGTTCTTCGAAGCGCTGCTTCTTGCGATAATCAGGAGGAACTTGAACGCACGCTCCAGATACTCGAAATGCGTAAGCTGGAACATCTCCCTCCCGTGATAGCACAACTTCTCGAAATGGCACTCGTGCAGGATGATGCGCACGAAACGCGGAGACGGTGGAGGAGTTATTGGGGGAAGCACAGTGGATATGCGACAAAAGACTCCAGTGGCGCGTGGCTTGGACGAAGCGTCGACAACGTGCTGCGCTGGTGCGTCGCTAGTGGCAACATCGACTTGGGACACGAAGTAGTGAGGGATGTAATGGAAATCAATCCGCCAAAGCCGGTCTGGGACGCTGTTTTCGTTTGGGCAGCTAGGACCGGTAAAGGGGTGGATGAGATCGCGCGGATGATAGACGTGATGGAGCGGTCGAATGCGAGCTTGGACGAACCTTCATCCAAACGTCTGCCAGACACGACAACGATCAACGCGCTCGTTGAATTTGCGATTTCGAAGAGCGATCCATACATGGCAGAACGCTTCATCTCTTTCGGCCGAGACCATGGCATTCAGCCCGATGCGAGGACATATGTCTTACAGATGGACTACAGGTTGAGCGTCAGCGATGTGGACGGAGCACTGAATGCATACACAAACTTGCAAGCCATGGACCTTTCGTGGAATGAGGATGTGCCGGCCGTCAACCGCCTGATCGTCGCACTATGCGGCAGCAAACGCCACGACTTTGACACCATTATGAACGTCGCCGCCGATTTGTCCGACCGCCGGGTACGCTTCGACCCGACCACCGTCTCGACGCTGAGCCTTCTCCATCTCAGCCGAGACGAGCTGCACGACGTTGTCGATCTCCTCAACACTCATGCCTTTCACTACTCCTCTACCGAGCGTGCCGGTATTCGCGATGCCATGGCCAACTATTGCCTCGACCCCGCCACCCCGACCTCTCGTGCTTGGGATGCCTACACCATCATCATCCGCATCTTCGACGAGCTCCCCCGCTCCGCGCGCACAGAACTTATGACCAACTTTTTCACGCGCGCCCGCACAGATATGGCCGTGCACGTCTTCAACCACATGCGTGCCCACTCCCGCGCTGATACCATCCCCACAATTGACACCTACGTCACGGCCTTCACCGGCTCAGCCCGCCTGGGCGACCTCGAGAGCTTGGAAGTCATTCACAACCAGCTCAAACTCGACTACAACATCAACGTCAACACCCACCTACGGAACGCGCTGATCGACGCATATACCAAGTGCGGTCGCTCTCGCAGAGCGCTGCAGTTTTGGGATGATGTCGTGGCGTCCAAAGAAGGGCCGAGCTATGACAGCATCCACATGGCGCTGCGCGCGTGCGAGGGCGTACCTTTCGGCGACGTTAGGGCACAGGAGATCTGGAACCGGCTGACCAGGACGCGCGTGGAGCTCGATGGAAGCCTGTGGCGGAGCTACATGGCGGCGCTGGTCGCGGAGGGCAACGTCGAGAACGCGGTTGCGACATTGGAGCGAGCCGACGAGGAGGGGCAGCTGCAGGCCGATGCGTTCTTGCTAGATAGTCTGTATGAGGCGGCGCCGGGCAAGGAGAAGCAGGCAGAGATCGAGACGTGGGCGAGGGCGAGGTATGCAAAGCAGTGGGAAGAGTTGGAGCGATCAGGGGTAGAAGTGAGCGCCACGGGTATGAGGACGTTCAAGATTGACCGGAGCGTGGCGCCTTGATGCTCCACGGACAGCATGCCTACCTACGAACCCTGGGAAACCTTCGTGGATGGTCTAGGACTGGCGGGCGCGCTGACACCACTTGCCCTCACGCCGGGAAGCGGACGCTCCGAAATCTGCCAGTGAATGCGGAGGACGGCTTGGTTGGGCGACTGCACAATGGGCGCCTTGCGTGGATGACTCGAGCCATGGGAACTGGACACAAACCAGGTGCGACTTTGTTTCAAGACAACACATGCACTAAGTTCTCGAGCCGCTATGCCTCGACCCATTACTGCTCAGATCAGCATCTTATCCGCATTAGTGGAAGTCTACTACAAGGGGAAGAACCTTTGGGAAGCAAGTACCGCTGAGGTGCCAGAGGCTGTTCGGCCAAGATGCATGTCATCGATGTCTTGGACTACGAGTCAGGAAATCAGTCCGGAAGACTGTCACCGTATCGTTACAGTTTTGGTGGTACTATCTGATACTCCTGGCAGAGCCAGCTGGGTTGGGACGCCGTACCAAAGCGCATTGCTTCATCGCAGCGTCGAAGACAATAAGCTGGGCATGAATCACGCGAACGACTTCTCACGCAGGATTCACCACATCGACAGCTGCGGCGAACGTGTTACTTGACGTGCGAAATACTGTCGGCGTCAAGTCTACTACCTTGGTCGTCCAGACGGCATCACGACCGACGTAGAACTGGGGAGCGAAGGAGTATCATGGAGAGCGAAATGAGCCTCTGAGTCACGACCAAGCATATTCGCACTTGCCCATACGTATGTACGTTCGAATCACGTCCACAGCAATTCACCAGCTTCACAGCATCTGAAAAAGCAGGAGAAATGAGCATGCAATAAGTAATGGGCCTTCGGGTCCTGGCGCGGAATTCACAGCCAGCGTATTGTCGTCAATCTAGCAAGATGATTTTCTTCCAAAGCACTGCGCCGCAGATGGTCTAGAAACCTGATGTTGTGATCGTACCAGTCTCGTTGAACGTGAAGTTCATTGAGCACGTGATACTGTAATTGATCTGCCAAGGCTCGCTTGTCTTACATAATCAGAAATTCCGCACCGCAAGACACAATTCTTGAATTCTCGTCCGAAGCGAACACTGAGCATCGCATTGCATCGTCAACACCATCACAATGCCTACAAGAGCAACCAAGACCCGCAAGCAGTACGTCTCGCTCTTTATCTGAACACGCGATCAATGCGACCATACACCGTCGCCTGCGCGCATCGTCACCGCATACCCAGCACAGCGACACGCGTGCAACATGCTAACTTTCCATCTTTAGCCGCGGTCACGTCTCGGCCGGTCATGGTCGTGTCGGCAAGCACAGGAAGCATCCCGGTGGTCGTGGTCTTGCCGGTGGTCAGCACCACCACCGCACCAACATGGACAAGTACCACCCGGGTTACTTCGGTAAAGTCGGTATGAGGTACTTTCACAAGATGGGCAACACCTTTTGGAAACCCGTCATCAACCTCGACAAGGTGAGGACCATCGTATTCCACATGTTTGGGCACGTCAAACTAACGTCGATGAAGCTCTGGTCGCTCGTCCCAGCCGAACAGCGCGAGAAGTACCTCTCCAAGAGCGAATCTTCCGACACCGCGCCCGTTCTCGACCTCCTCCCACTCGGCTACAGCAAGGTCCTCGGGAAGGGTCGCATCCCGGAGATTCCTCTCATCGTTCGCGCACGCTACTTCAGCAAGGACGCCGAGCGGAAGATCAAGGAAGCTGGTGGCGTTGTCCAGCTCGTGGGTTAATTGCAATACCCGGTGCCACAGAAGAGCATCGCATGTGGGATCGCGGAGCTTTGCATGAGCCTGGCGTTTCACGGATGGCAAGATGATGGAAGATGTGTGTGGATCGTTCGGACACCATACCCTTTCAGCGTGGTAGCTGAGAGATGCTTCGCCGTCGTAACTAGACACAATGCAAGCATCTCTGAACCCACCTTCTGACGTCCTCGGTCGAGGATGAGCTGTTCCACTGCCATGTGTGAATGTGCCCATTGCCAAGGTACCGCCATGCGCTGGCAAGGTCTAATGCGCACTGGCATATAGACCACTGGTCTGAGTCGTATACCTTGGTGTTGTAGTATCGTGAAAGGTAGGTCAGATTTCGCTGTTTGGGCCAATGGTGTGCTCTCGTCGTGCTTGTACTATCGACACAGCCACGGTAATAACATGGCTTCATCCTGCAACATCTCATCGTGCAACAAGGCGCAGACGCAGAAGGGTGTGCAGTAAGTAAGACTTCGCTTGGTTCTACCAGATGATGTTTTTGGTAGGATTGCCAAGAAGACGGTGCGGCTGTGGCCAAGTGGAAGGATCCGACCGCAGCCAACGCTCTCATGTGACTGTCGGGCTGCTTCGCCACGTCCCAAAAATGTTTATGAACAAGTAAGTCCTTTCATCCGAGAAGGTCGTTTCTTTGTCAATTTTTGAAACGTTGTTCTTCGACATACAAGGTCGGTTTCGTCTATTGAGAGTGAGACCAATCTACAATTTAGCAGAATATACCACGTAACAACTTTACCCCTATCCTGAAGCGAGCGGTCTATTCGACGTGGAAGAGTTCGATACAGCCCGATCGAGCCAGAGAAAGCGTTCGTCTCAAGGTTGTGATACGAACGAAAGCAACAATGTTCCGCAGATCGAGCCAGCCCAGCCCAGCCGCCGTCCCTGAATCCGACCCCATCCCCACCACCACCACCACTACCACCACAATCAAAACATACCACGTCGTAAACCAACACACCTTCCGACAAAACCGCCTCGAAATCCACCACGACTCGCACCCCATCCTTTGGACCACCACCAGATCCAAACTCTTCAAACCGCCCCAAATCACCCTCCACACCGACAGCCAAACCGGCCCCGTCGTCGCCGCCTGCAAACTGAAGACCTGGAGCTGCGACATCGAGATCTGCCTCGGCGAGCCAGACCAGACCGGTGCGAACTTCGAGCGCGTGACGTCCGAGTCCTGGATGAACAAGTCCTACCGCTTTCACGACGTCGACGGACGCGCGTACCGATGGAAACGCACGCACAGCAAGGACCTCGGGGCGAGTCGATGGGGGTCGAAGGACTTCAAGCTGGTCGATGGAGAGGCCAGCGGGGCGGTGTTGGCGGTGTTTGTGCACACGCAGAGTGTGTTCGGCCGGCTGCACCAGGTGGCGAGGATCGAGTACTTTGTCGACATGAGCCGGGAGCTGGAGTTGGCGAGTCTGGCGGCCATTTTGGGCATCGAGGAGGTCATTGCGCAGGCGGAACGGTCGGCGGCTGCTGGGGGCGTTGGTTGAGAGGGGGTTTTCGCGCGAAAGAGTGACTTCTACTTTCCATTTATCACGTTATCTAATGCTCGCGTTCCATTCGTTAAGCCCCAGTAGGGGGCATCATAAGCCGAGTTCTCTGCAGGTCATGTTGTGAAGCAGCATCAACGCCGGTGTCTACGTCTCCCGCTGCGTCCTCCGTCATCGTCGTTTTCGCCACCCAAGACGCGCCCCAAAATGTTACCAAACCCCGCTCCACCCAGGAGATCATTGATCTTTTCCGCCAATGGATCGCCGTCTGTCCTATTCCCTTGCTCGTCGAACCGCGCCGGCAGCTCCACCGTCCCTTCCGAGTCCTCTTCCTCCGGCGAGTGCTCGTACTTGTCATGCATCAACTGCGGCGAGTCTCGATGCCGCTCCTCGCTCCCGTCCCTACGCTTCCGCCGCTGACGCCGCCGATGCTTCTTGTCTCCACTCGCCTCGCTGTCGCTGTGTCGGTCCTCTTTCGCCTTGCGCGGAGCCTCGGGCGAATGCAAGGTGTTGCTGCCCAAGTCGAACCTCACCCGGCTCTGGCTCCTCGATCGTGGCGACCTCGGCCGCGCTCCTACACCATCTGTGACACGATGCATTGTCAGCACTGCGTCTCGCTTCCATATGACCTCACGTGCGGGTACAGTGAGACGTACCCGCATCTTGAGACTCGCGCGTCGCGGCAGACGCATCATTGGGCGTACTCACATTCTCGGGGTCTCTGCCTGGTCTGCCCTCGTACGCGGGCGTGGGCGCGGCGTACCTCGGATCGCCGGCGAACGTGTCATTTGGGTACGGAGCACCGAGATTGGCGTCGCTGTCGCCGTAGCCGCCATAACTTTGATGATACGGCTGTTGCTGTTGGTGATGGTCGTGGTTTGCACCTTGCGCGTAATCCGCTGGATTGTACGCAGCGTATCCTTGTTGGTCGGTAACAGGCCGCTCGCGCGCGTACTCCTCGCCAGTGGGTGGCGGCGGGAAGTAGTTGCTCGAAGGATACGCTTGCTCGTTGCCCTGATTTGGCGGCAGATAACCCGAAGGGCCACCCATAGGCGATGGGCTATAGACATCGTCTCGACCATATTGGTCATTATATGCTGCGTCGTCATCTCGGCCTGTCGTGCGAATCAGTATCTCGATTGAGTCGAAAGCGGATAAAGCTTCTCACGGTTTCGACTCCGACTCCGGCTTCTGCTTCGGCTCTCGTCTCTGCGTCTTGATCGCTCTCGTCTCTTGCCGACCTGATGCGCGGCCACAGCCGCCGCCCCTGCGGCTGCACCGACTCCGGCGAGGTTGCGACTTCTCGACCGGCTTCGTCGACGTCTGTTGTCAGGACTACTACCGCTGCTACTGCCGCCGTGTCGCCTGCGATACATGCCGGGCTCTTCGTCGCTGTAGTACCCACGCGCTGACTCGGGATAGATCGGCTCATCGCCATATGCTATCATGGGACGGTCGTCAAAACTCCTTCTGTCATCCCCAGCATAAGGAGCAGGGACGGACCTACTCCTGGACCGGCTGCGCCTACGCCTCCCTCGGCCCATCTCGTCTGCGATGATTGCTTCCTTCTTGGCCTGCTGGCTGGCTTTGTTCTTTTCATACAAACCTGCGAGCGCAGCGCCACCGAGCCCTGCGGCTGCAATGGGCACGCCTTGCCTGACCCTACTGCGCGACCTCCCCGTGCCCCCACGGCTCTTCGACCGATACCGGTCCCAGATGCCGGCGGCGGCGGCCGTCGCCAACCCAGCTTTCGCCATCGTGCGGTTGCGGTGTTCCGGATCTTGAGGAGTGTTGCGGACGTCGACCGGTGCCGAACCATACGTATCGTAGCTGTCGACACTGGCACGCCTTCTTCTGGAGCGGCTACGGCGGGGCGGTGGGGCGTTTGGTATAACGACGGTCTCCTTGTTACCTCTGTTCTTCAATGCATATCCGGCAAGCGCGCCGACAGCTGCGACGGCCGCCAGCCCACCAAGCTGTTGTGCACGCGACAACGACTTTGAGCGCGACCTAGAGCGGTGCTTTCGCCTATCCCGGCGATCGCGCCGATCTTCGTAGGAGCTGCTTCGCGATCTGCTCTTGCGGCGTCTGCTCTTGCTCCTCACACGACTCAGAGCTTCCGCACCCACCGCGCCGAGAGCGGCACCGCCGATGAGATCGCGGCCTCTGTGACCAGTTGCCTGCCCTTGGCTCCTGCGGTGATGGCGGATGATCTCAGCTGCGCCGATGCCGGCGGCCGCGCCTTCGGCAAGATGAAGCCGGTGGCGAGGTGAACCAGAGCGAGCTCTATCGGCTCTGTCGCCTTCATACGTGCGCTCGCGCCGCACATACTCGTAACTGTCGTCACTGCTGTACTGAGAAGCGCTGTCGCGCGGACGAATCTCCGACCTTCGCTCATAACTGTCGTCTCGCCTCCTCGAGCGATCGACCTCCCGAATGCGTCGCTCGTAAAAGTAGTCTTCTTCTTGCGGCTGTGTTGGCGGCGGCGGCTTTTCGGACGGCGATCGGGCGGATGCCACAGTGGTTGGCGCCGGTGGTTCATCCCGCTTCACTAACGACCGGCTTTCTTCCCGGACTTCTTCACGCTCGACGAACTCGTATTGCGGCTCACGGCGCTCTTCCCGGATGATGATTGGGGCCGGGTCACGGCGTTCTTCGCGGATGATGATCGGTTGCGGGGCGGGGGCCGACTCACGGATGATGATGGGCTGCGGCTGTTGATAGTATTCGGTACTCCTAGTATACTTCTCGATATCGAACGGTTCCTCTCGATCACGTGTGATGGTGGTGGTCCTGCGGGGCGGCGAAAAGTCCCGCTCGCGCTCAAAGCGATACTCTCTAATCCGCTCGCGCTCGGGTGATGGTGGAGAGGGCGCGCGCACCACTTCGCGCTCGCGCTCGACGACACGGAACTCACTCCTCGAGCCCACTCCCGAACGACGATCGGAGTCACCGTCGCGCTCGAGCACGCGATAGGAAATGTCTCGCCTGGGCTCCCGCTCTCGCTCGCGTTCGCTCACGCGGTATTCGACTTCCTCGCGAGCCGGTGGCTGCGGTTCCTCGCGACGCTCGCGTCGGATGATGATCTTGTCCTCTTTGACATTTTCACCGTCGCCGCCGCCGCGATACGCCGAGCGCGCGCTTTCGGGCACCTGATATCGTTTGACGGTCGTGTACGTCCGTCTCGGCGCGTCCTCTTCTCGCTCTCTGTACACCACCCTCTCGCCGCGTACTGACATGGTGTCGGATGGATGCCTTGCTGGCTTGAATCGTGAGCGTCCGTCAGCCGCTGGGATGATATGGGTGAAGTCCAGTAGGTGACGGACGAGAAAAAGCGGGGTGTAGGCGGTGGGGGCAGCTCGACTCTCAGGTGTGACAAAGCTGAAGCATCACCAACGATGCCGGTCGGGTTTGGCGGTTTGGCGATTGGCCCGATGTTGGTGTATGTCATGTGATGGTAAAGATGGTGTGTGATGAAGTTGGTATGAGGAGGGGTCGGGACGCAAGGCGACGAATCGTATGCCGATGACGCACGGGGGGGACTCAACGGCCCTCTCGCGGCCCGAAAACGGAAGATGGCGAATGACGGCTCGGTATCTTACAAGGCACCTGCACGAAAGAGGACGGTACGGTACGGGATTGGTATAGTACAGGTCCGTACCAACGAACACTCAAGTACATGAACATACAAGCGAGCATCACCGTGGTTACCCAAAGAGTCGTGTGTAAGGAACATCTGCAAAGATCGTGAAGAATGACTGACTTTAACCGATCGCTCGCCAACGCCATCACAAGGCCGAATTAGGAAGGAGAGAAAGAGTGAGAGTACTGTACTCGGCATCGCGATGCCAGCATACATATATCGCGCTTTTCATCAATGTCGCAATGCATGTAGGTAAGTATATGCAAATGGTTTTTCTTCCACATATTGACACTATTGCAACCGTATTCAAAGTCCCAAAACATCCGACGCCACAGAGTTTCATGCTTTGAGCTTTTCCCCCATTATTCTGGTATGCCCGAACGTATGAACGCCAGGCCAGTGTGATGAGCCATACTGTACCGTGACGCGTATGGTGGACATCAGGACCGCCACCCATCCAGTCGCTTGCCTCTCCTTCAAGCACATGTCCATCCGTGCATCCCCCCTTCAGTCGTGTGTCTCTTCGTAGTTGAGCCTCAAGTGACCAAGAAATCCCACCCCCTCTTCGCAATGATCGACTCCCAATCCCACGTCTCGTCCTCGCGCCCTTCGTCTATCATCTCCCACACCTGCTCGACGATGATGCGCGCGTGCTTGATGTTGCCGAGATTGCTCCACTCCTGCAGGCGACGGAACGCGGCGCTGATCTCCGGCCGTTGCGCGGGCTCGAAAGCGGCGCAGCCGAGCAGGAAGAGCGGCATCAGCAGGATGGACTGCGTCGAGCAGTCGTCCGTGTTCCACGGCAGCGTGCGGAGGTACTTCAAGCCCTCGTCGACGGCTTGCTCGAAGGTGGGGCTGGGCCGCGACGGCATGATGGTCCGCTGCAGGTAGATCCACGTGCATTGCCGGTAGAGCAAGCTCGCCAGATAGCGGGGACTCCCACTCGGGTGCGAGCACGTCCATGCTCTCAACGCGTTGTCGATGGCAAACGCCTTGTCGAAGATTGGCGCGTCCCACCAGTGGCTCGAGCCGTGGGCCCTCAGTTGCCGGATCGCATCCCGCAGCTGTCGGATCTGACTGATGAAACCGAACAAGCCATCCATCACGCCCAGGAGTGTGCCGGCTTGGGGTTGAATCATGAACTCGGGTAATCGGAAGCCGGCCATTAGATCCACACTGCGCTGGTCCAGAGGGTTACTGAGGCTGGTGATGGAGCTACTGTAGTCATGGTACAGGAGAAATTCGAGGATGAATTGCCGTAGCTGCTCATTGGGGAAGGCGCATCTGTGCTGGAGCAACATTTCCTTCATCGCGTTGAGATGGAAGCGATAAGAGCCGGTCAGATCCCCGGCACAAACGGTTTGGAGGCACAAAACGAGGGTCTGGGCGATCGATGGGTCGCCAATGGTCGCAACGGCGCCGTCAGAGGTGCGCGTGGCTTCGCAGAGATCCTGCTGCAACAGGCGCATGGCTCGGCTGCTGTGACGCTCTTGCCGCTGTTCCCACTCGGCGTTCGAGGCCGATTCATTCGCCGTCAAGCAGCTGCCGGAGAGGTATAGCAAGCTATGCATGAGGCCGGTGTGGCTCATCGCCATGGGGACGATGATCTCCAGGAATGGGTTGTGATGATCGGTGAGGGACAGGACCTTTCCGACCTGGGTGGTGAAGTGGTGGAAGAACATTTGATCAATCGACCCGTCGATCCCGTCGACCAGCATAGGCAGATCGGCCGGGAGGGTGGTCCGTACGGTCAAGATCCTGTCCTTGCCGCTTCGCCATGTCTGCTTGGGTTCGTACCCGTCACAGACGACGTTGTTCTTCTCACAATTGATACACGACGGCCTCGTCTCGTCGCACTTCTTCTTCCGTTTCCGGCACGTGCCGCAACCGGTCTTGGACCTCGCGTGTGCCGACTTCTTTTCCTCGACCACCGGATGCTTCCGTGGCCGTCCACGCTTACGTCGCGTGGGCAAGGTGATGAGATCGGGCGTAGCGACGGACTTCGTACATGTATCCTCGAGTCCGTCGAGCGTGGTTTCGCCGAGCTCCTTGATCTTCGGGACAACATCCGACCGGGCCTTGGCGTCGTCGCTGTCGTCGTCCGGTGTAGCGACGGTGTCAGTCCTGCGATCGAGCGAAGAGCTGGATGTGGTCGAGTACGGCGAGTTGGAGAAGGTGCTGAGCCTACGGATTGGTCGCGATAGGTCAGGTGAGTCCATGCCGCGGAAGGATGGTCTCGCCGGCGGTGCGGGAGTGTATCGGTGTTTGGTAACCACGCGTTCCAACATTCACTTGACGAGCATCGTAACCCTCGGACTGGAAACGATGCGGTGCAACTGATGGTGAGTAGTCACTATAAGTACGCTTCGCATGTATACCGAGTATCCCACATGACGGCACCATGGGCGCGGCGTCGTGGGCCAGGCAATGTGGGTGGACGTTTGTCAAAGGTGGATGGATGGGTGGATTGGTTTGTTGGTGTGTCGAGGCGACAACATGGCCGCAACAACGGCAGGTTTCAAGGTGCAGCAGCGCGTGAGTGGGCGCATACCATGCAGCTACGTCTGAGGGGATGATGGATGAGGTAAGTCGGTGGTGTACCGTGTCCGTGTCCGGGTCGGTCCTATAGTCCTACCTCCTACTACTCTGCATGCCAGCTACAGCATTGTACAAGAGATTGTGAATTGACAGGGGACCGACTAGTCGACTAGCTTCATGGTATGCGGATAATAAGGTAGAACCGCCGAAGGTGCCAGGAGTCTAAAGACGACAGCCAGCTTGCTTAAGGTATACACGCTTCAGGTTTCGCTACCAACAAGTCACCTTTTGGTGCCATTGCAGACCCGAGACGCGCGCTCCTACAGTAGAAAAGAAACAACAAGGCTTTGTTGTCCGTCGATCGGGTGTGGAACATCCACGAATGTGCATGCGCGGGCCACGCCAATATCCGCCGACAGCAACCCTGCCGCGCGACTGCAGGCTACATACACCGGAAAGCTAAGAACGGCATGCCGAACCACGCGTACCCACCTCGGGCACTCCACCACCGGTCCACGCCTCCTCCCGACAGTTCCCACCCAGTTGTCGTCAAGCGGGATGGCAGTGGGGATGTCAACGGGAAATGATGAATGTCGACTATGGATGAAGTTCGACGCCTCTACGGCCTTCGCACCCCCTCACCCGCCCGGTCACGGTACTCACACCCTCTCTGGTCATACTCATGCACCTCTCCTGCCTGTGCCCTGCGGCTTGCCGTCTGTGATCGGAGAAAGCGGTGAGTGCGGCAAGTGGTTTGTGCTGTAAGTATACGTCTGCTGATCCCCGTCGAGCCATGTTACCCGTGAACCATGCAGTGATGGACGGACGGGTACGAAGCGTGGGATGGAGAAACGGACGACTTTGCGGTTCGCTGGATCAGGAACGCGCCTTCACTCCGACACCGCCACAAGGATTGAGACCCGATCCGGACTCGCCAATGGCAGAGACGCGAATAATGTGATGAGCCCACGGACTGCGTTCCTCATCTGGTGAGAAGCGGGAAACATGTGGTGGTCTGTTTCACAACGCGGGTCCATGCCGCTGAGGAGCAGCAGTGTCACTAGTGGTCTGTGTACCAAACACATCGATGGGAACCGTACAGACAGCTTGGCCACACACAAACAGACACCTCCCTGTTCACGACGTCCCGATCTACTCACAAAGCACGGACGAGCTCCATTCCGCTCACTTCCACTCTCGCTCGCCGGCCAGCTCGATCGCAAAATGGACAGATGCACACGAATTATGAAATTCCCTAATCACTCTTTTTCGGTGTTTGCGGTGCCGGCCCTGCTCTGAGTCGACCGTACTTGTAGCAGCTTCGATTCACGGTCACACAATACAATTAAGCTGGCTGAGATGAGCGTAAGAACTGCAAGCGGCCATCCTTCGAGTTGATACACTATCTCGAGACTGCGAACCTTCGAGGTAGCCACGTCCATCTTCCTGGACCTCGCATTCTAACCCAACCGTTTGCAGACAACGCAAACGTACATCAGATTTTACTTCTAAAACTAGAGGTTTCAGTAGCACAGCACACCTGCCCGTCCGCACCCACCTTCCCCTCGACCGCACCCTGGTGATGGGCCTCACTGACGAGAGTACTCTTGTTGAAACCCTGCGTGCTGGGCGGCACGTCGAGCGCCGGGTTCTTGTCGAAGAAGTTGACGGGCTTGAACGCGACTTTGATCTGCTCGCACGGCATGACGGGGAAGTCCTCGATGCGTGGGATCTGAACAGCATATGCGGCTTAGTGTATGCACAGGCCGGGCTTATCTGACTGGAAGCAGGGCTGCGGGTGGATATGAACTCACATGGTTGATGCCGAATTGCACAAAGACGACCAGGTCTTGGTCCACGATGTTCTCCTTCCTGTCGGCCCAACCGCGTACGCCAGTGCCACCTCTGGATTGGTTGGTGTACTTCCCGCCTGCGAAGAGTTCACCCTCGCGGTATTTGACCTTGACATTGTCAGCATATAGAATGTCTTCACGCGAGCGCAACATTGCGATTCGGGGGCTCCAAGCTTACCGCGTAGATGTCACGGTCGGCAAATTCCGCCCGTCGGTGATTGAAGCTCTCGGTGTCCGACAACATCTTCTGGAAAGGGGGAGCATGGATCTTGTAAGCGACCGGCTTGCCGTTGATGGGATTGCGGACTCCAACATTCTGAATCTTAAAGGTGCGGTTGACGTTGATGTCGGTGTTGTAGCCACCGGAGTGCTCGACAATGGTCTCTTTGGTCACGTAGCCGCTTCCATGGGGGTTGAAGTCACTGCGCGGCATTGGGTGGGCTTCTTCGTAGACCAGACGGTTGTCGTGGCCGTCGATCATGGGGTCGACGCGGAGCGAGAAGATGTGCTGATGGTGGGTGGCCAGGACACCGGGGTGGACGACGGTGCCCCATGGCACTTCGATGCCGTCGTCGATGGGCTGGGTGGACAGGATACCGGTCGCGCGAACCTCATAGTTGAGCTCGCCTGCCTGGTTGAGGACGAAGGCGAGGATGTACTCATAGTTGGCGACGGTGATGATGGATTGCAAGACGAGCTCTCGACTCCGGACAACGGCACCGCGACCGGTGCGGTAATTGGTGTGCTTCCAGCCGATACCGCCGTCCTGCTCGTGGACACAGACCACGTTGGGCATGTCCATCAACCCGCCCTTCTCATCCGCAAGCACCGCGGACAGATAATGAATAGAACCGAGGCAGTCACACCCAAGCTTGAGGTTGTTGGCCATCACCCCCGCACCGGCGTCGCCGAGATCAAAGGCGGACTTCTTGTGGAAGGGATGCCGAGGGTCGGCGTACGGAATGTTCATATCTGACAGCGAGAGACGGTAGAACAAGCTGCGACCATCGTAGCGGACGTCGTACAGGACCATACCCTCACGCTGGTTGAATCCAACACGGAAGGACCACTTCTGCCACTCGACGACGTGCGAAGTTCCTTGCTCCGTCACTGTGAAACTGGCACCCTCAGGCTGAACCACATTGAGCGGCTTCAGATCCGTGCGCAGCTGTTGAGACTCCGGGATGTACTCGTTCGCCGGTCTGGGCTGGAAAGGCTGTGGCTCCTTAACGATATTGTCCTTGCCTGTCGGTAGGTGATCGATCCGGATGACCTGCATGCTCGCGGAGCTGACGACCGGCGAGATGGTGAGGGGGAGTGCATAATGGTTGGAATCGGCCTCGTGGGAGTTGGCCGGATCCCGGATGTAAAGGAAAGTCTGCCACATGCGTTCGTCGTCGTTGATGCCGTCCGAGCCGTAGATCCACGGGTCAACGACCACACACGTACCCACTGGAAGCTGGAGCTTGGCGATCTCAGCCTTCACGCCTTCGTCCTCCAGTGCGACGCGCTCGATGGCCATGATCTCCTCGCCGTCGCCGGCAGCGTGGATGTTCGGCCCCAGGCGAACATTGTACTCGATACTCTGCTTGGTGAGGTTGACCACGGCTTCATGGAACTTGTTCTGGAGGTGCCGTCAGCGACGTCTCCAAGAGTGTCGTTTCAAGAATACATCTCACCGTCTTCCTCAGATAGTAAGTCACGAAAGCTCGTCGATCGATCTTCGGAAGGCTCAGGCCGTGGAACTCCGCCTCTAGGTAAGGGACCGTCTCGGCTTTGATGGGTTCTTCCAGAGTCACGCACTTGAAATGCAGGTCGACATTCGCAGGCCACTGTGCTTTGATGTGCCAGACTGCGGTCTGGATCTCGTCCGCGCTCAAAGGGGCAAGAGGGTGGACAGCCATCGGTGTTGCTGTGCGAAGAGGCATTGACGACGAGACTCCTTGAGTGGCCATGTTCACGATTTTTCTTGTTGACAGTGAAGAATGGCGTGGAGGGACGAAGGGCGAGTATAAAGAATGAGGAGGGTAGGTTGGTATATTTACGTCGATGCCAATACCTACGGACCTTACTTCAAATCGTAAGCTAGCTATCTTCGGCAGTTTGATGCGATCAAGTTGGAGCCAGATTGGTGCAGTACTTGTAGGTACCTTATCTCCTCCGCCGTAGCAACAGAATGTCGGACACGAAAGATCCAGTTGACGATGATTTCTGACTTCGGCCTTGCCCCAAAGAGGGCAGGTCCAGCCAGCCCCGCAGCCCCAGTTCATCGTCCGCAACAGGCAAGTCCATCCAGATGTGCAGGAACAGAAGACGGACGATTTCCGTCCTTTGTGAATGATCCATTTCAATCTCACCATCGTCCGCTCACCCATGATCTTCCATAACATACTCACCGCGCTCGATCGGACAGTCGTGGCGGGGAGAGCAGGCCACATGAGAGACGAGGCACGACAGTGCGAGCGTATAGTCTCATACAACAGAATGTGGTCGTGTCAGTCGAACATAATACGACACAAATCCCAGTCCTTTCTTTCTGGGAACCTCTCACTAAATATCATTTCATAGGCGCCATCATCAACGCGTCTTCTGGGATCTCTCAAGGCCTGGTAGCGAACCGCCCACCGAGGGTTTAAATCGCGCCGTCTGGCAGCGCAGCACGAAGCTCCCAGTCTGATCACCCTTTGGCGTCAGCGCAGACCTGATTGTGCACGTACTTTCCGTCGAGCCCCACAGTCTCCAGCTCTTCCACGTCCAAGTTGGCGCAGAGCCAATCAAGCCAGCCGCCAACGCTGCTGATGCTCTCCAGGACCGTGACGAACATGTGAGTGGTGAACGTCCTGATCGCAACGGCGCCGGCGTTGGCACTCATAGGCGCCCTCACGTCGCAGATGGTGGATTCGACCAGCGTGCCGTTGAACATGAGATGGTCGAGGCTCTTCACGTATTGCGCGGCGTGGGCGCAGTAGACGTTGAGCTCCGTGTCCGAAGTGGCGGACGAAGCGAACATCAGCCCGTAAAGGATGCTGGCCGCGTGGGTGTAGGCCGCCGTGGCGCTCGCGTTGACCTTTACGAGGGGCTCTACTGGACGAGGCGGGAGTTGCAAGTCGCCTTGGCCGCAGGTCGCGTTGATCACGCGAGCGTCGTCGAGGTAGAAGCCGTCCAGTGACAGGAAGCGGAGATTGGTACATAGGTAATTGAAAATGGTCGCGTTGCTGGGGTCGAAGGCGTGGAGGATCTGGGTGACAAAAAGTTCCGAGGCGGATTGCAGCGCGTACGGGACGGCAGTCGTGGCGTTCGGGTTGGCGTGAGAGGCGTTGCAGATGGGCTCGCGGATGTTGGCCGGGATCAGCCCTTCCGCGGCCCATTTGCCGTGCGCCGTGTTGGCTGGGTCCGCGCACGTCACGTCGAGCTGATTGTCGGTGAGCGCGGACCCGGCCATCTGCCAGCCAAACACGGTGGACAAGTTGCCCATGGCGTACTGGAATTGCGGGATCGAGGCGTTGCTGGCTTTGCTCTTGACGCTGTCGACGACGTCTGCCATTGACGTTAGCGAGGCCGGTTGGCCGAGTGTTGGCGCGACTCACCAGTGCATTCGGCCGTGGACCTACTCGATGCCGGGAGAGCGACGGCGCCAAATGCGGTGATGAGCACGTTGAGCGCAACGACGAGATCATTCGTCTTCATCCTGTCCCGAAACGAGTGGCGGAGTGAATTCAGGTTTGTAAGTGCACACCCTCTTTTCCGAGCGCAGGCACTTACAAACGTGAAGCCACAGTAGTGCTGGAAGAGTATGATTACAAGTAGTGGAAGGAGAGGGATGTGTAGTGAGTGAAGTGAAGGTGATACCGCGTCGGCAGACTGCAGTCTTCGGGAACAAACGACGCGGAAAGTAGGAAGGTGCGGTATGCCTTGCCTAACCTACCTACATACCTACATACACTTATATTTCCATGTACGACGAAACAAGTGATGTAATGGTCTAGAACGATGAACGACACCGGGAGGAATCAGGATCCCCGCGAACGCGGAGGGTGCACGTTTGGGAATACGGATGGGCCGTCGAATGAGAACGGACCCTTTCATACAGCGACCCGAACGCCACACGTTTGACGTTTGTCCTAACCGTCGGACGGGCCGCGAGCTGACAGTCCGGATCAACCGTGCTCAGCCCCGAAAGGGGTATACTGGGAAAAGCTGCACATGCAGTCAGCGGCTGACAGTTAGTTCGGACAAAAAGGCCGTGTGTGGTCAGCAAATGATGCACCACGAGAATGCATGGTCTTGGCTTCTCTTTCGGTCCATCATGCAGTGGCACGCTCAATCCGTTGGCAAGCCCACCGCGTGCGTTACCCGTTCCTGGACATGCCATTGGAAGTCTTGAAAGTAGATCATACATGTCTATAAAGCGCCGTCCTTGCGCATGGTCTGCTCGGCAGTCCACGGCTCGCTCGTTAAGCTGGAGAGACCCCGTGCCGGCTCGCACGACGTGCGCTTGCTCAATGGACCCGGGGCCGGAATGCTTGCGCCCTGAGCCGAGTATCCCACCCCACCCTGCTTCAATGCTTTGCCGCTCGATGACTGACTTTGGACCTCGTCCTGACCGCTGGAGCCCGGCAGACCGGGCGCATTGCCGCCGGCGCCTGTCTTCTCCGCCGCCTCCTTCAACGCCTGGAGTAGAGACTTGGTCGTCTCCGGCGTCAGGTCCTCGTAGAAGTCGTCGTTGATCTGGACCATCGGAGCGTTGGCGCAGGCGCCCAGACACTCCACCTCGGTGAAGGTGAAAAGCTTGTCCGGGGTGGTCTCGCCGTGGTGGATGCCGAGCTGCTCGGAGATGGCGTCCATGATACCGTCGCTGCCTCCGAGCTGGCACGGCGTCTGTGTACATAATTTTTAGCATGTGTGATCTCGTTCTTGTTTCAGAAGTAGCGCTTGTTGCATACAGTTGTGCAGCATTGAACGTGGAATCTGCCGACGGGATTCCGGTTGTACATGGTGTAGAATGTGGCCACCTCGTACACTCTCATCGGCGGCATCTCCAGCAATCGCGCGACCTCGTTCATGACACTGATGCTGGTGAATCCATGCTGTCGCTGTCCCAGGTCGAGCAATGGCATCACCGCCGCCTTCTTGTACTGGCTCGGGTACCGACTGAGCACCTCTTGCATGAGCTTCTCATTCTGCGCGTTGAATTTGAAGGGGATGGAGAGGTTGTTCTCGGGCGTATCGCGGTGCTGGAGTGTATTAGTGGCGTCGCGCTGTCATGTCATGGGCATGGCATGGCCGGCCGGTGTGGTGCATACCACGAAAAGGGCTTCACTCCGGGCTGGCGTCGAGACCTGGAAACTCCGTCGTTGCGGCCTCGTGACGCTGCGCAATGCTCGTGACGCTCCTCGGAGAGCTCGTGGCGCTATGGGGAAGGACATGTTCAGTCGGTGGAGGAGGGCACAAGATAGAGAGAGGACGGGCCTGATCTCGAAGGTTGCACTTTGTCTGCCCTGACATCAACGAACTGGAAAGCCGTGGTTGGCTGTGGCAACGTCGGTCCGTGCTTTCCATCTACACTTCACCTCCCTTGCTCTACCTACCTAGGTAGGTATGTACTGACACCAAATTTCGATATTCATCAGAGGGAGCGCTTCGAACATGAAACACGGATCAAAACATGTGGATGGCCTCAATCACTTGTCAGGATGATCTATTGTATTGCTCACCACTTTCCAGCTCACGAGTGCTACGCAGCCGTTGGTATCCGCAAGAGAAGCCCGCGCGAAGACATCCCTTGACTTGGGATTCAGTCTATAGTCCCGGATCTAAAGGCGCTCGGGTACCACCCACCTCACCGCAACCGCCTAGCCTTACCCTCGTCCTTCGGCGGTCTCTCCTGTTGCTCTCCCCCCTCCTCCTCTTCCGTGAACAGCATCTCCTGCGCACTCCACAGTTCGGCGTAGATCCCACCCTTCTCCACCAATCCATCATGCGTACCCTGCTCCGCCACTCTCCCCTCCTTGAGCACGGTGATCACATCACTATCGTAAATCGTCCTCAACCGGTGCGCCACAAACACACTCGTCCGTTGCCTCTCCCTCAAAATGCCGTTGATGTTCCCCAGCAGCATCTGCTCCGTATGCGTGTCCAACGCGCTCGTCGCCTCGTCGAAGAACAACACCGGCGGGTCCTTCAGAATCAGTCGCGACACGGCGAGACGCTGCTTCTCACCACCACTGATCATCATGCCCCGCTCTCCGACTTGCGTCGCATAACCCTCCGGCAACCGCTCCACAATCTCGTGTACCTTTGCCCTTTTCGCGGCAGCCACGACTTCCTCGTGCGAAGCGTTCACGTCGCCGTAGCGGATATTGTGCTCGATGCTGTCATTGAACAACGGCGTATCCTGCGGCACGACCCCGATGCTCTTGCGCAGGCTCTGCAGCGTCACGCCCCGGATGTCTTGGCCATCGACCGTGATGCGGCCGGATTGCACGTCGTAGAAGCGGAACAGGAGACGCAAGATCGTGCTCTTGCCACATCC